>Ga0181528_10002497_pt1 | contig 11320 bp, 10 predicted proteins | sample PEATcosm2014_Bin_47_FD_119742 | JGI IMG/M metagenome (GOLD analysis project Ga0181528, IMG submission 119742) | Peatland microbial communities from MTU Mesocosm Facility, Houghton, MI, USA - PEATcosm2014_Bin10_10_metaG | ecosystem: Environmental > Terrestrial > Soil > Wetlands > Peat | place... | reverse complement strand
TCATTGATGAGAAGAAAGGAGGAATCAATATGAATACCACGGTTATCCAGATCGTCTCTGGCGTGCTGTTTGTCATCGTGTTGGTCGTTTTGATTCAGCGCCGCCGCACGCGGGTCAAGTAGAGCTGGTCGCGCTTGTCCTTTCGTGCGCCGCGAATCTTTAACGTGTGTGCAAGCTGGCTCCGCATACCAGGGACGGAAAGCTCATTGCAGCAGCGATGAGCAACTGTTGTGCTCTGTTTAGGCAGGGAGCTCATCAAGAGAGCAGTTGACAGAAAGGGGAAATTCAAAGTGAATACCACGGTCATTCAAATCGTTTCCGGTGTGCTGTTTGTCATCGTACTGGTTGTTCTTATCCAGCGCCGCCGCACGCGCGTCAAGTAGAACGGATTTAGCGGAGGCGGTGGTGCCGTAGCAGATTGCTTGCTTCACTGCCAACTCGATCCTCCCGCTGGCCGGGGACATCGCTCAATCAGCGATGAGTGCCTCTGAATAGCCTCGGCAGCGGGTAAGGAAAGTTGTGTCTTTTTTGCACCGCCCGGAGGAATTGATTTCATCTTCAGATATCGGCAAGGTTTGGCTGAATTTCGAGGATTCCACAGAAAGGAAGTCGGATGTGGATTGCGGGCGAAAGTGGTTGATTGAACGGCCGGGGGACCGGGCCGGAGCCTGGTTATTGGGTTCCAGCTGGAGGCCGGAGGTACCATGGAATTGCGAAGACTTTGCGCGTACAACCAGACTCGGGAGTGCTTTCTCGGCTTAGAGGTCGCTGCCGCTGATCTTTCCAGCGCGGACCTCAAGAGCTTGCTCGGAAAGTTGGCGCTCAAGTCTGGTGAAGGACTCTGGATGGAACCGTTTCGAGGGATTCCGGAGACGAGTATGATGGTCCCTCTTGATTTGATCTATCTCGACGAAGATTGCCGGGTCATCGAAGTCGTCGAGTCTTACCCCACCTTCCGCGTGACTCCTTCGAGTCCACAGGCGGCAAGTGTTTTGGCGCTGCCTACTCATTCAATTTATTCGTCGCAGACGCAGTCGGGCGATCAACTTGTTTTGTGTGTCGCTGAAGAGATGCAGCGGCGGCTGGAGCGGTTCACCAACCCCAGCGTTGTGACCAGCGGCGTGCAAAGCGCCGTTCTACTACGGGGAAAGCCGCTTTGGAGCGGAGGCCCCGGTGTGGTGGAGCTCGAGAGCCGTACCACGGAAGAGCCCCCGGAATCGGTAGAGCTTTATGAGATGAGATTGATTGAGCCGGGGATGAAGGACGTTAAGCCTCCGAAGAACTGGCTCGAGCGCTGGTGGTCGCCGGATCCGAGAAAAGCTCCTGATTTGAGAAGCTCGCCGCGCCTTCCGTTCCCCAATGTTGCCGCATATTATTGGACCGGAGCGGCACCGAAGGCGCACACCATACGGGATATCAGTGTATCGGGTTTGTACGTGGTGACGGAGGAGCGCTGGTATCCAGGGACACTGATCCTGATGACTATCCAAAATGCAGAGGATGGGACGGAAACCTCCGAGCATTCGCTCTCGGTGCATTCTCGCGCCGTTCGCTGGGGAAATGACGGGGTAGGCCTACAGTTTATTCCGCAAGATACGCCGGCTGCACAGAGCGGTTTGAATCCGCTGGTCAATGGCGCAAGTCAGAGGGAACTCGATCTGTTCCTGGAGCGGCTGCGGATGAGCAGAGGCTAGATCCGAAGCGCTTGCGCGGATGACTGGAGCGGCGCGGAGTTCACATATCTTCATCATGGCGCGTTGATGTGGCACTGCGGCGAGAATAAATGCCTACAGGCAGATATGTCTTCAGTACGATAGCTCACTCAGACTCTTCTGGAATGATCAGCAGTACTTCCACATTGACACGATGTCCATTCTGTTCCGCGGGACGAAATTGCCATTGGGCGAGCGAATCCAGCACGAACTGCGCCTGCTGAAAGCCAGGAGGAAAGACGAGAGCCAGATCTTCGAAGCGGCCAGCCTTATCGATAAATCCATGGACCATGATGGCATCGGCATTGATCGCTTCGGGCGCTAAGTTGGGCCGTACGATGCTGTAGGGCCAGGGAGCATCGATGTGTGCGATCGTGCCGGACTCCGTGGCATTGTCGGAGCGAGAAAGCGAGAACTGAAGAATCCAGTTTCTTGCCAGTCCGACGGGAATGTAGACGGTGTACGAGAGCCTGCCGCTCCAAAGTTCGGCAGTGGCAGAATACTTCTCCTCCAGCGTAGATCCGACAACGACCGCGCCGAATTGTCCCGTCTTCTCCCTGGTAAATAGAGTGGTGGAGGGCTGACCGCCCAGTCCGGAACCATTCGGTGTTCCCGCTGCTCCAGCAGTATCTCCAGAACCGTTTGAAGTTCCTTTCCCCTTTCCGTTTCCGGCGGGATCCGTATCATCACCGGGCGCGATCGCTCCAAAGGTATCCGATGCCGCCGACTCGTTTGCTTCGGGCAGTGTAAGGTCACCATTTGCCATGTTTGAATCCGAAAGCGAAATCACCGTCGCGGAAGTTGGCTGCCCGCTCCCTTGCGCAGTTGTCAGCGGCGCAGGAGTTGTTGGTACCTGCCCGGAAAAGGATAGAGGCACGGTTGTACTGGCAACGATCGGTTGTAAGGGAAGATTGAGATCAGAGGAGCGGATGGCAAGGTCAGCCAGCTTCTGCTCGTTATTAGGCAGTTGGTTGGAGGGCTTCACATCGGTGACAACGGGCTTTTGCGGAGCGGGGGGAACAAGCGTTTTAACCGGCAGTTTCATTTGATTCCATAGCACCACAGTCGGCAATGGAATGTGATCGGGAAGGGGGACAGGCTTGAGAAGATCGGGCTGAATCAGGGTTTGCGGCCCTCGTGGAGCTTGCGCGATCTCTCGCATCACCGGCGGCGGCGATTTCGGGCTTCCACCCGCCGGATGCAGGCGCTCCAGCGGAGCGGCAGAGGCTTTGGCCGGGCTTTTGAGGGCGCGCTGCAACTCAGACTCTATCGTATGCAGGTCGAGATGCCGGACAGAGAATCGCTCATCTTCGGGCACAATTCTGACCTTTGGCGAAAAGTAAATGCCCAAAAAGAGCAGGCCGGTTACTGTGCCATGCGCGAGGACAGAAAACAAAAAGGAATAGGGCTGCGGATCGACTTCCGGGCGCTCCGAAAAGAGTGATAATGTAGTGGAAGGCCTCATAACTAGCTGAAATTCCTCTCACGCGCCGATCAATTTATCAACGATGGACAAATCATGCGAGCATTCTCGACGAACAACAGCGAGTTGAGAACGATCCCGCACCACCACTTCATATTCAATTATATTCTCTCCCAGGTTTGTCGATTGCGGTGGGCATAACCGATAACACTCTTGATACCCCCGTCAACATAAGTGAAAATATGGCGGTTTCGAAAAGGCAATTGGGGAATACACTGAATTCGCGTTTGATCTTGCTAGGCGAAATGTGCACCCGGAGCCTGTTTCGGCGTAGAATCGAAATTGGTTACCCTGGGAGCGGCAGTTGCCGCAAGGGACAGAAAGGCGGAACTGGCGGGGCAGCCAGTTCAAATGGGCTTTCCAATGAACCGAAGACTACTTACGATTCTTCTCATTGCATTCTGCATCGCCGCAGCTTGCACCTTTTTGGTGTATAAGCTGGTTGGCAGTCGCGTGACTGAGACACATGCACCCGCTACGACGCGCCTGGTGGCGGCAAAAACAGACATCAAACTAGGTACCCTTCTAACAGCGGATAACCTGTCAACCGTGGAGGTTGCAGGGACACCTCCTCCGGGAGCTATTCTCGCTAAAAATCAGAACACGCTACTTGGACGGGGCGTAATCTCCGATTTGTACCAGGGCGAGCCAATCTTAGATAGCCGTCTATCTGCGCCTGGCTCCGGTGGAGGCTTGGCTCCCGCCATTCCGCTCGGAATGCGAGCCTGCGCGGTGAAGGTCGACGACGTGGTGGATGTATCAGGGTTTGTTACGCCCGGTATGCGTGTGGACGTGCTGATTTCTGGCGTCCCGCCGGGAACTCAAGCTAACGCGGCGCAGGATACGCAGTCGCGCACGCTGCTACAGAATCTTAAGGTGCTGTCGGCCGGCACTGAGTATCAAAAAGATAAGGAAGAGGGTAAGGCAAAGCTGGTGCAGACGGTTAATCTACTGGTTACACCGGAACAGGCCGAAATGTTGAGTCTGGCCAGTAATCAAGTGAAGATTCAGCTTGTGCTGCGTAATCCGCTCGACACCAAGGAGGCACCGGTTGTCGGCACAGACGCTCTCAATCTCTTTGCCGGTCCCAATGCGCCAGATAAGACACATCATGTGGCCGCCAAGAAGCGTCGTGCGGCACCGCAGTTTTTTACGATTGAAGTTGAGAACGGATCGAAATCAAGTACGGAAAAATTTGCTTCTCCCGAGGTACGCCAGTGAGAGCGAAAAGTGGCATCGTCATCGCGTGTTTCAGCGCACTATGTGTTGTATTTTCTGCGGAAGCGGGACTGCGGGCGCAATCCGCGCCGCCTTCTGCTCTACCCGCCGGTCCCTCTACGCAGGATTCGGCGAATGATCTCTCGGTAGTCGTCGGTAAGAGCGTGCTGGTTGACACAGCGGTACAGATCAGACGGGCCTCTATCGGCATGAGCGAGGTCGCCGAGGTACATGCTACAGGCCCGACAGAGGTCATGGTTACCGGCAAGTTGCCGGGTGAAACCAGTCTGATTGTCTGGGATGTCAAGGGCGGCCGTCAGTTCTTCAATGTGACCGTGCGTCCAAGCTCCTCTGCGCTGAACGATAGCCTGGACGCTATACGGCGCGAGCTTCGCATCGAACTTCCCGGCCAGAACCTGAAGGTCACTTCGGAGAATGGCATCATCTATGTGCGCGGGACCGTGAAAGATCTTGATAGTTCTGCGCGTGCAGCGCGTATCGTCTCCAGTGGAGGAAAGTCAGTCAATCTTCTGAATGTCGAAGTGCCTCCGTCCGATCCACAGATTCTACTGAAAGTGCATTTCATCAGCGTAGACCGCACCAAGGAAACGCAACTTGGCATCAATATCTTTAGCACAGGTTTTGCAAATACGATTGGCGGAATTGCTACAGGGGAATATTCGCCGCCTTCGGTGAGTACACCAGCCACTGGAGGAACTCCTACGGCCACTATTTCGAATGGATTGACTCTCTCAGCCTTTTATCCGGGCTTGAATCTGGGTGCAACTATCCAGGCGCTGCAGAGCAAGGTGGGCGGGCAAGTACTGGCGGAGCCTAATCTGCTTGCTGCTAACGGCAAAGAGGCCAGCTTTTTGGCGGGCGGCGAATTTCCATATCCCGTCGTCCAGGGCGGCTCTGGCGGTTCTGGATCGTCGGTTTCCATCCAGTTCAAAGAGTATGGCGTACGATTGAATTTTATTCCCACCATTACTCCGCGTGGAACAATTCGGCTCCAGGTCGCTCCGGAAGTTAGCGCGCTCGACACCAGCCATTCAATCCAGATTTCAGGATTCGATGTTCCAGCCATTACTACTCGTAAGGTGAATACCGAGGTGGAACTGGCTGACGGTCAGAGTTTTGTAATTGGCGGGCTTCTGGATAACCGCGAAAATGACATCTTTCAGAAGATACCGTTTTTGGGCGATATTCCGATTCTCGGCAAGCTCTTTCAATCCATGGATAAGACAAAGACAAATACTGAGCTGATTGTCATTGTTACACCAGAGATTGTTGCGCCAATTTCAGCGGGAGAAACTTTGCCGACACTGAAGTTCCCAGAGAAGTTTCTGCCGCCTAATACCGGTGCTCCGATGAATAACCCGGATGCCAAGACGGCTGCCAATACTCCTCCGCCTGCGCCTCCATCGATCAGCGTGGAGCAGTTGATTGACAGCATGAAGCCGGAAACTCCGTTAGTCATCGAAGGTGGCGGCGGCGGCTTTGGCGCTGCATCTTCTGGTGCAGCAAATACCAGTTCACCGTCCATTCCAACACCGCAATGATGCATTTGACTGCGGGTGATTGAGCCGTTAGGCAATATGTTCGATGCGAACTTGAAGGGCGCTGTGACTGCGCCCTTCAAGTCGTTTATAGATTAGCCCCCGTTCCAACTTCAGTTATTCAGATTCTTTGAGTGAGTTTGATGAATTTGTTTGAAAGATTCGTATCAAAGTTTTGGGGGAAGTGCGCACAATCGCGTCAGGAAATGCCTGGGATGCTGATGCGCGTTTTGAATCTGAATCGTAATTCGATTCTCGCCACATCCTTGGAAGTTGCCGATAGCAGCGCTAGGCGGAATCGAGGCCTACTAGGGAAAGAGCGCCTGGAATCAGGTGAAGGTTTGTGGATACGGCCTTGTGAGGCGGTTCACACCTTCTGGATGAGATTTTCTATTGATTTGGTCTATATTGATCGTAAGTACCGCGTCAGGAAGCTGTGCCACGCTGTACCCCCGTGGCGGCTTTCGGTATGTCTTATGGCGCACTCGGTTTTGGAGCTTCCGGCAGGAACAATACAAAGCACAAATACTGAGGTTGACGATGTACTCGACATTTCGATTGCTCCATCGATAGGGCAGTAGGTCCTATCTGGAAGCACTGTTGAATCGAATACGATCTGCTTGTATTCAGCTGGCGGACACGGGGATAGCGATTTGTTCATATCGAGATTCGATCTCCTTAATATGTGTCGCGGCAACATACCATAAAAGCCAAGTAGGCGCAGTCCATAAATAGAAGTATGTTTGTATCTTGACACCAGTCAGCAGCTCAGCCTCGAGGATGACACTCGCGCAAGCGGCAACTGCCAGTAGTATTCGGGACTTGGTTATGTACGCGCCGTGCAATAGTGCAGGAATGGCTACGCAGTCATCGTATACCCATGAATAAGGCGCCGCGAGCAGGGAAACAAGCAATATGAGGCTTCCGTTCGCTACCCAATCCCAACTCTGCCGGCGGGAATAGAAATATACGAGAGCCCAGGTGCAGGCCATTGCAGCGGGCAGGTAGGTGAATGCCACGTTCTGTGGCCGAAGCCCAAAGCGCAGCGCTACGCTAATGCAGGGAATGTGCGCGCTTTCGATGCCTGCCTTGCGCATCATCTGAGCGTACTCGCGCCAGGCAGCGGGATAGAGCAAAGTTAGGGCTGCACAACTTGTGGCTAAAGCGAATGCTGCGCCCGCAAGCACTTTGTAGCTTTTGGAGACGACAATCCAGGCGAGCAAAACGATGCCAAATGGCAAAAATAGATGTGGTTTCAACGCGCAGAGCCATAATGAAGCTCCTGCAGCAAATGGACGCCTCTGATGCAGGGCGAGAAAGGAAACGTACCCCATGAGTGCAAAGAGAGTGGTTTGTCCCATCATTAGGCAGAGAAGGGCTGGTGCAAAGGAAACACCCAACCAGTGAAGATAATTATCAGGACAGCCGTGCATTCGCCGGATAGAACGCACTGAAAGTAAAAGACAGGCGAGTAATGCCAGGGACCAAAGAAGCGCAGCCGGCCGCAATCCGATGAAGCCCAGCGGATAGGCAAGGGGCAATCCCCACGGCAAATTTCGCATGAACATTGCGCCGTCCTGAGGAGGAAGCCCGGCGGCGCGCTCGACTAACATCATCGCGTTTGCATCGTAGGGATTGCCGTGATGTACGAGCTGCTGTCCGGTTGCCCAAAAGACAACAAAATCGCGCGCGCCAGCGATATTGGTGATGGGTACAACACAAAGAAAGATCGCAGCGAAGGCCAAGGTCAGCCCCGTGACACCAGCAATGATGATCTCTGCGTAGTCGCGCTTGACAATTTCCGCTGGAATTTCGTTCGTTATTGCCATGATAAGTATCCTACTTGCGAAGATGGGTGCACATAGAGATTAACAAAATCAAGTAAGACAATTCAGATACTGGTCATATTTAAGGCCATTCTGTTTGTAAGCGCTAGAGATCGTACAAGTGGCGCAGCGTAGAGACCCTGGCTAGGAGTCTGATCTACCGTGCAATCCGCAGTAATAAACTTTTGTGTTGTGTATACAGGGCCAAGCTAGATATCTTATAGTGTATACAGATGTATACAGTACGTAACTTTGTACATCAATGTTAACTCTCGTACGTTATTGAAATATAATGATCATACAGGACTGCTAGAATGGCACTTCAGTTGCAATCCCCAAAGTGCCCCGGCCTTGGGCTGGGAAATTCAACTTTTGGAGAGGACAAAAATGAATACCATGCTTCTCAAGATGTTCGTGAAGTTCCAGGATCTGATGAGCCGCGAGGAAGGCCAGGATTTGGTCGAATATGCCTTGGTCGTTGCTCTGATCGCCTTTGGCGCCACCGCCGGTATGAGAACTTTATCCAGCGCTCTTAACAATGCCTTTCTCAGCATTAGCAGCACTTTGGCTAGCGCAATGGCATAAACTCTGCCAAAAACATTGGCATGAGTGTCAGCTCGAGTCTTATTTCAGTATGTGCCTATGCTGAAGATGCGTAAAACCAGGGCATTGTGCAGAATGTTGCACATTGCAAAATTGCAGCGAGGTAGCGCTATGCGGCTAGTGATGCTGAGGCTTGTCGTTCAATTGCAGTGTTTATTGAAGTGGGAGGAGGGCCAGGACTTGGTTGAATACGCTCTGGTCATGGCTCTGGTCGCCTTCGGTTCAGCCTCCGGTATGAAAGTTTTGGCCTCAGCAATTAATAACGAGTTCACCACGATTTCATCGGTGCTTTATAGCGCCATGTCGTAGTTAGTTGTATCAGCATGGCGGGAAACATTGTGCTTTAGCTTCGCGGGAGAGATGTGTTTGGCAGATCGAATGCCGAAGCGTCTCTCCTAGTTTTTTGTGCATTATGATAATTCTGCGACTATCAAATGGTCGATTATGTCCTCGATTTTGAGCGTCATGGCGAATTGAGAGTGAACCTGGTGATGCAAAGAATGAAACGGATTGCACTGGCATGGATACTCGTGAGTTGCGGATTATCGGTGATATGGGGATATGTAATACAGACCGATCATTCAATAGAGATGGTAGATTATAAGGGTGTCTATTACGACACTCGTTGCTTGCTTCAGCACATTGATACCTTCAAAGAGGGAGAACCGCTACGTGCTTTTTTGAATGATGCAGGGGTCCGCGCCCCACTCTCGATTGCTCAGCGAAAGATATTGGAGCGGAATATATATTTTCCAACGACGCTGATTCTTATCGCTCCAATTGCGATGCTGCCATGGGGTATTTCACATCTTCTGTGGATGGGACTTACAGCCGGATGCATTTCCATTGCTGCTTTCTTGATGTGGAAAGCCGGGGGCGTCGATGCGCCGGTTATTTCTTGCAGTTTGATCTGCTTGCTTCTTGCCAACTGTGAGGTTCTGTTTGGAACAGGTAATCTTGCGGGTGTCGCTATCAGCCTTTGTATTGTGGCTTCATGGTGCTTGATTAGCGAGCGAATAGTGCTGATCGGCATACTATGCTTGGCGGTTAGCCTAGCCATCAAACCCCATGATGCTGGCTGGGTTTGGTTGTATTTCTTGCTGGCGGGAGGAATCTACCGCAAGCGTGCATTGCAGACACTATTGGTGACTCTTGGAATGGCAGTTCCAGCCATTCTGTGGGTTTCCAGTATTGCGCCGAATTGGCTAAGCGAATTGCACTCTAATCTTCTGGAGGTTGCTGGGGCAGATGGGCTGAGTAATCCGGCACTGATATCAATAACTGGTCTTACGGCCAATATGGTTATTGATATTCAATCGATCGTTAGCGTCTTCAGAGATGAACCGCACTTTTACAATATTGTCAGTTATCTTCTATGTGGAGCGATGTTATTGATATGGTCGTTCTATACTCTTCGATCAAAGTTCTCCCCGCAGAATGCATGGCTTGCGCTAGCTGCTGTCGTCCCAATCACAATTATAATTTGCTATCACCGTCCATATGATGCCAAACTACTACTGCTTACTGTTCCCGCCTGTGCTATATTGTGTGCTGAGGGCGGACCGATCGGGCGTTTAGCTTTATTGGTTAATATAGCTGGGTTTGTCCTAACGAGTGATATTACACTTGCCGTGCTTTTGAATATTTATAAAAATTCGAGCATTTCCTCGATAGCTGGAGTATGGGGAAAGATTCTGACAGTCTTGGTGGTTCGTCCCGCTCCGCTCGTCTTGCTTGCGATGGCCATTTTTTATCTGTGGGTGTATTCGCGGCGAGCATGCATACTTCCCGCAGTTATAAAATCGACCTGAACAGCATTCGTTGTGGTGGCCGCTTACTCTTGTTCGTCAAGCGTCTTGAGATCGATTCCCAACTGTTGGCATTTTTTGTAGAGATGGCTGCGTTCCAGACCGAGTGCTTTTGCGGTTTGCGTAATGTGGCGGTGATTCCGCTCAAGCTCCTTGATTACCTCCGCCCGCTCGAATGATGCAACACGTTCGGCCAGAGGACCGGCGTCTTCTGAAGTGGCAGCGTTGGCCGTCTTGCGCGTTGAGTGTGTTGCGGGAAGCGCGAGCTGGACGGCTTCTGCGTCGATCTCGGTTCCGGCCAACAGCAGAAGCCGCTCAACGACATTGCGCAACTCGCGGATATTGCCTGGCCATGTGTACTGCTTCAGTGCGTCGATTGCCAGATCGGAGAAGGGAACAGGTTTCCAGCCGTTCTGCGCGCTGACCTGACGGGCGAAGTGATCGACCAGGACGGGCAGATCCTCAGAGCGACTGCGCAGTGGTGGCAGTTCGACCGGAAAGACCACGACACGATGATAGAGATCGCGCCGGAATTGGCCGGATTCAACCAGCTCTTCGAGATTGCGATGCGTAGCTACCAGAACGCGCACATCGACGAGGGTTGGCCTGGCTGCGCCGACGCGTTCAACTTCTCCCACCTCAAGAACACGCAACAGTTTGGCTTGCATCGCGGAAGGCATATCGCCGATCTCGTCAAGAAAAAGTGTGCCCCGGTGCGCCTGCTCAAATTTTCCGGTGTGGCGCTGGGCCGCTCCGGTAAACGAGCCCTTCTCGTGACCAAAAAGCTCACTCTCGATCAGTTCGGCGGGAACCGCCGCGCAATTCAAAGTAACAAATGGGCCTGCCGACCGGTTGCTCTTCTCATGCACCGTGCGCGCCACTAGTTCCTTGCCGGTGCCGGTCTCGCCATAGATGCAAATGCGCGTCTCGCTTGCAGCCACACGCTCAATCTGCGTCATCACGCGGCGCATCGTTTCGCCGGTAAAGATCAGAGTATGCTTGCCGACGCGGGTGCGCAGATCCTGGTTCTCGGTTTCAAGGCACGTAATCTTGAGCGCATTCTCGACAGTGACCAGCAGTTTCTCCGTGGTCAGTGGCTTTTCAAGAAAAT
>Ga0181528_10002496_pt1 | contig 11321 bp, 7 predicted proteins | sample PEATcosm2014_Bin_47_FD_119742 | JGI IMG/M metagenome (GOLD analysis project Ga0181528, IMG submission 119742) | Peatland microbial communities from MTU Mesocosm Facility, Houghton, MI, USA - PEATcosm2014_Bin10_10_metaG | ecosystem: Environmental > Terrestrial > Soil > Wetlands > Peat | place... | reverse complement strand
GCAATTTCGAACAGACCATCGAGGTGGCGTCGCCGGCACTCTGGTCGGTGGAAGAGCCCCAGCTCTATCGCCTGGAGACGACGGTGGAAACGGCTGGCGCGGCGGTGGACACCTACACCACACCCTTCGGCATCCGTGCGGTGCGCTTCGACGTGAACCAGGGCTTCTTCCTCAACGACAAGCCCGTCAAGCTGAAAGGCACCTGCAACCATCAAGATCACGCCGGCGTGGGCGCGGCGCTGCCCGACCGCATCCAGTATTACCGCGTCGAGCGGTTGAAGGACATGGGCTCCAACGCTCTCCGCACATCGCACAATCCGCCCACTCCGGAGCTCGTCGACGCCTGCGACCAGCTCGGCATGATGATGATGTGCGAGACGCGCATGATGGATTCCACGCCCGAAGGATTGAGCCAGCTGGAGCGCATGATCCGCTGCCATCGCAATCATCCGTCGATTGTCATCTGGTCGGTGGGGAACGAAGAGCCGGAGCAGGGGACGGAGCGCGGCGCGCGTATCGAAGCCACCATGAAGCGCATCGTCAAGGCCAACGACGATTCCCGCTTGATTACGCAGGCCATGAATTACGGGTGGGGCGGAAAAGGCGCCACCAGGGTGCAGGACGTCCAAGGTTTTAATTACGGCGAAGACCAAATCGACCAGTTCCACAAAGACTGGCCGGCGCTCCCCATGGTGGGTACGGAGACGGCGAGCACGGTGTCGACTCGCGGCATTTATTTCAACGACAAGGAAAAGGGCTACGTCCGCGCTTACGATCTGGAGCATCCGCCATGGGCCAAACTGGCCGAAGTCTGGTGGAAGTTCTACGATGAGCGGTCGTTCCTGGCGGGCGGATTCGCCTGGACCGGGTTCGATTATCGCGGCGAACCCACTCCCTACGCCTGGCCGTGCATCAATTCGCACTTCGGGATCATGGACATGTGCGGATTTCCTAAAGATAACTATTACTATTACCAGACCTGGTGGGGGGCTAAACCGGTGCTGCATCTCTTCCCGCATTGGAATTGGGAAGGCAAAGAGGGACAGGAGATCGACGTCTGGGTGCACAGCAATCTCGACCGGGTGGAGCTGTTCCTCAACGGCCGGAGCCAGGGCGCGCAGGACGTGAAGCGCGATACTCACCTGATGTGGAAGGTGAAGTATGCCGCAGGAGCCATTGAAGCCAGAGGCTTTAAGGGTGGCCAGCAAGTCCTCGTGGGGAAACGTGAGACCAGCGGGCCGGCGGCTAAAATCGTGCTCAGCGCCGACCGGCAGAAGCTCCTTGCAAACGGCGAAGATGTCGCCATGATCACCGCCCAAATCGTCGACTCCCAGGGCCGGGAAGTGGCCACGGCGGACAATCCTCTGACGTTCAAGGTTTCCGGCGGCGGCGAGTTGATCGGCCTGGGAAACGGCGACCCGAGCTGCCATGAAATGGATAAGGCGGATAGCCGCCGCGCCTTCAATGGTTTGTGCATGGCTATCGTGCAAACGTCGAAATCCGCCGATATGATCCGTGTGGAAGCGAGATCGCCGGGCCTCGAATCGGCGACCGTCAGTCTGACCTCAGTTCCGGCGACGCTGCGGCCAAGTGTGCCTTAGGCTCACACCCGTAGCGCGTCATGTGATACAAATAAATGCAAGGGTGATGAAGTCTTTAGCGCCATGGTCTGCGGGTGAGTACTCATGAAGACGCTGGCGTGGCTTTACGCGTTCAGTTTGTTGTCGTCGGCCGGAAAGGTAGTAAATTTCGACACATGCAAAATCGGTCAGCCTCCCCCGGGTTGGACGACGGAAGGCACCGGGGCCGCTCCCGGCTGGCAAATCCGCAAAGATCAGACCGCTCCCACCCAGCCCTACGTGCTAGCCGAGGTGTCGGCCGACCCGGCCAGCACCATACCCCCGTTGGCGATTTTGAACGGCGTTAGCACGCGCGATGCCGATGTTAGTGTGCGGATCAAGCCCATTTCCGGGCGCGAAGGATTGGCGGGCGGCGTAGTATGGCGGTATCGCGACGAGAATAACTATTACGTGGCGCGGGCCAATGCTACTGAAAACACGGTCTCGGTTTTCAAATTGGAAAACGGCCGCAAAGTCGCCCTTTTCACAGATGTAAAGCACCCCATTCCGGCGAATTCCTGGAGCATTCTCAAAGTTTCGGTCCGGGGATCGCGCTTTCAGGTTTTCGTCGACCACCGCCGGGTTCTGGAAGGCCGCGACACCACGTTCTCGGCGCCGGGGCGCGTGGGTCTGTGGGCGATGGTGGATTCCACCGTCTACTTCGACGACTTTCGCGTTTACCCCAAATAGAATGAAGAGGTAACGGTCGAGCTGCGCTCGCTGGACAAGCTGAACCATGTCCCACGAGCCCGATTAATCGTCCGATTGGCGGGAAGGAGCGCCGTTTAGCTTGCCATTCAGCTGCAGCGACCCTTCGAGTGCCACTCTTACCAACTGACCGCGAGTGCGCACGCCGCTGCGATAGAACAACTGTTGGACCGCCGTCTTGACCGAGCTCTCGGAAAGGCCCATATTTTCCCCAATCTTTCGATTTGTCAGGCCCCCGAGGATTCCCAGCAGTACTCTTTGCTCACGATCCGTCAAGCTGTTCGCATATCCTTCCCCGCCGTTGGAAGTCGGAAACCGGCCGACGGACTCATCGGCCAGCAGGCGAACGATGCGTGGATCGAGCCAGACTCCGCCGTTGGCCACGACTTTTATGGCCAGCACCAGGCGGTGGGGCGCTTCGGACTTCAGGAAAATTCCGGAGGCACCCAGTTTGATGGCGATGGCCGAGCTCTTCGCATCGGCCGACTCGGCGACGATCAGGAATTGCCCCTGAAAGCCCTGGCGGCGCGCCCCGGAAATCACGCGGCCGCTATCTTCCATAGCGTGAGCGAAATCCAAGAGGACCACATCTACCGGCGAGGCGCTTAAGATGTCCAGCGCTTCCGGTGGCGTGCCACACTCGCCCACGATAGACAGGCCGGGTTCCGCGGCTAGAAAATGAGCCAGACTGGCGCGCAAGAGAGCCTCGTCGTCCAGCAGCAACAGACGGATGCGGTTCTCCTGCGTTTCTTGGGTCAATCTGTCTCCTCCTGGTTCACTGGTTGCCAGCTTAAGACTAATTGCAAGCGCTGCCAAGACGTTCGACCTAAAGATTGCCGCTGTCAATCGACTGATCGAAAGAATAGACCGGCTACACGGAAGATGGGTAGCCCCCGTAACCTGGACCGCGCTATTCAACGATGTAGCCTCATTTATGAAGAGACTTTTCATAGGCGGATTGTCAGCGGCACTCCTGGCGCCTGCCGTCTTCGCGCAAACCTCTTTGACATGGCAGCAGATCAAGGACAAGTTCGAGGCTGCCAATCCCACTCTGAGGGCGGCCCAACTGAATATCGACGAGTCGCGCGCCGAGGAGATCACGGCGTACCTTCGTCCCAATCCCAGTATCGGGACCGGCCTCGATCAGGTGGTGCTGTTCTCCACTCAGCCGTCGCAACACAGCGACGCGCAGGTCTACAGGCCGCTGGCTTACAACTTTCCGTCCGTCAGTCTCAGCTACCTGCATGAGCGCGAACACAAACGCGAATTGCGCCTGGAGACGGCTCGCAAACAGACCGATATCGCTGCCTCGACATATTCCGATCAGAAGCGGAATCTGCTCTTCAACCTGCGAAACGCCTTCGTGCTGGTGCTGCAAGCCAAAGCGGTGCAACAGAATGCCAGGGAGAACCTGGTGTATTGGGACCGCGAGCTGGATGTGAATCGCAAGCGGCTCGCCGCTGGCGATCTGGCGCAGGTGGACATGGACCGGCTGGAACTGCAGCGCGTGCAGTTCGAAAGCGACCTGGAAACCGCGCTGGTGAACTTGCGCACATCGAAAATCCAGATATTGATGCTCTTGGACGACCGGACGACGATCGATCGGTTCGATGTCACCGGACCTTACGAATTCGTCGACCGGCTCCAACCGTTGGAAGAATTTCGGAATACGGCACTGGAAGCGCGTCCCGATCTCAAAGAGGCGGTGCAGAATGTAGAACTGGCCAAGGCGAATCATCAATTGGCAGTAGCCAACGGATCGACCGATCCGACTTTCGGCCTCGACCTCGCTCGTAACCCACCAATTCCGTTTTACTTCGGCATCAACGTCTCGATTCCGCTGCGGATCTTCGACCGCAACCAGGGCGAAAAGGCGCGCACGGCCATCGATATCCGGCGTAGCGAACGGGCCGAGGACACCGCTCGCGCGCAGGTGTTTTCGGACGTCGATTCGGCGTACTTTACGGTGGTGAGCACCCTCAATCTGTTGCGGCCCTATCGCGATAAGTACTTGAAGCTGGCCGAAGACACGCGCAACAAAGTGGCGTTCTCCTATCAAAACGGCGGCGCCTCGCTGCTGGATTACCTGGACGCGGAAAAATCGTTCCGCGACACGCGTTTGGCTTACCTGAATCTGATTGGCTCTTATCTGACCGCGGCGGCCCAAATGAACATGGCGGTGGGCCGGGAGGTGATTCTATGAACCGTTGGTATGTTCTCGAAATCGGCTTGTGCGTGTGCGCCGCTCTCTCGCTGGCGGGATGCGGCAAAGGCGCGTCGGCGCAGACCCCGGGCAAGCTTCCGGGTCCGGCGCAATCGACCGTGGTGCCCGATATGGACCCCAACAATTTCCAGGTGGACCATCCGGAGCAGTTCCCGCTGGCGGCCGCCGGCGAATACACCGCGGCGCCGGAACTGAATGTGACCGGCGTGGTGAATCCCGATGTATCGCGGCAAGTGCCGGTGCCGTCGCTGGCCTCCGGGAAAATCGTGGAGATCGACGCCAAGCTGGGCGACGAGGTTCCTAAGGGGAAAATCCTGTTCAAGGTGCGCAGCAGCGACATCGCCGGCGCGTTTTCCGACTATCGCAAAGCCGTGAAAAACGAGGAGCTCACCAAGGTCCAGCTGGCGCGGGCGCAAACCCTCTACGATAACGGCGCCATCGCCAGGAGCTTTCTGGAAATTGCGCAGAACGCCGAGGACAATGCCAAAGTCGATCTCGAAACCACGCAGGAGCATCTGCATTTGCTGGGGTCAGACCCCGACCATCCCACCGGCATCGTCGAGGTGCCGGCTCCTGTGGCCGGTGTGATTACCGACCAGGAAATCAGCATCGCGTCGGGCGTGCAGGCGCTGACTCCGCCCAACCCGTTCACCATCTCGGACGTGTCGCACGTGTGGATCCTGTGCGACGTCTACGAGAACGACCTGGCGCGGGTTCATCTGGGGGAATACGCGGACATCCATCTGAATGCCTATCCGGACCGCGTGCTGCGCGGCCGCATCAGCAATATCGGCCAGATTATGGATCCCAATTTGCGAACCGCAAAAGTGCGGCTGGAGGTGGAGAACCCGGGCCTGATGCGTTTCGGCATGTTCGTTACGGCCACCTTCCACGGGCTCTCCGCCGAGAAGCATGCAGTTGTGCCCGCCACGGCCATCCTTCACCTGCACGATCGCAACTGGGTGTATCAGCCGCTCCAAGGCGGCAGGTTCCGGCGCGCCGAAGTGGTCGCGGGCAACATGCTTCCCGATAATCGGCAGGAAATCGTTTCCGGCCTCAAGCCCGGCGACCGGGTGGTGGCCAATGCGCTGGTACTGCAGAACACCATGGAGCAATAGATGATCCGCGGTCTGGTCGATTTCGCCCTCAATAATCGTTTCCTCATCGTCGCTCTGGCGATTCTCCTGTTTGTCGGGGGCGGGATCGCATTTCATCAACTTCCGGTGGAAGCGTATCCCGATGTGGCCAACAACTACGTCGAGATCATTACACAGTGGCCGGGGATCTCGGCGGAACAGGTCGAGCAGCAGGTGACCATTCCGCTCGAAATCGTGTTGAACGGGATTCCGGGAGTGGAGCATCTGCGGTCGTTCTCTATTTTCGGGCTGTCGGATATCAAGCTGGTATTCGAAGACGGCACGGACAATGCGTGGAATCGCGAGCGGGCACTCGAGCGGATGTCGCAGGCCACTTTGCCGCCGAATTTGCAACCGCAAATGGGAACGGACTGGAGCCCGGTCGGCCAGATTTACTTTTTCACCCTGCACAGCACCAATCCGCAGTACGACGTGATGGACCTGAAGTCGATTGAAGATTGGACCGTCGAAAAGACCTTGAAATCGGCCAAGGATATCGTCGACGTGAACACATTCGGCGGTCCTACGCGCGAATATCAGGTGCGCGTCGACCCCAATAAGCTGATCGCCTACGGGCTGGGCCTGTCGCAGATCGAACAGCAGCTCACCAACAACAACGTCAACGCCGGCGGGAGCTTCCTCGAAGTGGGGCTGCAACAAGTCAATGTGCAGGAAGTAGGGCTGGTACGGGATGTTGACGATATTGCCAACACGGTAATCGCCACCAAGACCGGAACGCCGATCCGCATCAAGGATGTCGCGGCGGTGGCGCAGGGGCCGAAGATCCGGCTCGGCCAATTCGCCCACGCGATCCGCCGCGAAGACGGCAAAATTGTCGACAACGACGACGTGGTCTCGGGCATCGTGCCCATGCGCAAGGGCGCGGACGCGGAGACGGCGCTGAAATATCTCCACGAAAAGGTCGACGAGCTGAACGATCATATCCTGCCGGCGGGCGTCAAGCTTGTTCCCTTCATCGACCGCAGCGAACTGGTGCACCACACTACCAAGACGGTGCTGCATAACCTCACCGAAGGAATCATTCTGGTGGTCATCATCCTGCTGATCTTCCTCGGAAATGTGCGCGGCGCCATCATTGTGGCGCTCACCATTCCGTTCTCGCTGCTCTTCGCCGCGACTTGTCTCAAGCTGAAAGGCATTCCGGCCAACCTGCTCTCGCTGGGCGCGCTGGACTTTGGGATGGTGGTGGATGGCGCGGTGGTGATGGTGGAAAACATCGTGCGCCATCTCGGCCATCGCGGCGAAGACCGGCGAACCCCGAAAGAGCGCATCTTCGAGGCGGCTCACGAAGTGCAGCGGCCGGTGTTTTACGCCATCGGCATCATTATCACCGCCTATTTGCCGATTTTCACCCTGCAGGCCGTGGAAGGCCGGCTATTCAAGCCCATGGCTTGGACCGTGGCCTTCGCGCTGTGCGGCGCTCTGATTTTCTCCATGCTGGTGGCGCCGGTGCTGGCCAGCCTGTTCTTCCCGCATGGCACGCGCGAGTGGGTTAACCCGGTGATGAACTGGTTTATTAGCATCTACCGTAGAGCGCTGCGGCTGGCCATCCGGATGCGGTGGGTGACCGTGGGTGTCGGTGTTGCCAGCCTGGCCGGGGCAATCTATCTGACAGTGGGCGGCGTGATCGGATCGGAGTTCCTGCCGCACCTGGACGAAGGGGCGCTCTGGGTGCGCGGTACGCTCGCGCCCAGCGTCGGGCCGAGCGAAGGCATTCGCGTGGCCAATCAGGCGCGCATTCTGCTCTGCTCGTTTCCCGAAGCCACGGAGTGCACCAGCCAGGTGGGCCGTCCCGATGACGGCACCGATACGACGGGCTTCTTCAATACCGAGTATTTCGTGGGTCTGAAGCCGAAGGAGCAGTGGCGGCCGGAATTTCACCAGAATAAGGAAGAAGTAATCGCCGCCATGAATGCGCAGCTTGAGAAAATGCCGGGCATCATCTGGAACTTCTCGCAGCCCATCGCCGACAACATGGAGGAAGCCGTCAGCGGAGTGAAGGGGCAGCTGGCCACCAAAATCTACGGGAACGACCTGCCGACTCTGGAAGACAAGGCCGATCAGGTGGTCAACGTAATGCGCGGCGTGAAGGGGATTGAAGATCTGGGCGTGTTCCGCGTCCTGGGACAGCCAAACCTGGATGTGACGGTGGATCGCAAGCAGTGCGCCCGTTTTCAGATCAATGCCGCGGACGTGCAGGACGCGGTGCAGACCGCGGTGGGCGGGAACGCGCTCACGCAGGTGCTGCAAGGCGAAGAGCGGTACGACCTGGTGATGCGCTACCTTCCCCAATACCGCGATACCAAGGAAGCCATCGAGAACATTCGACTGCTGGCGCCGAGCGGCGAGCGAGTGTCGATCGCCCAGCTCTGCAAGATCGGCGAACGCGACGGCGCATCGGAGATTTACCGCGAAGGGAATCAGCGCTACATCGCCGTGAAGTACAGCGTGCGCGGGCGCGATCTGGGCGGCGCGGTGGAGGAATCGATGCACAAGGTAGAGCAGAAGGTGCAACTTCCGCGCGGATACCACATCGATTGGGAGGGCGAGTTCGCCAGCGAGCAACGCGCGGAGAAGCGCCTGCTGTACATCGTGCCGCTGACCGTTCTGCTCATTTTCATCATCCTGTACACCATGTTCCGCTCGCTGAAATGGGCATCGCTGATTCTGTTGAACGTGATGCTGGCGCGCATCGGCGGACTGCTGGCGCTGGTGGTCACGCATACCAATTTCAGCGTCTCCTCAGGCGTCGGGTTCCTGGCGCTATTCGGGGTGTCGGTGCAGACTGGCGTAATCATGCTGGAATACATCAATCAGCGGCGCGCGCGCGGGTCGACCATCGAGGACTCCGCCATCGAAGGCGCCGTGTTGCGGTTGCGGCCCATCATGATGACCATGCTAGTGGCGACGCTGGGGCTGCTGCCGGCGGCCCTGTCGCACGAGATCGGGTCGGACTCGCAGAGGCCGTTCGCCATCGTGATTGTCGGCGGGCTGATTTCGGATCTGGTGATGAGTATTTTCCTGCTGCCCACGTTGTATGCGTGGATGGCGCGGGATCACGATGTGCTGCCGGAGGTCGAGGCCGAATTCGAGTAGGAGAAGTTAGTTAGCCACAGATAAACACGGATAGGAAAGGGCCGGCTTTATCTGTGTTCATCTGTGGCTAACAATCAAAACTCATAGTCGGGAGGTTTGATTCCCTTTAGACGGAGATAGACTTCCAATTGTCCGCGATGGTGGGCGGTGTGGGTGAAATAGGCCCAGAGCCATTCGAAGCCGGTCATCCTTCGGTTGTCCGGCCCGGCCTGCGCATCGAGTTTCTCCGGTGTCATGGTGGCGATGGCCTGATTGCAGAAAACGAAAGAGTCGTTGAGGAACTGCACAACGGCCTCCTTATCTACTTCGGCTTTCCCGCTCGCCCCATCCGCGATCAGTTGCGGGATAGCCGGCCGCTGGGCGCCGCTCGAGTTGGCGCAGGCATTCAAGTTCGCGCCCGCTACTTGGATCAAGACCTGGCTGAAGCTCAATTCCTCGGGCACGGGTTTGAATCCGTAGCTGTCGGCGGGCATCAGTTTGGCGACGGCAAGCGTGAAATCCTGGGAGGTCTTCCAGTGCTTTACCAGAGCGTCCTTGACCGTGACTTGCGCCATGGCGGGGATGGCAACGAGTAAGAGTGCGGTGAGTTTCATCTTGGACTTCCCCCGATGGATTAAGGTAGCACAAGCGGCGGGAGGCGCAGACCGGGAGCGGCGCGATTGTAGGCCGGGACATCCTCTTCCATCAGCTTCCTATACTGCGCCTCCACTACGTGCAATTGAGTCTCGAGATCGCGCACCATGGCAACCGCCGTATCGGTGGGGGCGTAATCCGCTCCGCCCGCGTATTTGCTGCCGGTTCCGCTGCCCAGCGACAAATTCAACCATAAGAAATTGAGGTAGAGCCGGGCAGCGTCGGAATCGTATTTCTCGTCGCTGAGCGCGTCGGAGTGCGAGATGAGTTGGAACTCGACGTCCTGGAGCTTGCGATCCACGCTATCGAGCGCCGGCGCCGCGGAGAGCTTGCGTTCGTCCTCGATTTGTTTCCGCAGCACTTCGATCGCATTGGTCATCCTCGCGACCGCGTTCACATCGTCGCGAATTCTGAGCTGGAGGCGCACCGACGCCTGGACGTCATTGTCGGCGCCGTGGCTATTTGGCGGCAGGGCGATTTCCAGGGGCTGTGAGTAGGTCTTGTCGTCCCAGTGCAATTCAATCGAGTACCGGCCCGGCGCGGCGATGGGTCCGAATTGCGCCTGCTCGATCCCTTTATGCGCCACCGGTCGCGTGGCCGAGCCCTGAAATCTGGGCTCTTCCCAGATGTGCGGATTTTCGGGCGGGGTGGTGCGCAGCGCCACCGCGAGCGGCGGCTGCCATCGCAGGTCCCAATCGATGCGGTTGAGGCCGGGCTGGAGGTTGTCGGCGTGGAATTTCGCCACCAGCAGGCCGGCGGAGTCGTGGATCTCGATGGCGATAGGATTCTCGGGCGGGAAGTTGAGGACATAACTGAATGTCGTGCCGGGGTTTTCCAACTGGCGGAAAGCGGTGCGCGGCGGCAGCAGGCGGGCCGGTTCGTCGGGTTCCTGCGCCAGGAGGGGCGCGATGACGCAAAGGATCGCGCCAATAGTTGTGCCGATCAGGCCCAGCTTTTTTGATAAACTGCAATACCTAACTACCATGCGTCGTATATCCTTCCGACCAGCCTATCATTGGCGCCCGAGAGTTGTGGCCGGGTTGCTCATCTTCCTTCTGAGTGTAATTCCGGGAGCCGCGCAGCGCGGTGGACGCGGCGGCTTGCCGGCTCCACCCATGCCGAGTTCCGACCCGCAATTCCGCTTCATGGGACCGGCGGTGGGCAACCGCATCGCCTCGGCGGCGGGTATTCCCGGCGATCCGACAACCTATTACGCCGGCGCCGCGTCAGGCGGAGTCTGGAAGTCCACCGATTCGGGCAAGACATTCGCGCCGGTATTCGACGGGCAGCCGGTGATGGCCATCGGCGCGCTGGCTGTCTCGCAGTCGGATCACAGCATCGTGTGGGCCGGCACGGGCGAAGCATGGGCCATCCGCGACAGCGACATGATGGGCGATGGCGTATATAAGTCGACGGATGCCGGCGCTACGTGGACCAATATGGGTCTGAAGGACACCGGCCGCATCGGGCGCATAGTAGTGAATCCGAAGAATCCCGATAATGTTTTTGTCTGCGCGGCGGGGCGGATGACGGGTCCGCAGCAGGAGCGCGGCGTGTTCAAGACCGCCGATGGCGGCAAGACCTGGACGCGGTCGCTATTTATCGATCCGGACACCGGCTGCTCCGGCCTATCGATGGATCCGAGCGATCCCAACACGCTGTTCGCGGGCGCATGGCGCGTGGTGATGCACACCTACGCCATGTTCAGCGGGGCTCCCGACAGCGAATTCACGGCGCACGGTCCGGGCAGCGGCGTGTATGTGACGCACGACGGCGGCGCCACGTGGACGCGCATAGAAGGACATGGCATGCCGAAGCCGCCCGTGGGCAAGGTCGACGTGGCCGTAGCGCCCAACAATTCCAGGCGTGTGTACGCCCTGATTC
>Ga0181528_10002495_pt1 | contig 11325 bp, 6 predicted proteins | sample PEATcosm2014_Bin_47_FD_119742 | JGI IMG/M metagenome (GOLD analysis project Ga0181528, IMG submission 119742) | Peatland microbial communities from MTU Mesocosm Facility, Houghton, MI, USA - PEATcosm2014_Bin10_10_metaG | ecosystem: Environmental > Terrestrial > Soil > Wetlands > Peat | place... | reverse complement strand
CCTTGATCTCCGCCGGCAGGGTGCGCAGGGTGAATATCGAGTTGCCTTCGCGAATCGCGGAAGAAGCGATGAACTCCCCGGCCGTCGTGGGCGAGTCCGTGCCGCCTTCGCCACCCACCTTCACAATCACGTCCGACATGCTGACCTCCTAGGACGCCCACCGCGATCAGTTCTGCGTATGAGGGTCCTGTTGTCGGAAAAACGTCACTTGTAAGTATGCTCGCCACCGGCGTTCGAGTCAACGACGGATACCACCCCGGGTCCCTCCGCGAGGCACTCCAAGCCGCTTCACGCGTGGCGGCCGAGGGATCCGCGAGCAGGAATCGCGCCGCGCGGCGCGAAACGACCTCGCCGTGCCCCGGAGACGCCGTATGAAGCCGGTTCTATGCTGCCTGTCCGCCCTGCTCGCCCTGCCGCTGCGCGCCGACCCCTTGGCGGATCAATTGGCGCGCCTCGGCACGTGGGACGGCACGACGGAAACCGCCGCCCTGGCCGGGCCGTACGAGGATCCGCTGCAACAGAACGTGCCCTTCGGCCGCCGCTCCTACTACCTGGCGCCGTGGCGCGCCTGGATGGACACGCAGCCCGCGGCGCGCTTCCTGGACTGCCTCGGCATCAACTTCAACGTCGGCCGCCCCCAGGACCAGGAGGCCGTGGCCACCCTCCTCGACGAGGCCGGCTTCCACCACGCCCGCGTTGAGGTCGGCTGGGGCAACATGGACTGGGACCACCCCGACCAGCTCACCCGGCCCACCGCCGAGCGGCTGGCGGCCACTCTGGGGGTGCTCGAACGCCACCACATCCGCCCCTTGATCCTGCTCAACGCCAACTCCGGCTGGCCGGTGCCTATCAAGTCCTTCCGCGTCAAGCTGCTGGCCGATGCGCCGGCCGGGGCGCGCGAGATCGCCGTCGACCGCCTCGCCGAGATCGTCCCCGGCCGCACCGGTCTGCGCGGCCAGGATTACCAAATCGCCTACCCTCTGGTGGTCGCCCGCGAAGAGAAGAAGCTGGAGGAGCGCGAACCCGCCCGGGCCGGCACGGTGCGCGAAAAAGCCGTAGATGTCGGTGTTCTGGCCCTCTCCGCGCCGCTCAAGCGACCGCTCAAGGCCGGCACCTTGGAGCTTTTCACCCTCAAGTACGCGCCCTTCGGCGCCGGACCGCAATTCAAGGACGGCCGGCCCAACCCCGAGCTGGCCGAGACCGTCGAGGGCTGGAACCTGTATGTCTCCGGCCTGCTGCGCTTCGTGCGCGACACGCTGGCCACGGGCGACGCCAAGGACGCCGGCTTCGACGTCGAGGTGTGGAACGAGCTGACCTTCGGCAGCCAGTTCCTCGAGGATCGCAACTACTACAGCCCGCCGCGCCCCTACGACAAGAACGCCAAATGGACCTACACCCACGACGGGCGCAGCAACGACGGCTTCACCAACCTGCTCTGCATGACCGCCGACCACGTCGCCGACGCCGCCAGCGGCCTGCCCGGCGTGCGCGTCATCACCGGTTTCTCCAACCAGTGGCCATGGGACAGCGGCACCGCCATGTGGCCCACGCAGACGGGTTTCAGCCGCCACTACTACACCGGCCTGGCGCCCTTCAACCCCGCGGATCCCAAGGTGGGCACCGTCTGCGCCGCCACCATGACCGCCGGCGAAGCCCACAGCGGCCCTCTCAACGCCCTCGGCCAGCCCGACGGCACGTCCGACCACAAGGACTGGCACACCGTCGTGCCCGGCACCTTCTTCGTCCCCACTTCACGGCGCGGCATGCCGGAATACTGGTTCTACGCCTACCAGACCGAGTTTCTGGCGCGCGACGTGCAGCCTTTCCCCGGGCCGTGGAAAGACCATTATCGCTTCGGCCATCCCGGCACGTATAAACCGGCGGAGGTATGGCAGACGGAGTTCAATACCGACCGCGAGGCCTTCATTGACAGCCTCATCAAGCAGGGCGCGGCGTCGACCGATCCGGCCCTCCATGATCTGGCGCAGGCCTTGGGAGCCAAGAGCCTGCTGCGCGCCTATGTCTTCTACAGCCACAAGGGTGTCAAGACCATGACCGTCTTCGCCGCCCAGGACCGCGATTTCAGCCTGGCGGTGCTGCCGGAAGCCTTCTACCGCGCCCTGAAAGCCGGCAACGGCACGCTGGACGCCGGCACGCGCGCCGAAGCCGGGCCGCAGCTCACGCAACTGGGCCGCGTCAGCCGCCTGCTGGGCAACAGCGAGGCGCTGGGCGAATGCCGGCCGCTGTCCGTGGCGGCGCTCGTCGAGCATCATCCGCGGCTGGTGTTCGCCGGCGACGGCACCGCGGCGCATCCCGACCGCTTCCACCGCGACGATTTCGCCGTCCTGCCCTTCCAGCTCGCCGGGAACCGCTACGCCGTCGGCTATTATGTCGTCACGCGCGACCTGGGACACGTGTGGGACGCCACCAAAGGGCTGCTGGACCCGCTCCGCTACAGCTTGCCGGACCAGGACTTCGACCTGACCCTGAGCAACGTGGCCGGGACGGGCGCTACGCTGGCCCTCTACGACCCGGCCACGGACCGCACCACGCCGCTCACCGCCGACCAGGCCGCCGCGGATCGCCTCACGGTGCGCCTGCCGGCCACGGATCAGCCGCGTTTCTTGCTCATCACGGAAGCCAAGCCCGGTCCCCTGGTGCAGTCACCCACGCTGACGGGCACGAAGGTGGCCTTCACGGCCAACGTGGCGGGCATGGCCACCGTCACCTGGGGCGCCTTCCCGCAGCGCACGGGCGGCGGCAGCAAGGACCTCGCCGTGGCCGCCGGGCAACGCGTGGAGTTGAACCTACCGAGCCTGGGCGCCAAGGACGCGGTGCGCGTGGCCCTCAAGGCCGGTGGATTGGAAGCGCCGTGGCCGCGATGGGATTACGACGTGGCGGGCCAGGTTCACTGAGCAGCGCCTCACCAACGCTCCGGCCTCGGGCTTGGCCTGGTCATCGATTGCAACAGGATCCGACCGGCGAAAAGCATCACCCGCCCGGTGGCGTGACGGCGTCCGCCACCCGCACCCGCCCATCGCCGATCCACGCCACCCGCTTCCCGTCCGGCGCGAACACCGGCCATGCCACGTTCGGCCCGGCATCCAGCACGCGCCGCGCCACCGGCTTGTCCACCGGCTGCACCACGAGTTGGGCGCGCCGTGGATCGAAGTCCTGGCAGGCCACGAAGGCCAGCAGCTGGCTGTCGGGGCTGAAGGCCGGCTCCGTGCCGCCGCGGAAGCCGTCGCTGAGCTTGACGGGCCCCAGCACGACGTGCTCGCAATCCACCAGCCACAGCGGCCCCTCGTCAGGAGTGAGGAGGCTGCCGGTGGTGAAGCACAGGTGGCGGCTGTCGGGGCTCCAAACGGGGGCGCCATCCGCCAGGTAGCCGGGGCGGTCGAGGAGGGTCGGCGCGACCGCGCCGTCGGGTCGCGTCAGGTACAGCTTGGCGCCGTCCTCGGCCGGCGGATGGGCGGCGAAGGCCAGGATGCGACCGTCCGGCGAGAAGGCCAGGCTGTGGGGCAGGGGTTCGGAATGCGAGCTGAGGGACCACGCCTTGCCCACGCTGGGCGCGCCGGCGAACAGCATCGGCCGGCCGGGATCGGCGGACACGAAAGCCATCACCGTGCCGTGGTCGTCCCAAGCCACGCCGAGGGCGGCGGTGTGGAGGATCAGGCGGTTGCCGTGGGCGCCGTCGTTGTGGCACGAGAAGAGGTCGAAGGCGTTGCGCGCGGTGGGCGGGTTGGCGATGCCGAAGGCGAGGCGCGAACCGTCGCCGCTCCAGGCCGCGATGGTGGGCCGCACGTCGCCGATGGCGGCGAACATCATGGACTCCGCCGCGCCGCGCCGGCCCACGAGGAGCAGACGCAGGCCTTTCTCGTGACCGACATAGGCGAAACGGTCGCCGGCGGGACTCCACCACAGCAGCTCCGGCGATTCCGGGGTCGGGTCGACGGCCAGCGGTTCGGGATCGCCGCCGTCGAGGGGCGCCGTGTACCACTGCGAGCCTCCGGGCTGGTCGGCCAGGAGGGCCAGACGTGTGCCGCCCTCGATCCAGATGGGGGCCTTCGAGACGTGCAGGTTGGGGGCGATGGTCAGCGGTGCGGGCGCGGTGGGGGGACCGGCCTCACCGGCGCAGACCAGCCATGCCAGCAGCACGGGCCACATCAGGTCGTCATCCGGGCGTGGAAGGGCCGCGAGTTCAGCGCCCCCACAGGCTGCGATGCAGGTAAGGCCCGTCGAGCACCTTGCCGGTGCCGATGGCCACGCAGCTCAGCGGGTCGTCGGCGACGCGCGTCGGGATGCCGGTCTCCTCGGCGATGAGGCGATCCAAGCCGCGCAGGATGGCGCCGCCGCCCGTCAGCGTGATGCCACGCTCGATGATGTCGGAGGCCAGCTCCGGCGGCGTCTGCTCCAGAACGTGCTTGACGCGGTCGATGACGGCGTTGACCGGCTCGCGCAGCGCCTCGCGGATGTCCACGCTGGAGACCATGATGGTCTTGGGCAGACCCGCCACCAGATCCCGGCCGCGCACCTCGATGCTCTGCTCGGGCTCCATGGGATAGGCCGAGCCGATGCGGATCTTGATGTCCTCCGCGCTGCGCTCGCCGATCATGAGGTTGAAGTCGCGCTTGATGTACTTGATGATGCACTCGTCCATGCGGTTGCCCGCCACGCGAATGCTGTCGGACACCACGATGCCGCCCAGCGAGATGACGGCCACGTCGGTGGTGCCGCCGCCGATGTCGACGATCATGTTGCCGCCCGGCTCCAGGATGGGCAGCCCGGCGCCGATGGCGGCCGCCATGGGCTCGTCGATCAGCACCACGTCGCGCGCCCCGGCTTCCTTGGCGGCGTCACGCACGCTGCGGCGCTCCACGCTGGTGCCGCTGGTGGGCACGCAGATCACCAGCAGCGGCTTGAAGAAGGGATGGCGCCCGCAGATGCGCTGGATGAAGTAGGCCAACATGCGCTTGGTGACGGTGTAATCGGCGATCACGCCGCCGCGCATGGGGCGGCTGGCGACGATCTCGCCCGGCGTGCGCCCCAGCATTTTCTGCGCCTCGCCACCAACCCAAATCTGGTGTGTCTTACGATGGATGGCCACCACGCTGGGCTCGCGCAGGACGATGCCCTTGCGGCGCATGTAGACCAACACATTGGCGGTGCCAAGGTCGATGCCCAGGTCGCGGCCCATCATAAGCGACTCCACGTACGGCGGCTGTCAGCGTTCAGTATACCATCGCCGCGCCGGCTTGACGCATGCCCTCAACCGCCTGAACAGGTGTTCAGATGGCGAAAGCCTCACGCCGCGCCGACTCTTCGCACGCTCCCGCGCCTAGCGCGTGGTGTTGAGATCCGTCTTCACCTCGGCATCCGATTGGTTGTGGATGGGGTTGTCGCCGCGGAACAGGCAGCACGAGAAGATGGCCGCCAGCAGGCCCTTGTCGAGCGACACCGCCAGCTTGCCGGCCGCCATGAAGTCGCAGCCGTTGACCACCAGGCGACCGCCCGAGGCGTGGATGCAGGCCTCGCCCTTGCCGGCCGAATCCCAGCCCGCGAAGTGGCAGGAGGTCAACATCAGCGTGCTCGGCCCGCGCTTGTCGATCTGGTGCACCGTCTCTGCAATCGGCCAGAAGCCGCAATTCGTCAGCTTCACCGGTCCCTGGTTGGTGTCACTCACCTCGACGGTGCCCATGAACTGCCCGTTGACGAACTCGGCGCCGGCGTGGGGCTGGGTGCGCGCCACGCGCACGGCGCAGGGGCCGATGTCGGAGCCGGATTGGGTGAGGACGGCATTGCCCGCGCCGTGGCCGAAGTCGTCGAACAGATAGCCGACCTGCGCCAGGATCACGAAGCAGTTGGACAGGTACTCCCAGTCGGTGCGGCCGATCTTGAACCCGATCAGGTTTTTCTTGAGGTAGGCGTAGAGGACATTGTCGGCGTCGGCGATCTTGGGGAAGCCGGGCTTGAGGGCCATGCGCGTCCAGAAGTTGGGGTTGAAGTGGACGTTCTCGATGCGACCGATGTCGCTGCACTGGTCGATGTAGACGCCGATCTTCAAGGGGCAGGCGAAGACGTTGCGCACCGTGTGCAGCTCGTTCCACTTGGTGCCGAGATCCAGGGCCTGATAGGGATTGGTGAGGACGATGTTCTCGATCTGGCACAGCTCTCCATCGGTGCGGATGGACCAGGGGTAAGCCACGACGTCGGGCAGGGTCTGCTCGGGATAGTGGATGATCAACTCGCGGATCACGGCGTTGGGCTTGAGAGTGACGAGCGGTGGGCCGTCGGCCTGGCCCTTGCCGCCGTAGGCCAGCAGGACGGTGCCGATGGGGTGCTCGGAGTGCGGCACGCCGCCGCTGGCGCCTTGCAGCGTGACGCCGGCGGGCACCGTCAGGGCGCCGTCGACACGGTACTGCCCGGGCGGCAGCAGGCAGCGCGGGCCCTTGGTGGCGGCGGCGTCGAGAGCCGCCTGGAGGGCCGCCGTATCATCGGTGACACCGTCGGCCTTGGCGCCGAAATCGGCGCTGCTGACATCGGCCATGGCCAAGCCTCCCAGGAGCGCCGGCGCGACGAGGAGCAGGGGGAAGAAGCGCATCGGTAGGCCTCCGTCGGTGGGCCGTAGCCGGCGCCCGATGGCCGCCATGATACGCGCCGGCCGCCGCCGCCGTCAAAGATCCCGCTTGACGCCGGGCGTCGCGCGCGACACGCTCTGAGGCAAGGGGGGCTGGAGCGGGCCATGGACAAGTCTCGCGCGGGGCGGGTCGTCGCCATCGTTCTCGGGTGCATCGTCCTTTATGGCGCGCTGTGCGTGTGGGCGGTGCGACGCACCAGGCCACGCGGGCCGGTTCAGGGTCAAGTCGCGCCGACGGCGCCGACGGCGGTCGCTCCGCCCATCACCGCGCCGCCGGACATGACCGGCAAGCAGATCTCGCCGCTGGAGGTGCGCACGGCGGACGGGCGCACGGTGCGGCTGGCCGACGGCCGGCAGGCCGTAGCGCTGTGGGTGGGTCCGGCGCCGCAGGTGGCGCAAGCGATGGGCGGGCTAAAGCAACTGGCCGCCGTCTTGCCCCAAGTGCGCTTCCTCCTCGTGACCGACGCCTCCGATGGCCCGATCTCGGCGCCGCTGCCCGAGGGCGCCGCGCCGGCCGTGGCGCTGGTCAGCGGCGGCGACAAGGTGCGCGAGGCGTTGGGCGCCGTGCTGGGCAGCCACCCGCGGCAGAACACCGAATGGTGGCTGATCGACGGCTCCGGGACCGTCCTGGCCTTCGGCGAGCCGGGCACGGGGGCGGCCATGATGGAGGCCGAGCTGGCCTGGCCCTACCTGCGTCAGGCGGCCGAGACGCCGCCCGACTTCCGACCCACGCCGGTGGACAAGCTCTGCCCGGACGGCGCCAACCGCCGCTGGCAGAACGGCGGGCTGGCCCTGTGGCGCCACCGCCTGGTGGCGGCTTATGGCGCCTATGGTCATCACGGAGCGTGGGATGAGCCGGTGTCGGCCTTCCTGGAGGAGCAATGCCGCGGGCTGGACGGCCACGACACGGCGGGCAACCTGGACCTGCGCGTCGACCTGGCCGACAAGGTGCTGGCCACGGAATGCGACGATCCGGTGGTGGTCTACCAGTGCGGCATGGCCCTGGCCGCGGCCGGGCTCTATCATCGTGCCCACGATCTGTTCGTGCGCGCCCCGAAGCTGGTGGACCACGCCCACTACCCGGCGCGCGACCTCTACGCTCTCAGCTTCCTGCCCTACGACGACCCCCGGGTCGCCACTCCGGCCCTGCTGGACGTGGGCTACACGCGTTTTGGCGAGGCCCTGAGCGGCGACTTCGTGCCCGGCGAGCAACGCCTCGAAGCGCTCATCATGGGCGGCGGGCAGCTCTGGGACGAGATCCCCGGCCCCATGGAAGGCCAATGGCAGCCCCACGCCGTGGAAGCCTTGGCACACCCCGGCGCGGACCTGTGGCTGCGCGCCTGGGCGGACGGCCGGGCGCTCGCGGGGCGTGGCTGGGGCGCACGCGGGAGCGCGGGGGCCAACCAGACCAGCCGCGAGCAGTTCGCCGGCTTGGACATCTGCCTGAGCGCCGCGACGAAATCGCTGATCCTGGCCTGGAAGCTGCATCCCGACTTCCCCGAGCCGAGCGAGGCCATGGTGAGCGTGGCCATGAGCCACGGCGACGCCGCGAGCTTGCGCTTCTGGGCCGAGCGCGCCCTGGCGGCCGACATCGACACCGCCGCCACGGACAAGCTGCTGCGCGCCCTGTGGCCGCGCTGGGGCGGCTCGCACGCCGCCATGAAGGCCTTCGCCCAGGAGATGGCCAGCGATGCCCTGGCCGCCACGGACGCCCCGCTGACCCTCTGGCGCTGCCAGGAATCCATCGCCGCCGACACCCAGAGCGACGCGCCGCTGCGGGACGGCGCCGCCGTGGACGCCATGCTGGCCACCCTCGACAAGATGATCGCCGCTGCCGCCACTCCCCAGCGCCAGGACCGCCTGCGCACCTACCGCATCGCCGTGCTGGCGCGCAGCGGGCGCGACAAGGAGGCCTCCGCGGCCCTGACCCAACTGGGCAACCATTTGGACCTGTCGGTCATGGGCAACGGCGACGAGCAACTGCAGGCCGTCTTCAACCTGTGGCTGGTGCATCACGACCTGGGCCAACAGGCCGTGGAAAAGGTCGACGCGCAATACAAGGCCGGCGATTACGCCGCGGCGCGCGCCGGTTACGAAGCCCTGCGGCCGAAGGCCACCCTCAACGCCGTGCGCCGCCAGCTCGACGAGACCTTGGCCGGCCTGCCCGGCGGCGGCGCACGGCGCAAGGCCGAAGCCGCGCCGGGCGGTTAGCCATCGCTTGACTCCGCCTCCCGCGCGCGCCACGCTGAAGGGAAGACGGGCTGGAGCGGGCCATGGGCAAGTCTCGCCGGGGGCGCGTCGTCGCGATCGTGGTGGCGTGCGCCATCGTCTATCTCGGGCTGTGCGTGTGGGCGGTGCGCCATTTCGGAAGGCACACGCCGCGCCAGTCAGGTATCGCCCAGACAATCTCCGGCGCGCCGTCGGTCGACGTGGTCGGCAAGTCGGTGCGACCTTTCGACGTGACCACCGCCGACGGCGGAACGCTGCGCATCCCGGACGGCAAGCGCTCCGTGGCGCTGTGGCTGGGCGATGCCTCGCAGGCGGCGCAGGCGGCGGGCGGGTTCAAGCAGTTGGCGGCGCTGCTGCCCCAAGTGCAGTTCGTGGTCGCGGCCTCGGGTGAGGGCGCGCCGCCGCCGGGCTCTGCACCGTCCCTGGCCTTCGTCACGGCCGATGCCGCCAAGGTGTCCAAGACGCTGGGCGAGATGCTGGGTAATCACCCGCGACAGAGCGCCGAGTGGTGGCTGATCGATGCCAACGGCCGCGTCCAGGTGTTCGGCGAGCCCGGCCCCGTTTCGCCCATCATGGAGGCCGACCTCGCCTGGCCGTTCCTGCGCGACGAGGCCGCGACGCCGCGTGACTTCAAGCCCACGCCGGTGGCCAAGCTCTGCCCGGACGGCGCCAACCTGCACTGGCGGGACCGGCGGCTGGAATTGTGGCGACACCGCCTCGTGGACGCCTATCACCAGTGGGGCCATCACAGCGCGGCTTGGGATGACGCCGCGGCGGCCTTCCTGGAGCAGCGCTGCCGGGAGTGGGCGCGGCACGACAGCGCCGCGGACCCCGCCACGGTGGCCGAGATGGCCGACAAGGTGATGGCCACGGGGTGTGACGACCCGGTGGTGGTGTTCGAGTGCGCCGGCGCGCTGGACGACGACCGGGAATACAACCGCAGCTTGAAGGTGTTCTTGCGCGCCGCGAAACTGGCCGACCGGGGCCATTACCCGGCGCGCAACCTCTACCCGCTCGGCTTCCAAGCGCATCGCGGCAAGAGCGAGGCGGCCGAGGAGGCGCGCCGTCCCGCTTACAAGCTGTTCGGCGAGTCCCTGGCGGAGCCGTTCGCGCCGGGCGAGCAACAGCTCGATGTCCGCTTGATGCTCTTCGGATACATGTACAACACCGGCGCCACCGGTTATCCGGAGGCGGCCCTGGCGGCCCTTTCGCAACCCGGAGCCGACCTGTGGGTGCGAGCCTGGAAGGACGGCGAGGCTATCGTGGAACGCGGCTGGGCGTCGCGGGGCACGGCCTGGGCCGGCCAGACCAGCCAGGGTCAGTTCGCGTCGTTGGAGGCCTACCTGGACGTGGCGCCCAAACCGCTGGTGCTGGCCTGGAAGCTCCATCCGGACTTCGACGAGCCGGCGGCGTGCATGGTCGACGTGTGCCAGGGCCGCGACGACCGCGCCGGCGAACGATTTTGGACCGAGCGCGCCCTGGCGGCGGACATCGATTCCAGCGTGTCGCACGAGTTCAATACGCTTTGGCCGCGGTGGGGTGGCTCGCACGAGGAGATGAGGGCCTTCGCCGCCGAGATGGCGGACCACGCCTTGCTCGGCACCGACGCACCCTTGGCCATGTGGCGCGTGCAAGGGTCCATCGCCGAGGACGAAATGTCGCCCGCCGTGGTCCAGGAGCGCGCCCCGCTGGAGGCCGCGCTGGCCACGCTGGACAAGATGATGGCCGCCACCTCATCCGCCCATCGCCAGGCCCGTCTGAAGACCTACCGCGCGGCCGTGCTGGCGGCGGCCGGGCGCGACCAGGAGGCCGCCGACACGGTGGCCCAACTGGGTGACCAAATCGACCTGTCGGTGCTCAGTTTCCGCGACCACGACACGGCCACCTACTTCGTCAAATGGTTGAGGGCCCGCGACTTCAGCCTCGCCGCGCAGGCCGAGGTGACGCAACTGTTCCAGGCTCACGATTACGCCGCCATACGCGCGCGCTACCTGGCGTTGCGGGACAAGGTGACGCTGCGCGCCGTCCGGCGCTGGGTCGACGACGCCTTGGAGGGCGTCGCCGACGCGGAGGCGAACCAGAAGGCCGCCGCGGCGCCGGGCAAATAGCGGCGGCGCCCGCTTGACTCCGCCTCCCGCGCGTGCCACGCTGAGTTCAAGGCGGACAGGAGCGGGCCATGGGCCAGTCTCGCGCGGGGCGGGTCGTCGCCATCGTTCTCGGGTGCATCATCCTCTATGCCGGGCTGTGCGTGTGGGCGGTGCGCCATTACGGCACCCACAAGCCTCGCCCGGCCCGCAGCGCAAAGACGGCGCCCGCCGCCAAGCCGGCGCCCGCCACGCCAGTCGACGTGGTCGGCAAGTCGGTGCGAGCCTTCGACGTCACCACCGCTGACGGCGGCACGCTGCGCATCCCGGACGGCAAGCGCTCCGTGGCCCTGTGGCTGGGCGATGCCTCGCAGG
>Ga0181528_10002494_pt1 | contig 11328 bp, 12 predicted proteins | sample PEATcosm2014_Bin_47_FD_119742 | JGI IMG/M metagenome (GOLD analysis project Ga0181528, IMG submission 119742) | Peatland microbial communities from MTU Mesocosm Facility, Houghton, MI, USA - PEATcosm2014_Bin10_10_metaG | ecosystem: Environmental > Terrestrial > Soil > Wetlands > Peat | place... | reverse complement strand
GAATTCATCGCCACCCTGAACAGACGCGGCTTTCCGGTCGGCAGGCTGAAAGCGCTGGCCAGCGCCCGCTCGGCCGGCAAGATTGTGCACTTCCGCGGCGAGGCCATCGCCATCGAAGAACTCGACGAGCACGCATTCGAGGGCGTCGACATCGCGCTGTTCTCGGCCGGCAGCGCGGTTTCGCGAAAGTTTTCGCCGATCGCGGTCAAGGCCGGCGCCGTCGTGATCGACAATTCGTCCGCGTTCCGGATGGACCCGGACGTGCCGCTGGTGATTCCGGAGATCAACGCCGGCCGGATCCGTGACCACAGGGGCATCATCGCCGTTCCCAATTGCTCGGCCATCACCGCGCTGGTGCCGCTATGGCCGATCCATCGGCAAAACCGCATCAAGCGCCTGATCATCTCGACCTATCAGGCCGCCAGCGGCGCCGGCGCCGCCGCGATGGACGAACTGGTGCAGGCGACCCGCGCCAATCTCGCCGGCGAGGCCTTTGCGCAGAAGGTGATGCCGCACCCCTACGCCTTCAACATCTTCAACCACGATACCCCGATCGATCCGGCGACCGGCTACAATGGCGAGGAGACCAAGGTCATCAAGGAGACCCGAAAGATTTTTGAAGACGACCGCATCGCCATCGGTGTGACCTGCGTCCGCGTACCGGTGCTGCGCGCGCATTCCCAGGCCATCACCTTCGAGTGCGAAGGGCCGATCACCGAACACGACGTGCGGGCGATCCTGGCGACGGCGCCGGGCGTCACCATCGTCGACGACCGGGTGAAAAACTATTTTCCGATGCCGATCGACGCCTCGGGACAGGACAACGTACTGGCCGGCCGCATCAGGGCCGATCTGAGCGACCCCACGGGCCATTCGATCTCGATGTTCGTGGCCGCCGACCAGCTGCTCAAGGGCGCCGCGCTCAACGCCATCCAGATCGCGGAACTGCTGCCGCAACGCGCGATGGCGTGAACGGCCCACCTCGCGGGGAAGGCGGCTCAACCGCGCCTTCATCCACCCCGACGAGTTCATGCCGGAGCGCGGAACAGCAGGCTCGCATCGCCATAGGAATAAAACCGGTAGCCGCCGGCGATGGCGTGGGCATAGGCGTGCTTCATGGCCTCGAGGCCGCAAAACGCCGACACCAGCATGAACAGGGTCGAGCGCGGCAGATGAAAATTGGTCAGCAAAATATCCACCGCGCGAAAGCGATAGCCGGGCGTGATGAAGATCGAGGTTTCCCCGTCGAACGGCTGGATGGTGCCGTCCTCGGCCGCGGCACTTTCCAATAACCGCATCGAGGTGGTACCGACCGCCACGATGCGGCCGCCGTTGGCGCGCGCGGCGTTCAGCGCGCGCGCGGTATCGGCGGCGATGCAGCCCCACTCCGCATGCATCCTGTGGCCCTCGGTATCCCTGACTTTGACGGGGAGGAAAGTCCCCGCCCCGACATGCAGGGTCAGCCGGTGCAGCTCGACACCACGCGCCTTTAACGCGGCCTCAAGTTCGGGCGTAAAATGCAGTCCGGCGGTGGGGGCGGCGACCGCGCCCTCGTTGACCGCGAACATGGTCTGATAGTCGGCGGCATCGCGCTCGTCGGGCGCGCGTTTTGAAGCGATGTAGGGCGGCAGCGGCGGGCTGCCGAGCTCGGCGATCGCCTGGTCGAGCGCAGGCCCGTGAAACGAGAACGACAGCGTGATCTCGCCGTCCTCGCCCTTGTGCTCGACCTCGGCGTCGAGATGGCCGAGCAGGCACACCCGGCCCTCGTTGCCGAACCGCACCACGTCGCCCGGCACCAGCTTCTTCGCCGGTTTCACCAGGGCCTGCCAGCGCGAGCCGTCGAGACGTTTGATCAGCGTCGCCTCGATCTTCGGCTCGGTGTCGCGGCCGATGCGGCGGCCTTTCAGCTGGGCCGAGATCACCCTGGTGTCGTTGACCACGAGCTGGTCGCCCGGCTCCAGCCATTGCGGCAGGTCGGCCACCACGCGGTCGCTCAGCACCCCGCCGGGCTGCACCACCAGCATCCGCGCGGAATCGCGCGGGCTGGCCGGCCGCAGCGCGATGTTTTCGGCGGGAAGTTCGAAATCGAACAGATCGGTGCGCATGATCACGTTCTACGCACGCCTCATCCCCAGGGAGCGGCGTCTTCGCCGCGTCTCGAAGGATGAGGTCACGCGCTGTGTCTCATGGTTCGAGACGCGTGCTTCGCACGCTCCTCACCATGAGGGCGTCCTTATTCCGCGTCGGCGGCCATGCGGGCCTTGACGATCTTGTCGGGATTTTTCACCGGCTCGCCGCGCTTGATCTTGTCGACGTTGTCCATGCCCTCGGTCACCTGGCCCCAAACCGTGTACTGGTTGTTGAGGAACGAGGCGTCGTCGAAGCAGATGAAGAACTGGCTGTCGGCGGAATCCGGGCTTGCCGCGCGCGCCATCGAGGTGGTGCCGCGGACATGCGGCTGCTTGTTGAATTCGGCCTTCAGCTTCTTGCCGGAGCCGCCGGTGCCGGTGCCTTCCGGACAGCCGGTCTGCGCCATGAAGCCGTCGATCACGCGATGGAACACGATGCCGTCGTAAAAACCTTCGCGCACCAGTTCCTTGATCCGCGCGACATGGCCGGGCGCCAGATCGGGGCGCATCTCGATGGTCACGGGACCCTGGGTGGTTTCAAGGATCAAAGTATTTTCGTTGTCAGCCATGCTCTCTTCTCTACGGGTTTGGGTGCAGGTTTTACGTTATGGAACGGGATGGCGATGATGCGGCCGGCGATGGCGCCACCCATGCCTTCGGTAAATGGCATCGGCGTGCAGCGTTGCAACGCCTCCATGACAGCGACGCGGTACAATAAACGGTCGTTGTCGTTGGCCTGGTCCGATTCATAGGTGATTTTCGGCTGCCCAAAAATGTTCCCGGTGCGGTCGAAGGTCACGATCACGGTGACATTCTCCGGATTGGCCTTGGAGGGCGGCGGCGGCCGCCAGCAACTGAACAGCCGCTCGAACATCTCCTTGATGTTGTCGACCCGGTTCGGCGCGATCGGCGGTTCCCTTCGATCCTGACCTGGAACCTCATTGGGAATCGGTATCGGAGCCGGCGCCTGGGCCAGTGCCGCGATTGGCAACAACAGCAGCGCCGCCGCAAACCAGACCCGGAACTGGGGGCGCCGCCGGGCCATGGTTTACTTGATGTCGGAGGCGACTTGCACCTTCACCATCTTGTCGGGATCGGTAACCGAGCCGCCGGCCGATCCCGGCGGCGCCTTCTTCAGCTTGTCGACCACATCCATGCCGGACACCACCTCGCCGATCACGGTGTACTGGCCATCGAGGCTGGCGCCATCGGCGAACATGATGAAGAACTGCGAGTTGGCGCTGTCGACGCTATCGCCGCGCCGCGCCATCCCGACGATGCCGCGCTTGAAGTGCTCGTTGGAGAATTCCTGCTTCAGGTTCGGATATTTCGATCCGCCGGTGCCGTTAAAATTCTGGCCGTCGCCGGTCTGCGCCATGAAACCGTCCATCACGCGGTGGAACGGCACGTTGTTGTAAAAACCCTCGCGCGCCAGTTGCTTGATGCGCTCGGCATGCTTGGGCGCGATATCGGTGCGCAGTTTTATGACGATGCGGCCCTTGGTGGTGTCGATGACGATGGCGTTCTGCTTGTCGAGATTGGCAGGCAGCGACTGAGCGAGCGCCGGCGCGACGCAGACCAAGGCGGCGAGGACGGCAAGAATTCGGATCATGAGAACCCCGGATCGGTTGAAGGACGGTAGTTTGATGTGGCGCCTTGGATATTCGCGAACGCGCGATCAGGCGAATTTGCTTTTCAGGCTGGCGGCGACCGCCGGCGGCACGAACGCCGAGACGTCGCCGCCCATGGCCGCGATTTGCCGTACCAGTGTGGCGGTGATCGGGCGGACGGCAACCGAGGCGGGAACGAACACCGTGTGGACCTCCGGCGCCATGGCCTCGTTCATGCCGGCGATCTGCATTTCGTAATCGAGGTCGGTGCCGTCGCGCAGGCCGCGAATCATGACGGTAGCGCCGATTTTTTGCGCTGCCGTGACGGTGAGGCCGTCATAGGTGGTGCAATCGAAGGCGCAGGTAGCCTTGGCGGCAATCGGCCCGAACACCGCCTGCGCCATGGCCAGGCGCTCGTCGACCGAAAACAGCGGCTTTTTGCCAGGATGGACCCCGATGGCGACCACCAGCCGGTCGCACAGGCCGACGGCATGCCGGACCACGTCCAGATGGCCGTTGGTGACGGGGTCGAAGGAGCCGGGATACAGCGCGATACGGGGCATAAACCCCTCTACCCCGCCCCGGGCGAGGTCGCAAGGCAGGCTTGTTCCTTAAAACCCCCGCCAAACCGGGTTTTTTATTTTTGGCCGGCAACTGAACCACTTGCGGGGTCAGCGCGTCTGTCTGGCGAGCCGTTTGTTTCATCACCGCAAGGCCGACGAAACAAAGCCCCGGCGGACGAAACCATTTTCCGCCAGGGCGAAGACATCCGGAAACGCGCGGTTTGTACAAGGCGTCAACGAATTTACGGGCCAAAAAGGCCCAATGACAGGGGACCGTCATGATCAAGACTCTTTCCGCCGTGGCTATCGCCGCCTTTTTCGCCGCCGCCCTCACCGTTCTTCCCGGCTTCGCGCCGCAGGTCGAAGCCAGCGTGCCGCAGGCGCTCGCCAAGGCCGACCGGCTCGACATTCACCCGGTTGGCCGCGACTGCTCGCAGCAGGCCTGGCCGAATTTCGAAGCCTCCTGCCTGCGCGTTGCCGGCACCAAGGCCGTGATCCGACAAGCCCGGCTGGTAACGGCCGACCGCAGCCAGTAAGGCCAGCGGCAAACTTGCCGCCGTCACAAAAGTAATCCCGTAGTAATTTGCGACGTGGCGTCGCACACTGTGCTCTGACCGCGCACCCGTCGGTAAGCTGACCGGCGGGCGCAATCGTGTTTTGGGGAGCTGCCAGTGACCGCCACGCCTGTCGCCGATCATGTCAAATCCAGCGGCGCGATCCCCCTCACAGCCACCATCGGCGCACTCGGCGTCGTCTACGGCGACATCGGCACCAGCCCCCTCTACGCACTGAAGGAAGCGGCCAAGGCCGCCGCCAATGGCGGAGCGCTGAGCCATGCCGCCATCCTCGGCGTCGCCTCGCTGATCCTGTGGGCGCTGATCCTCATCATCTCGATCAAATACGCCATGCTGATCATGCGCGCCGACAACCGCGGCGAAGGCGGCATCGTCGCCCTTCTGGCGCTGTTGTCGGCCCGCAACGCCCAGCCCGGGACCTGGCGCGCGCAATTGCTGATCGTCGGGCTGATCGGCGCGGCGCTCCTCTACGGCGACGGCGCCATCACGCCGGCGATTTCGGTGCTGAGCGCGATCGAGGGCCTCAAGGTCGATGCGCCCTCGCTGACCCCGGTCGTGGTGCCGCTGACGATTGCGATCCTGATCGGCCTGTTCGTGATGCAGAAACAGGGCACCGGCTTCATCGGAAAAATCTTCGGACCGGTGATGCTCGCCTGGTTTATCGTGCTGGCGTTGCTCGGCATCCACGGCATCGTCAAGGCGCCGGCGGTGCTGGCCGCGCTCAGCCCGCTCTACGCCTTCGAATTCCTGATCCATCAGGATTTTCACATCAGCTTTGCGATTCTCGGCGCGGCGTTCCTCGCGGTCACCGGCGGCGAGGCGATGTATGCCGACATGGGGCATTTCGGCCGCAACCCGATCCGGCTGGCATGGTTCGCGGTGGCGTTGCCGGCGCTGGTGCTGAATTATTTCGGCCAGGCCGGCCTGTTGATCACCGATGCGAGCGCGATCGACAACCCGTTCTTCCAGCTCGCGCCGGACTGGGCGCATTATCCGATGGTCGGCTTCTCCGCGCTTGCCACCGTGATCGCCTCGCAGGCGATCATCTCCGGTGTGTTCTCGCTGACCCAGCAATCGATCCAGCTCGGCTTCCTGCCGCGGATGCGCATCACCCACACCACCAGCGACGCCATCGGCCAGATCTATGTGCCGCTGGTGAACTGGCTGCTGGCGGCGGCAACGCTCGGCGCGGTTATTGGTTTCGGCACCTCGGACGCGCTGGCCGGCGCCTATGGCATCGCGGTGTCGCTATTGATGGCGATCACCACGCTGCTGGCCGCGTTGGTCGCGATCCAGTGGGGCTATTCGCCGCTGATCGTGATCGCGGTGAACGGCTTCTTCCTGGTGATCGACTGCATCTTCTTCGCGGCGAACTCGACAAAACTGGTCGAAGGCGGCTGGTTTCCGCTGCTGCTGGCCGGCTTGGTGGCGTTTTTGATGCTGACCTGGCGCAGCGGCGTCAAGCTGGTCGAACGCGCCCGCGGCAAGCTGCGCCAGCCGGAGGAGGACCTGATCGAGACCGCGGTCAGCCGCTGCCACGCCCGGCTGGCGGGCACCGCGGTGTTTCTGGCCTCGGCGCCGAATGGCGTGCCGCTGGCGCTGACCGAGTTCGTCAAGCATAACCACTGCCTGCACCAGAAGGTGGTGCTGGTCACGGTATTGATCGCGGAACTGCCGCGCATTCCCGACGAGGAACGCGCCGAGGTGATCGAGGTGATCCCGGGCATCACCCGCGTCATCCTGCATTACGGCTTCATGCAATACCCGACCATCTATCAGGGGCTGGTGCTGGCCTGCCAGCAGGGCAAGCTGCCCGGCCTCGACCTAAACGACATCACCTATTACATCGGCCGCGAGACCATCATCCCGAGCGAGGATATTCCGGGCATGTGGCTGTGGCGGGAAACCGTGTTCGCCTTCCTGCAGCGCAACGCCGAACGCTCCGCCGCGTTCTTTGGCGTGCCGACCCGGCAGGTGGTGGAATTCGGCACCGAGATCGAGATCTGAGCGTCGACTCGTCATGGCCGGGCTTGTCCCGGCCATCCACGTCTTTCTGATGGCGCAAAGGCGTGGATGCCCGGCACAAGGCCGGGCATGACGAAAAGTGATCTCAGCTGCTTCGGAAATCCGCATCATGCGGATGCCTTTGGGGTCAGCCTCAGGAGCAAAACTTCGTTATTTTTTCTTCTTCTTGACGGCGCTTTTCTTCTTGACCGCGCTTTTCTTCACGGCCTTCTTCTTCGCGGCTGCCTTCTTTTTTACCGCCTTCTTCTTGACGGCTGATTTCTTCACCGCTTTCTTTTTCGCGGTCTTCCTGGCCACCTTCTTCTTTGCAGCCGCCTTTTTCGGCGTGGCTTCCTTGGCGGTTTTCTTGGCGGCTTTCTTGGCGGTCTTTTTTGCGGTCTTCTTGGCCGGCGATTTCTTGACGGTTGCCTTGCCTGACGCCGGCTTCTTCGCGCCGCCCTTCTTGGGCGGTGGCGCCGCGTCGATCGCCGACCAGTCGACGTTCTTGGTGGCGGCAAGGCCCGCCGGCAGCGGCAGCGCGGCAAACAGATAGCGATCCCGCATCTGGATTTTCGTGGGATCGTAATACGCCTTCCACCAGGCCGTCGGCGCGTTCGGTTTGCCGGGGAACCACAGCGTCAGCGGCGGCTCTTGCGTCGTGACGGTCTGCATCACCTTGCGGAAGTGATAATGATCGAACAGCGCAACCGCCTCGATCGCGAACATGTTGGCGATGGCGGCGTCCTCGATCATCGCCAGGCTGTCGCCGTTCTGGTTCTCGCCGCCGGCCGCGAGGTTGGATGAGCCGGTGAACACGGTCGGATTGGCCGCATTGAAATCGACCACCACGAACTTGTCGTGGATGTGCATGCCGGCGCCGCCATTAAATTCCTTCTTGAACGGCTCGGGCACATTCTTGGTCAGCGCGGCGAAACCGGTCATCACGCCCATCTCGCCGTCGGGGCTCTGCACCGCCAGCCCCTTGTCGGTCTCGACCGTGCCGTAGGAAAACACCGTGGGCTGCGCCGCGATGGTGCGCAGCGAGGTCAGAACCGGCCCCTGCCCGGTCGGCTCCATCACGGCAAAGAACACCGAGCTGGTCGCCTTGCGGATCCGGTCCGACATCGGGCCGAGCGACATCTGGGGGTCGGTGTGGGGCGACAGCGCCAGCGAGAATTTGGGCAGGTCGGCGGTCGCCGTGGGCGAACAGACCATGTAGCCCTGCGCGACCGGGTCCTTGCGGAACGGCGGCGCGCTGACATTGTTCTGGAACGCATTATCGAACGACGCGGCGAACATCCCGGCCACCTTGGGATCGTCGACGAACACCACATTGTTGGCCTGCACATAGATGCCGCGCACCGAAAAATTCATCGAGCCGAAGATCACCTTCTGGGCGTTGCCGCTCGCGTCGCGCTTGATGAACACCTTGTTGTGCTGGTAGCGCGCGAATTTGCCCTGCCTGACGTTGGCGGCACCGGCGGCGGCGATGATCATCTTGGCCGCGGTCACCTCGATCGGCAGCGCGCCGGTCTTCTTGTCGGGCTTGGAATGCAGATCGGCGTTGTCGAGCACCGCGCGCAGCCGGCCCTGCTTGCCCATCCGGCAGATCGCCGCGATGATATCGGGCTCGTCGAGGTCGTAGGCGTAGACGTCGACCCTGGCGGTGGTGTCTCTTTCGCAATCGGCGATGAAGTCGAACAATTGCATTCGCGCGTCGGCCCCGAGCCAGCTGTATTGCGGCTCGAACGGCTTGGTGTCGAAGTCCGCCGTCTTGGGCGGCGGGGGGCGGATATCCTTGTTGCCGAATTTGTCGGTATAGGCCTGGGAAGCGATGTAGCCGCGGGTAAAGGCCGGGACGAATTTGGCAAAGCTGCGTCGCACCGGTTTGACGGCAACGGTCACCTCGGCGCCGGCCTTGGTCGTTGAGCCCTGCCCCGTAAAGTACAGCGCCTGGACCCGATAGGTGATGCCGGTATCAAAACCGTCGGGCGGCACGTCGATCCAGCGGAATTTCTGGAACGGCGCCTTGTCTGAATCGGTCCATTCGCGGGTTTCGGCGGTGGTCTGGTTGTTGACGCCGACCGTAAAACCGATCCGGTTCTGCAGGATTTGCTCCGGCTTGCCATCGTATTTGCGCCAGATCGCGAACCCCGCGAGATTCTTGTCGGTATCGTTGACGGCGTTGTCTTCCAGCGACATCGCGATCAAAATCTTGTTGTCGCCGGGATAGATGACGACGCTCAAATCACCACTTTTTCCGGAAAAATTGGTTGCTTCCATAACTGCCTCCCCCTGCCGGGTGACAAATTGTCGATCAACCAGAGGGTGAATGCAAGTGAACTGGTTCACACAAGCCGCGGGCAATTGACGCGGACGGCGCCGTTCGCGTTATCCGTCAGGGTGTGCCAAATGGTATTTCGGGCATCCACTTTGGCCGGCACCGTCTCATTTTTGTGGAGCGGCATCGTATAGCGGCTTGTCCTTATCCACGATATGCACCGTCAAGAACTTCACCGGCTTATCTCCAACTACTTTAAAGGCTCCGTGCGGCACATCGCGTGCATTCACGTTGGTTGCGCCCGTCGGGAACGGCACCTCCTTGCCGTCCGGGAGTTCGATTGTTCCGCCCTCGATAACGTAGAAAGCCTCCTCCCCGTGGTGGATATGGAGCATCGATGATTGTCCCGGTTGAATCTCGTTGATGCTTGTGACCACCACCATCTTCGTTCCCGAGAGGTCGGCGCGCTTCAGCTCTTTTCGGTATGGAGATTCCTGGGAGTGTCCGACCGAAACAAGCGCGATAGACGCGACAAGACCCAAGAGCCACTTCATCGAATTTCCTCCTTTACTGCCAACCATCCAAGTCCTGCTGGCGAGTCTCGCTGTGACTTCGGCGACCAGCAGACTTCTTAACCGTTTCTCCAACGATGACGTGCCGTGGAAAACAAACCTAACGTCCAACAGACCGGGCACCCTCGAAACGCCGCCAATGAAATGATCCCCATAACGAGTGACCCCAGCACGCCGAGCCAACCCGCGTCGGTCCCCAACCAAACCGCGGCCCAGAGAGCCCCAATTCCGAGAATGCCGCGAACGAGGTGTTCGCTGAATGAACTGCTGGAAAACATTCTCGCTCCTTCAGCGCATCAAATATTCGCGGACGAGGGCCCGTGCGCGGTGCAGTCGAGCCTTAACCGTCTCGCGGGTCAGCTTCAGCGATTGCGCTATCTCGCCGATTGTCATCTCATCCACGTCCCGTGAAATGAGCACCTGTCGGTAATGCGCGGGCAGCGACTGGATCGCGCCGGCTATATCGATGCGAAGTTCGGAATCCGGCCGCTTCGAAAGCTGCAAGTCATTGTCGAGCGAGGAGATGTCGTCAGGAAGCCCGAAATGCTGCCTGGCTAGTCTCAAACAGGTTCGATGAACGATTTGGAAGAGCCATATCGAAAAGGCACCGGCGCTTTGGAGCCGACCAATGCGGCGGTACAATATCCACAATGTTTCCTGCACCGCGTCTTCGACATCGCTTGTCGAGCGACAGGTTCGCCGCGCATACCGGCGGATGTCCGGCTGCGACATCTTGAGCAGAACCAGAATGGCATCGGGGTCGCCGCTTATTGCGGCTTCCGTCGTGCTTGTGCAGGGAGACGGTCTCATGGCTCAGGGTTGAGCTTTCGACCCGCTATTGCGCATGCCGGGCAGTATCCGAAGAACCCCGTGAGGACGGTCATAACCCCGATGCCCGCGATCAAATACCCTACAGGCATGCCTTTGAGGCCCAACAACCCGCAGGCAATCATAACCGCCCCGGCGAATACCCGCACCCAACTTTCCCAGCCCGCGACATTCTTTTGATAGAGCAAAGCAACCTCCTGCCTGTTGGGGGCCGTTTCTGGCGACCCTACAGAACAAGAGGCTTGGAAATCGGGAATCGGTTCGCGCCGGACAAAATAATTCGTTTAAGAATCCGTCATGTCCGAGCCGGGTCATTCACGTCATTTCGACCGAAGCCGGGCCGCTCCGGTCTAACCCCGGTGAACCGACCTCGTCGGACCGCCTTGGTCGGCCCGTGCCACGTTTAGACGTCCGCAAACACCCGTCTCGTGATCTGAAGCGCGGTCATGGCCGGCGGCCAGCCCGCATAAAAGGCCAGATGCGTGATCGTTCCGATGATCTCGTCTTTGGTAATGCCGTTTTCCAAGGCCCGCTTGATGTGAAAGGGCAGTTCGTTGGTGCGGTACAGCGAAATCAGCGATGTGATCGTCACCAGGCTTCGATCCCGTGGGGTAAGTGCGGAATTTTCCCAGACGTCGCCGAACAGGACCTTATCGGTGATATCAGCCAGATGGGGCGCAAGGTCTCCGAAGGATTTGCGGGCATTTGTCGGTTCGTCGGTCATGATGGCGCTCCTGTAGGGGAGTTGGCAGGTCAAGTCCGTGCG
>Ga0181528_10002493_pt1 | contig 11329 bp, 12 predicted proteins | sample PEATcosm2014_Bin_47_FD_119742 | JGI IMG/M metagenome (GOLD analysis project Ga0181528, IMG submission 119742) | Peatland microbial communities from MTU Mesocosm Facility, Houghton, MI, USA - PEATcosm2014_Bin10_10_metaG | ecosystem: Environmental > Terrestrial > Soil > Wetlands > Peat | place... | reverse complement strand
TTTCGCGGGCGTTCAAAGCAGAAGATTAAATTAGGAATCCAAGAAACCAGGAATTTGGTTTTTTAGGGATTCCTGGATTCTTGGTTTCCTTATTCAATCAGCAGTTTCCTAATTTCCGCTTCCGGCACTCCACGCCGCGAATGGCGAGGTCGTTCCGCAATCCAGACATTGAGTCGCATTGAACTGGGTTCCGCAATGCGGGCAGATTCCTTGAGTCAGAAAGGTGTCAAATGCCTGGCCGCATTTTCCGCAGCGCCAGAGTGCGCCCAGTGGCGGAGCTGTCAGACACGACGGGCAGACGAAACCTTCGCGGCGCGGAATCTTGGCCAGCTTGGCCAGCGCGAGCGCATGCTTCAGGCCGCTCCAGCAGTTGATGGCAATGAACACCGCAATGAATACGATCCAGATGGCAGATTGTTTGTCGTCCGAAAAAAGGAAGGTCAAGGCCGCTAACAACAGCAATCCCACCAGTCCGATGAAACCGATGATGGTTGCCACGAGCAGACTTGTCGCGCGACCAAATGGAAACCAAAGCAGTGACCGGAGAATTTGTCCGCCGTCCAGCGGATAGACCGGCATCATGTTGAAGATGAGCAGGCCGACGTTGATCCACCAGACGTTGTGGATCAGATTATACAAGTCGGGGTTGGTGTCATACCAGCCGAGATGGGAACTCACCGACACCAGGATGGAAAAGACAGGGACGAGCGCCACGTTCACCAGCGGGCCGGCGGCGATGCTCCAGAGCTGGGCGCCGGGCCGTTGCGGCGGCGACACATACGCCACGCCGCCGAGAAACCAGAGGACGATGTCATGGGTTTTGCCGCCGACCGAACGGCAGGCGAGCTGATGGCCGAATTCATGGATCAACACGATCAGGAACAGCGAAAGATATTCCACCGCATTCCAGACGAGCGAGGAATAGGCGTGCGTGCGGGACTGGAAGGAAATCACCGCCACCAAAAACCACATCCAATGAACATAGACGGTGATTCCGGCAAACGTAAAAATTTTTACCGATCCTTTTTTTGTGGGCATTTACATCGCTCCTTTGATGAGCTTGAGCAGATCCGCGTGGGACTCGACGGCTTGGAACTGCGGGAATTCCTGCTTCACTTTTTCCGGCGCGTGAATCAAAAATCCGACATTCGCTTCGCCGAGCATCGCGGTGTCGTTGTAGGAATCACCGGCGGAAATGACGTGATAATTCAGCGATTTCAGCGCGGCGACAGATTTCTGCTTCTGGTTCGGCTGGCGCAACTGGTAGCCGGCGATGCGGTCGTTCTCGACGATGAGCCGGTGGCAGAACAACGTCGGCCAGTTGAGCTGCTTCATCAGCGGTTGCGCAAACTGTTCGAACGTGTCGGACAAAATGATGACCTGGACGAGCGAACGGAGTTCGTCCAAAAATTCCTTGCCACCCGGCAGCGGATTCAAAGTGCCGATGACTTCCTGAATGTGTGAAAGCTTGATGCCGTGCCGGTCGAGGATGCCGATGCGATAATTCATCAGCTTGTCATAATCCGGCTCGTCGCGCGTGGTGCGGCGCAACTCCGGGATTTTGGTTTTCTCGGCAACGGCGATCCAAATTTCCGGCGTCAGGACGCCTTCCATGTCGAGAGTGACGATTGCTTGTTTCATCGGCGCGGAGTTTTCCAGAATCATCTGGCGGTGTCGAGCGGTTCGCTGGATTTAAGTTCCGAATGCGTGGCAAGAATCTGGTCGAGCGCGGCTTTTGCGTCAGGAAAATCGGGCGTGAGGCGCAACGCTTCGCGGTAATGAACCACGGCTTCTGCCAGATGGTTTTGTTGCTGTAGAGCCTCCGCGAGCCGGAAGTGCGCCTTGGTGGCATCCGGTGTGAGTTTGAGTTCCTCGGAAAATTGGGCGGCGGCATCGGCGGGCTGATGGTTGTCGAGCAGCGCAAGGCCGAGATTGAAACGCGCGTCCGGGTCGTCGGCCTTGAGCCGCACGGTCACGGCGAAATGCGGAATGGCTTCGGCAATTTTCTTCTGGCGCACCAGCAACAAACCCAATGCGGTCTGCGCCTCGGGAAAATCCGGCCGTTCGGCCAGTGCGGCCTTGAACCCGCGTTCGGCGTCGTCCGGGCTGCCGTGCTGCGTGAAATAAATCCCCAGATCATATTGAATGTCCGGGTCGTGCGGTTCGAGCCGCGCGGCGGCGCGCAAATGATCGAGCGCTTCGTTCGTCCGGCCGAAGGCGAGCAGGCAGATTGCCAGATTGAACTGCGACTGCGGGTAGCGCGGCGCAATTTTGACGGCGTCCGTATAAAGCACCAGCGCGCGGTCGTTCCGGCCCGCCTTTTCAAACGCCTTGCCGAGGCAGTTTTCCGCGACGTAATTATCCGTGGTCACCCCGATGGCGTGCAGAAAAAGCGTTTCACTGTTTTGCCAGTAGCTGATTTGAATCGAAGTTGCGCCGATGCAGCCGGCGAGCGCGACGACGCCAGCGAGCGGCAGAAATTTCCCCTTCTCCGGCCAGCGCCGCGCAAAGTCGCTTGCGCCCCAGACCACGACGATGAAAAATCCGATGCTCGGAATGTAGGTGTAACGGTCGGCGATGGATTGCGCGCCGACCTGCACGAGTCCGATGGTCGGCACCAAGGTGCCGAGAAACCAGAACCAGCCGACCGGCAGATACGGATTTTGCCGGGCGCGATAAACCGACAGTGCGGTCCACGTCAGCAGCAGCAGCGCCGCGCCCGCCGCGAGCAGGGCCGGCCAGCGGCCCGGATAGGAGTAAACGACCGCGAGATCCTGCGGCCAGAACAGCTTGGAGATGTAGCGGACATAGGCGAGCACGACGTTTTCCAGGCGCGTGCTCCAGCTTGTCGCCCACATCGCACCGGCGGTTTTTTGGACAAGAAAGGTCACCGTGCTGCCCGCCGCCGCGAGGATGAAAAAAGGGATTTTTTCCAGGAGCAACCATTTCAAATTCTGAATTCTGAATTCTGAATTCTGAATTCGTTGCAACGGCCAGTAATCCAGCAGCAGCAAAACAAATGGCAGCGTCACGACCATCGGCTTGCTCATCAGGCCACACGCAAAAAAAATCAGCGCCAGCGCGTAAAAAAGTGCCGAGCGATGGGTGACGGGTGACGCGGCGGCCTTGTCGCTTGCCTCCCGGCACTTGTCCCTTGTCACATATTTTGCGTAAGTCATCAGCGTCAGCAGCCAGAAAAATGTGCTCAACGTGTCCTTCCGTTCGGACGCCCACGCCACTGATTCGACATGCAGCGGATGCCAGGCGAAGAACGCCGCGACGAATGCGCTGCGCCAGGTTGCGCTCGTCATTTGATTCAGCAGCAGAAACAGCAGCAGCGTGTTGGCGACATGGAACAGCAGGTTGGTCAGATGATGGCCGCCGGGATTCAGTTGGTAGAGGTTGCAGTCCACCATGTGCGAAATCCACGTCAGCGGATGCCAGTTGGCCGCCTCGCCGCTTTTAAACGCCCAAACGACGTTCGCCCATGACATGCCGGACGTAATGTGCGTGTTGCCGACGATATACTCGTCGTCGTCGAAATTCACAAATCCGTTGCGGGTGATGGGCCAATACAGCGCCGCCGTGACCAGCGCGAGCGCGAGGCAGATGAGCGCGAACTTTTTTCCGCCGGCGGGCGTGGCGCTCATTTCAGATGGGGATGAATTCATGCTGGCGGCGGGTGAAGCGGCAGGTTTCCCGGTAGCCGACGCTCCGGGCGAGTTCAACCGCCTCGGCAAAATTCATCCCGACCTCCTCCGGCGCGTGCGCGTCGGAGCCAAATGTGATGGGCACGACTCTGCGGAACGCGAGGTTCAGCAGCTCGGCGCACGGATAAATTTCCCGGCAATCTTTCCGCAGGCCGGCGGTGTTCAACTCAATCGCGCAGCCGGCCTCGGCGGCGGCGTTGACAAAATCCCTGTAAAGCGGCCGGCAGCTTGGCTCGGGCCGGATGCCGAATTTCTTCGGCAAATCTGCATGGCCGATGATGTCGAATAGCCCTGATTTCGCCGCCCGCGCGAGCCGTTCGAAATAAATCTGCCAGACTTCAAACGCGTCCCGCCTCTTCCATTCCGACAGCTTGGCCGGATTGTCAATATCCCACGACTCGGAAACGTAATGGACGCTGCCGATGAGATAATCCCACGGATGCCGTTTGGCGAGCTGGCGAATCCACTTTTCGTGGCCGGGCATGTAATCCACCTCCAGCGCAAGCCGGATGGTGAGCTGCGGAAATTGTTTCTGCGCGAGCAGGACCTTGGCGGCGTATTCATCGAGCTGCCGGTCGAACATGCGCCAGTCGTCAAAATCGTCGCGCGGCATCGGCGAATGGTCGGAGAAGCCGATTTCGGTCAGGCCGAGTTCGGCCGCGCGGCGCGCGTATTCCACCGGCTCGCCGGTGGCGTGGCGGCAAAGCGGCGTGTGCATGTGATAATCCGGCGGCAAAGGCATAAGGGCAGTTTCAAGTTTTAGGAATCATTTTTCAAGCGTTGAATCTAACCGCAGTGGCGGCTCACCGGCTCCAATGGCCGTCCGAGGAGCTTTCGTTTGAATTGTGTCCGGGCGGAAAAATCTTCACGCGGATGAAACCTGTGTCCCCACTGTCGTCACGCTGCGCAAGCTGGGTGCTGGATGGATTCGGCAGATGTGCGGCAGTCTCTGCTCATTCACCGTTTGACGGAATAAAATCCGCACGCGCATACGGTTTGTTCACGATGATGTTGGTGTGTGTTTCGGTCAAAGTTAAGCTTTGAATCCCCGAAATCAGTTCGTCATTTCCGTTGGAAGCCGCTGTCAGCATTTCCCGCATGGCATCAGCACTCGTCACCGTCCTGACCTGGTGAATCAGATAATCCTGTCTGCCAATCCATAAAGTCCTCGTCCGCCCCTGCAATTCAGTGGAAAGAACATAACAATCCACGCCACCCACATTCTCGTCGGCCAGCCGGTCATGCACCGACCACGCATCGCCAAGCTGGTCTCCCCAAGGAATGTTGAAAAATGTCCGGGGAATTGTGACAGCTGCGCCTCCGGAGTTTTCGCTGGCTTTGGCGAGGGCAATCTCCGTGCTTTCTTCGTTTTGTGGTCCCAAGCCGGCATCCAAAAAATCGCCAGCACCTGATGACCAGGCTGCCTCAAGCCCGATATTGTTGGTGGAAACCAGTGATTCAACGGATTGCTGCCATCCGATCCAGTAAAAATTTGTCCGCGCCAGACGGATCGTGAAGCTGGTGTTGATGACGGTGTCGTTCAAGGTCGAAACGACCCATCCTTCGTCGCCATAGGTGGTGAGTGAGGCATATTTCTCCCGGGCTTTTTCAAGAATCTGGGCAGACGAAAGATCGTTGCCGGCAACACCGTTCGAAACCACCACCATCGCGGCACCGCCCGCAACCGCCGGCGTGTTGGTCAGGGTGCCTGCTTGAGGTGGCACGCTGTCATCCGCTTTTCCCGATTGCCCGGAAAACAACACCAGAACATAAACGAAACAAACGAATAATAAAGATTGAGTGATTTTCATATAAGTTCCTTTTGATCTGTTCCGTGGAATTGGAAATGCGACCAGTGCAGGTGAAAACAGGTTGTGGAATCTTCCACATCTCCGAATTGAAAGCGAGATGGCGCTGTTATCACCCGTTGATCTAGGAGCTTCCACAGCGGTCATTAAGTAACCATGGATTGGCCGGGGTGTCAATTTCATGTTCTGTGTCGATTTGAATTCTTTGTTCGCCGGGAAGACTCACCCGGCCCGGGAGCCGGCGCGATGAAAAATTTAACAATCCAAAATTTGAACATCGCGCGGACGTGTGCCATCTATAAACTTATGCAATCCATTATTCAAACTCTCAGCATGGAACACGCGGTTTTCTGCAAGGTGTTTGAACAAGTCGAACGGGTTCTGTCCGCCACCCATTCCACGACGGAAGTGCAGATGCTGGCGTCGGTCGTGGAAGGATTGCTGGCCAGTCATGGCGAAATGGAAACGAATCTGGCCTATGCGGCACTGGACCATATCCTTGCCGACCGCGGCGTGTTGAAACAGTTGTATCAGGATCATCATGAAATTGATGATCACTTCAAACGCATCCACCTGGCGACCGATCCGGCAGTGGCGTTGCGACTGCTCAAAAAGGCGCTGGCGGCCACGCGTGAACATTTCCGACGTGAGGAAAAGACTATTTTTCCCATGCTGGCCAAAACGCTCCAGCCGGATACCTTGTGGATCTTGGGCGGGCAATGGAAGCAACCGGCTGCCGCCTCCGTCGCGACGTGAGGCAGCCGATTATTTTATCGCCAGCGCGTCGTTAATCTGGGCGATGGCGTTGTCCACATGCTTGAGCGCCTTGCCGGCAAGCGCGCCCTTGGCTTGTTGGAGGAGTCCTTGCGCGGCGCGCAGTTGGGCGTCGGATGTGCCCTGCGGTTCATGGTTTTTGCCCTTGCCGCTGACTTTTCCACCGGCCTCACCGAGTGCGAGTTGGATTTGTTTCATCGCGTTGACGCGATGACCCTTGTAATCGTGCTTGGCCTGGGCCAGAGTCGCGTAGGCGTCGTCCAGCAATGTCGTGACGTTGCCCGGTTGGGCATGAAGCGGCAGCACCACGCTAAAAACCATCAGTATGGCGGCAAGCATGGTTGAACAGCGAAGGAACAGGTTGTTGGTCATGAAGAGAAAGATGCCAGCGGTCATGAAGTTGTCAAGCCGGCGGGAAATGACGCCTAACATTTAATAAAGCCCCACTTTTTGTTGGCCTGTCAGTTTTCCTCAATTTGAGGCTGAACCGGACGTAAAAAGTTGTCCAACAATTTTTTTGGAGAATTATGATGGATAATTTATTTCAGCCAAGACGTCAAACGTGGCGCCGAATTAAAACACCATCGGCTCGTTCATTTTGCCACATTGCAAACAGCGTGAGCGGTCCACGTCCGCGTCATCGGTATAGACGAAGCCGCATTTCGTGCAGCGGAACACGCGGTCTTCCGGGTGCGCCGGGCCGAACCGCCGCCGGCGCAGTTCGGAATAAATTCCCCAGCCGCTCAGCGCGCCGAGCAGCACGGTCACATAAATCACGATGAGCCAGGAAGCGGACATCAGTTGAGGTGAAAAGCGTGAATGGTTGAATGGTTGAATGGTTGTATCGGCATGCCGGTTTTCCTCCGCGATTCAACGAGGCAGCAATTCAACGGCTTAACGATTGGTTTCATCCATTGGTGGCACGGACTGCCAGTTGAAAATGACGCGGCCAAAAGCAAGATTGGTTGCCGGCGTGAAGCGCAGGACACGCGCCAGTTCGAGCGCCTTGTCGTCGGCATCCTTGTAGCTGCTTGATTTCAGCAGCACGGTGGAAACCACGTTGCCCGCCGGATCCACGAGCACCTGCAAAACACACGGTGCGAGCACGTCCGCATACGGCCAGTTCGTCAGGTTGATTTTGGAGGACAACAGCCGTTGCGCGAGTTCACCCTTGATTCGCATCGTGGAGTTTTGCACTGGCGCGGGTTCATCCGACATCGTCGGCGTGGTCAATTCCGGCACTGGTCTGAAGTTGGACATCCGGTCGGACGGGGAATTGCTCTGCATGAGCCGGTCGAACGCTGCGCCCAGACCTTCGGCGGACAGCGGCAGCCAGCGTGGCGGTTCCGTCCAGCGAAAACTTTGCGGCGGGTTTGTATATGTTTTCAGCCATGCGGCCGCCGCAAAGTCCTTCGGGTTCGGTAGCACGAACAGTGTTGGATCTTCCAGCGCGAGCAACTCAAGTTGTTCGTCGGTCGTGTTCGCGAGTTTCAGCTGGGGAACATTGAAGACGGCGCGCGGGGAGATTTCCATTTTTTCGCCAAACAAAAAAATCAAAGCGACTTGAACGGCGGCAACCAGCACGGCGACTGTGAACAAACGCGCGTTAGACCAGCCATGGGTCGGCCTGTCTGTCGCCAGCGCGGAGCAGTTTGCCATGGTGTCGTTCATGGCAGCAGATCGGGTGTGGCGACGATGCGCGGCAGCGTGGCGAGCAAAGCGTTTTGAATGCCGGCGTCGCGCGCGAGCAGCGTGAGGCGGATGAGCTGGTCATAAGTCGCGGCTTTGTCGGCGTGGATGACGAGCGTGAGCGGCGCGCGGGAATTTTTCACGGCGGCGGCCAGGCTTGATTTCAATTGAGCGTCGCTGACAATTTGATTGGCAAAATAAAACCGTCCGCCGGCATCCACCGCCACGGCCACGCTCGGCTGGCTCGTGCCGGGCAAATCACTGGCGACCGGCAGTTGCAGTGGAATGCCCGGCGTGGGCAGCAGCGCGCCCAGCACCAGAAACATCACCAGCAGGAAAAAAATGGCGGCGAACGGCGCAACATCGAGCGGGTTGCGCAGCAGCCGGATGTTGCGGGGAAATTTCATCAGGGTTTGCCGTGACCGTCTCCGTTGCCGTTTTCGGTGACGATGTTGACGATTTCGCCGGCGGCGCGTTCCATGTCGAGGACGATTTTGTTGATGCGGCTGACGAGATAATTGTAACCCGCGTGCGCCGGGATCGCGACGGCAATGCCCGCGCCCGCGCAGATGAGCGCCTTCCAGATGCCGTGGGCGAGCTGCTCGATGTGTGCATACAAACCGGCCTCCTGCACCTGCCGGAAAATTTCCATGAAGCCGACAATCGTGCCGAGCAATCCAAGCAGCGGCGCGATCTGCGCGATGGTGGCCAGCAGGTTCAACCGCTCTTCGAGCAGCGGCACCTCGGTCAGGCCGGCCTCCTCGACGGCTTCGCGCACGCGTTCGCGGCCCTTGTCCCGGTTGAGAATCGCGGTCTTGACGAGGCGCGAAACGGGGCCAGGCGTGGCGTCGCAGATGGAAATGGCCTCGACGACGTTGTCGCGCTTGAGCACGTTGCGCACGCCGTTGAGAAACTCGGCGGAATTGATTTGCGCGCGATGACAGTGCAGGACCCGCTCGATGAACACGACCAGGGCGACGGCTCCGGCGACGAGGATGAGCCAGATCATCGCACCGCCGTTGGCTAAAAGCGTAGGCAACATGCCCCTGTTATACGGTTCGCGGCGACAAGTTCAAAGCGTAAAAATCTTGGCTGCAAAATTCAGGATACGGAATTCGCCGCTGGCTGGCGGCAATTTTTTTTGGCCGCTAATTTCTGGCTTCCAAATCCAGGCTCCGATATTCTCAAATCATTATGGCGATTTCAGATGAGAATGTTTTGGTTTTTCCCCGTTCGGTGTTTGAGCAACTGGGAATTTTTCAAGGTTTCAGCGCCGAGGTGAACCGCTATCTGCCGGTGATTCTGGAAAAGAAGAACAATCATTTCATGCCGCGTGCCAAGGCCGAGACCGACCCCAGCTTCAAGCAGGTGATTCCATATGTCGTCATCACCGACGGCAAAAATATCCTTCATTATGTGCGCGGCAAAAAGGCTGGCGAACAGCGGTTGGTTGCCAAAGGTTCAGTTGGCATCGGCGGCCACATCAACAACGAGGACGAAACGCTCTTTGGTTTAAGTTCGTTTGGCATGGAAGCGTTTCAGGATGCGGTGAAACGCGAAGTCTGCGAGGAACTTTCCGTGTCGGGGGAATTCAACGCCGTTCCCGTTGGCCTCATCAATGATGATTCCACCGAGGTTGGCTCGGTGCATTTTGGCGTCGTCCACGTTTTGCGCTGCCAGCCCGGCCAGGTGCAGAAAAGAGAGCAGGTCATCACGCAGGTGGAATTTCTGCCCATCGAGGAATTGAAGGCCAAACGCGACCAGATGGAAACGTGGTCGCAACTGTGCCTCGACAACCTCGAGGCCATTCTAAAATAATCGGCAATGGAATTGAGTTTCAGCTCCAATCCCAGTCCGCCGAAAAAATCCGGCGGTGTCGGAGCAACTATTCTCCTGATCCTGTTCAGTCTGCCGTTCGCCGGGTTCGGAGTTGTCGCATTAGTCCAAGGTGTGAAAAAGCTTTCCGCCGGCGACGCCAAGAATGGTTTTGGCCTGTGCGGTTTCGGATTGGTTTTTTCCCTGATCGGGTTAGGTCTGATGGCCGCCGCCATTTTGGGCGGCAAAAAAGTGCGGCAGAACGAAGAACTAAAACAGCGCTACGCCGACCAGCTCTGGCTGGTGCGCCCGGAATGGGCCACCGGCAAAATTAAATCCGACACTACCGCGCAAAGCTGGATCTACCTAATATTCGGCGTCATCTTCGGCGGCATGGGTCTGATGTTCACCGTGGCTGTGCTGCCGCAGGAATTGTCCAGGCATAATTATCCCGCGCTGTTTATCCTGTTGTTTCCCCTGATCGGTTTCGGCTTTCTCATTGCTTTCGCTCGCGCGTGGCAGGCGCATCGCCGCTTTGGCGATTGCTATTTTGAACTCGCGCAGATTCCCGCACCGCTCGGCGGCACTTTGGAAGGACAGATTCTCGTCGGCACGCGCCTTCGTCTCGAACACGGCCTGCACCTGAAACTTTCCTGCGTGCGCCGCTTCACCACTGGCGGCGGCAAGGAACGTCAGACACAGGAAAACATTCTCTGGCAGGACGAAAAAATTTTCCGGCCGGAAGCCGATCTGCCCGAACCCGAACCCGGCCGTTCCGGCATCCCGGTTTATTTCAAACTCCCCGCCGACCAGCCCGAAGCCACGCCGGACAGCGGCGACGGCATCCACTGGCGTCTCGAAGCCCAGGCCAAAATGTCCGGCCCCGGATTTTCCGCCCGGTTTGAGGTGCCCGTCTTCTGCGTCGCCGGTGCGATGACCGCCGAAAAAACAGTGGGAGATTCCGATCCCACCGCTGCGTTGCAGGAAACCGTCGAGGAAATCCGGCGTGATGAGAATTCCCGCATCACCGTCACCGATGGTCCCACAGGCCGCGAATTTTATTTTTCCGCCGCGCGCAATTTGGGTTCCGCTCTGATGATTACCTTGGTTTGCGCCGTCTGGAACGGTTTCCTCTGGTTGATGATTGTGAAACACGCGCCGATTTTGTTTCCGATTGTCTTCGGCCTCTTTGACCTTTTTATTTTGTTTGGCGTGCTCAATGCCTGGTTCAAATCCAGCCGCGTCACCGTCGGGCGCGACGGCGTGACGGCCATGAACCGCTGGCTGCTGTTCAGCCGCACGCGCCGCTTTGCCGCCGCCGACATCGCGGAAATCATCACCCAGCCCGGCATGCAAAGCGGCTCCAAAATCTATTGGGCCATCAAGCTCGTTACCCGTGCCACTGCCGATGGCTTCGCTGCGGACAGGGCGAACTATCAGCAAACCGGCCAGTTGCCGTCATTGAAAATGCAGATCCGCGAGGTCAGCCGAGGAACCGCCCTTGCCACCGACATCGCCAGCAAACCCGAAGCC
>Ga0181528_10002492_pt1 | contig 11330 bp, 8 predicted proteins | sample PEATcosm2014_Bin_47_FD_119742 | JGI IMG/M metagenome (GOLD analysis project Ga0181528, IMG submission 119742) | Peatland microbial communities from MTU Mesocosm Facility, Houghton, MI, USA - PEATcosm2014_Bin10_10_metaG | ecosystem: Environmental > Terrestrial > Soil > Wetlands > Peat | place... | reverse complement strand
GTTGTACAGTTGCTTTCCCAGATCGAAACCGCCTTGTACAACTCCACCAATAATCGCTCCTGCACAAGGCGGGCAGCGCCCGTCTGGATCGGTCCCGTAGGTGGGACGGTTGTATTCGTAGCTATATTTGTTCCACGTCTGCGGCAGCTCCATGATGGCTCCGTCCAGAGAATCATCCGGACTCATCCACCTCCCCATACTGGATGCGTAATACCTAGCCCCGAAGTAGTCGTTTCCTGATTCGGTATCACGTTCTTTGCCGGTATAGCGTGACCCGGCATCGCCGTCGTACAACGATCCCTTTATCCCTAGCGTGTTGCTGGAGATAACCCAGCCCGAAGCCCAGCGCATTGTCCCGTCAACAGGTCCGAAGCCCTGACGCGAGTTTCCGGCTAGCTGCGGGATCGCAGCCAAGGCGGGAACGCTCGTAGAGAACGCGCTGGAAGCCTGTTGCATGTGTGGCTCGATTGTAAGTCCTTTAGGCGGCGTGAACGGTGAGGATTTGGCGAACTATTTTGCGGACGATTCGGGACCGGAAGCGCGGCGGGTCGGCGTCTGGATCGGGGCCGGATTGCGGCCCCGATTGGCAGCGAAGAACGGCAGCTAAAAGAAAAGGGCTTTGCAGCTCAGAACGAGACCACGGAGACGCCGGGGATGGCCTGGAAGTGGCGCACATTGCCAGTGGCGACACGGTAGCCAAGCTCCAGCGCCGTGACGCCGATCAGCAGGTCGGAGAGCGGCAGAGTGATGCCCCTGGCCGTGCTCTCGCCGTCGATTTGACCGGCCCTGAGAGCCACCGGAGCCGATACCGGATGCACGGGCACAGCGGCCATCAACTCGTGGATGAACTGCTGGCGTGTGGCTTTTCTTTGCGGCGTGTTGGCGCGGGCCGCTCCGTGCGCCAGTTCCAGCACCGTCACGACCGACAGGGCAACATCTTCACCGGCGGCGCGCACGGCGATTTCGGCCAGGGCTTGGCGGGCGTTTCTGCCCTTGCGCTCTGCCGCGATCAACACGCTGGAGTCGAGGATCAGTCCCATGCCGGAGGATTCAGCGGCTCCCGGTGCGCGGCCACCGCTTCTTGAACGTCACGGGCGAAGTCCTCGTCGATGGTCGCCGTGGAGTCTTCCGGCAACAGTGCGATGCACTCCTCGATGGAGCGGCGGGGCGGCGCTGGCGTCCGTAGGACGGCCACCGGCGCAGCATCGGATTCGATGACGATCTCCGCGCCTGCGCGCACATGGGCCATCAGGCCGGGGAAGTCACGGGCTGCATCGGCTTCCGAGATGTGGATCACTGCCATACTCACGATGATACCCTCATTTCTGTTTTTTCCTTTAGCTGCCCGGTTCTTCGTCGTCTTCCTCTTCGGCTGCCAGCGCCGCCAGCAAGCCTTCCCGCTCGGCTGCCGTGCGTGCTCCCTGGATCGTGCTGCGGGCCTCTGCCGGATGCGTGGCTGCGTGGATTTGCTGCAAGGCGCGGATGGCGACCTGCGTGTAAATCTGCGTGGTCCTGATGTCCTCGTGGCCGAGAAGCGCCTGGATGTGGCGGATGTCCGCGCCGTTCTCGTGCATCAGCGTAGCCATCGTGTGGCGGAACAAGTGGCACGCTCCGCCCTTGCCCAGCTTGGCATCCTCGATGCGGCCCCTGACCACGAAGGTCAGATGATCGCGGCTGAACGGCTCGCCCTGCGCGGTCAGGAACACTGTGAAGTCGTCCGGTTCGGAGACGAGCTGCGGACGGCCCTCCCGCATGTACTTCTCCAGCCATGCTGCGGCCCTCGCGCCGATGGGCACGTAACGATCCTTGCTGCCCTTGCCCTGGTTGACCAGGATCAGCCCACGGTCGAGTTGAAGGTCGTAGAGTTTCAGCCGCACGATTTCGAGACGGCGCATTCCGGTCGAGTACAGAACCTCCATCAGCGCCCGGTCGCGCAGTCCGATAGGTTCCTCTACGTCGCACAGCGTCATGATCTGCTCGACCTCCTGGGCCGAGAGGATGACCTTGGGCAGCGAGCGGCCGAGTCGCGGAAGGTCGATCTCTGAGGCCGGGTTGTGCAGGATGTGATTCTGTCGCGTCATCCACCGGAACCACACGCGCAAGGGCACAAGCCGCGCGTGTTGCGAGCTGAAGCTCAGCGGCTCCCCGTTCTTCTTGCGCGAGTAGAACAAGTGCCGCTGATAGCGTTCAAGCACGGGCCGCGTGACTTCGACAGGTTCGGTGATGCCGCGTTCCTTCAACCATTCGAGGAAGAACTGGATATGCCCCGCGCGGCCCTTCACAGTGAACTCGGAGTAGTTCCGCACTTCAAGCGAGCGCAGATGCTCGCGCATCAGCGCTTCCAGGGGCGTTGCGGGCGCGGCCTGCGGTTTGCGCTTCTTCTCTACGCGGGCCATGACATGCCTCCCCGATGCGCCGCGCCGTTGCCGTTCACACGCGGCGGTACGACTACGACCGGATTCTCTTCTGTTGTTTCCTTAGTAGTGTTTTTCAGCTCTCTTTCGTAAAAAGCGCCTTGAACCCCGATGGATACTGGAGATTCATCGCTCCGCGATCCCCCCGCTACCCCGCCGTTTTGACCCCGCGTTGGCCCCGCGTTCTCGTCTCCCGGCCCCGCGAACCCGGCTTTTACCCCCGCGAGGTTGCCGTCGTAGTTATGCCCGCCCAGCTTCTCCACGTCGATCAGCCCCGGCATCACCGGCCTGCCGCCGTCGCCCTGGGCGGAGAACACAAGCTCGTAAACGAAGCTCTGGCCACGCCCGCCGCGATGGGCCAGCAGGTACTCCAGTTCCTCCAGCCTGGACAGATGCACACGCAACTGCGTATCGCCCCAGCCTGTGAAGCCGCGCACGTCGCGCCGTGAGAAGCGATATTCCGACCGCTCGATCCGCTGCCGTTCGCACTCGGCTCGAACCATCGCATCGACCATCAGCAGCAGACGCCGCGTTTGCGGCGGCAGTTCGTCGAGCGAGCGGCCTAGTACCTCCGCCGTCAGACGGTTCGCCATGGCGATGTCGTCGAGCGTGGCTTCGATGTACTCGATGGTTTTGCCGCGATGCTCCACCTTCTTCGGCGGGCGCTGCCATTGATGAAGGAGAGCGATGCTGTGGATCAGGGCAAGGTACTTCGTATGATCGCGCCGCGTGCGCGTCTGGCCGTCCATGAACGTCAACGCCCGCGCGTAGGGATTGACCACTGTCAACGGACGCAGCAACCGTTGCGCGTTGCGATGCAGCTTGAGCAACTCATCGCGGTCCCGCTTGCGCAGCAGCCCTTCGATGGTCTGCGCTTCGCGCTGTATCCGATGGATGGCCTGTGTCTGCTCGCGGTCCTCGTTCACCGTCAGTACAAGACAGCGATTCAGCAGCTCCTCGTCGATGTCGATCGCAGTGGTCGTAAGGAAGATCATTACCGGCCCCTCGACCCTGTATTCATGCGTGACGTGCTTACCGCTCACCGGGTCTTTGCCCGTCGATGCGATGGTCAGCTTGCCTTCCGACTGCAACAGCTTCAACGCATACGCCGCGCGGCTCGCGCCCTCTTCCTCCACGATGGCGAGCACTTTGTGTTTCAGGTCCGTCTCGCCCATGTAGAAGAGAGATTGGCCGGTCATGGCCGAGTATTGCACCCGCTGCTCTTCGGGCACGAACGCGAGCACTGCTTCCATCAGAGAGCTTTTGCCCGCTGCCGATGACGACTGCACCATCACCGCAAGCGGCGAGTCCAGATGGCGCGACACCACGCCGAGATACCCCACGAGCTTGTTGGTCTCCTCGCCCACTACTCCGCACCGCGCGAAGTCTTCGACGATGCGCTCCAACAGGCGCGGATCGCGCAGCAACTCCATCGCTGCGGCCCGCTCCTCATCGGTTATTGTGACTTCCGGCTCCTTCGGTGCCAGCGCCTTTGCGATCTGCTCGTCGCGCAGCATTTCCAGTTTCAGCATCAACCGGCCTACGTCGTGGCGGATGGTTTCTTCCTTCACGCCCAGCTCGTCGGCTGCCTGCTTGCAGAACGCCATGCGGGGCCGCGCGGCCTGCAGCTCCAGCGTGTCCACGTGCAGCGCCATGTCGCCGTGCGCATTCACCCCCAGCACGCGCAGATTCACGCGCAACACCGTAGGGCTTGTGTTCTTGTTGAGACCGCGCACGCGGTACTCGCGGTCTCCGTAACGCAGCACTACATCTTCGCCGCGCATCTCCACCGGCGCGTCGATGGCATTGCTCGTCCTCAGCGGCATGGGCACAGACAGAGCAGCTTCGGCAGCTAAGGAAAAAACTCTCTGCTGTTCTGGTTCTGATTTTGGGGAAGGATCACTGACTGCTGCGGAAGGGATGGGTTCGCTGGCAGCTTCTATGGCTGGCTCTGCTGCTGGCTCGGGTTGTCGTTGCGGCTCCGGCTCGATCTCTTCAAGCCCGGCCTGTGCTTCACCTGGCTCTGCCGCTTCCTCGATCACTGGCTCTTCGATTTCTGCTGTGATGATTTTTTCTTTAGCTGCTGCTTTTGTTTCTGCTGGCGACGGCTCGATGATTGGCTCTGGCCCTGGCGCTTGCTCCTCGATCATTTTTTCCTTAGCTGCCGGTTCTTCTGCTGCTGGCAACGCCACTATCGGCTCCGGCACGATCACCGGCACGGCCACGCGGCCCGCTGGCCGCGCGCCTTTGCCAAGCCACGCCGCGCGATTCAGCAGCACACCCAGGCTCTTCGTCGCCGGAGTCACTTTGAGCGCGTATTCGTTGGCGTCCATGCTCTTCGGGAACTCGACGCGGAAGCACTCTATGCCCATTGGCATCAGCTCCCCAGCCAGCTTCACGGCGGCCTTGTTGCCCGCCTCGTCGCTGTCGTACGCGATGTACACACGCTCGATGCCGTGCTGCTCGAAGGCCGCGCGATGATCCGCTGTGAAGCCGTTGGTTCCGTAACTGGCCGTCACCTGGCGATAGCCCGCAACCCAGAACGTCATCGCGTCGATGAGGGCTTCGCAGAGGATGATCTCTTTGCTGGCGATCAGCGCCTCTTCATTCCACACCCCACGGTGTGGACCTGGCAGGTAGAGATGATCCGGTGTGCCCGCGCGTAGATTCGGCGTGATCTTGCGCCCATACATTTGCACTACGTCACCGTCGAGATTCATCACCGGGATAACCAGCGAGCCGCGCAGATGCTCGTGGCCGCTCGCGCGGAAGATACCCAGCCGCTCCAGTTGCCCGCGCACCTGCGCGCCGGCGAGACGGTTCTTGTCTGGCAGCGCCGGACCTAACATGCGGTCGCTGAAGCCCAGCTTGAACCGCTCGACCAACTCCGCCGATCTCAGACCGCGCTTTTCGAGATACCGCTTCGCGTCCGGCGTGTCCCGCAACGTGTCGCTGTAAAACCGAACCACCTCCAGCATTACCGCCCGGTCGTCGGCCCCCAGCGTCACCGGGCAGGGCAGCTTGGGGATCGTGGCTATTTTCACCACCGGACCGGCTGAGGGAGCATAGTCCTTCCTCAGCAGCGCGAGAGCATGTCCATCGCTCACCCCCTCGGTCCGCGCTACCCAGCGGATCACGTCGCCACCCTCGCCACACGCCCCTTTGCAGTGCCATACATTTTTCACCGGGTCGATGTTCAGGCTGGGATTCCGGTCGTCGTGGAACGGGCACAGGCCGATCAGTTCCTTGCCGCTGCGATGCAGTTTGATCCCCCGCGCCTCGGCCAGCCGCTGGATCGACACCTCCCGCTTCAGCCGCTCCTTCTCCGGGTCGTATCTGCCTGCCATCGGACCTCCTTTGCCGGTTCCTGTTGAAAACCTGTCAAGTGGTTTTCTCAAGAACATAAGCTAGCACAGAACTAGCATATATGCGATACTCGGGTCAACGGATGGGTTTGGGAGTTTTTATGCTGGCTTACGCTACGCTTGTGCCGATCAACCATCACTGGAGAGTCAAGTTCCCCGAACACCTGGCCCAGCTCCGCAAGGGGAGGGGCTTCACCCAGCCACAGCTCGCCGAGAAGATCGGCCTTCACGTCGCACAGATTCGTCGCTACGAGGCCGGAACGTCTCAGCCCACGCTCGATGTCATCCGCAGCCTGGCTGTGGCGCTTGGCGTGAGCGCAGATGAGCTACTTTTTGCCAAGGATGAGCGCGGGCCGGATGAAGCCCTCAAGCTCCAGTTCGAGGCCGTCTCCCGCTTCGACCCGGAGTCCAAGAAGGTCGTCCAGCAGGTTCTCGACTCGATGATCCTCCAGCAGGAGGCCCGCCGCTGGTCCGCTGAACGGTAGTGCCGGAGCCGTGGCCGTTCTCATGTTTGGAACATGAGAAGAAGACATTCTTCTCATAGCTGAGAACCACCCGCAGCGGAGGCGTCAGTCAAGGGCGCGCGTTCTGAAGCGCGTTCATCGAAGCGAAGCGGAGACCCTTTACGGACGCCGGAGCGGAGGGTACGCCGCGTCAGCGGCCCATGCTGATGCCCTGAGAGATTTCCATTTCCACCGGCTGCGGCCCGATCTTCTGCGCCCCTATCTCATGCTCGATGCCCGTGTGCTGGATCGCCGTTGGATGCGACACGTCCCGGCTCAGCTCGCGCCCCAGCGTGCCAGCGTCGTTGGTGTACATCTGCACATCGAACTGCGCCCGCGACACCGACACATACGCCATGCGGCTGTTCAACAGTTCGCCGTGCGCCTGCTCCGAGTCCACATGGATCAGCACCCGGTCGGCGGTCTGGCCCTGGCTGCTGTGGCTCGTCACCGCGTAGCCGTAATCGAGATGCGGATGCTGCCGCGCATTGAACTCGACCTCGCGGCCCGAGTCCATGCGCAGCTTGAGATGGCCGTCTTTGTCGATCTGCTCCACTGTGCCCAGCTCGCGGTTTGCTAACCGCTGCTCGTGATACGGGGCCGTAAGCTGCACGCGGTCGCCCTGGGCGAACGTGCGCTCACTGTCTCGGTAGATCGTCACACCCTGCAACCGGCGCGGGTCATAGCTCAGCTCCTCGCCGCTGTGCCGCTTCACCGTGAGCATGTTGCTCTCGCGGTCCACATGCGACACACGCGCATATTCTCCGGCCTCGATGCCGAGAGGCTTCGAGCCTTTCGAGTAGCGCAGCACGTCGCCGCGCTCGTAGTTCTGCGCGTGCTGCCGATCTGCGCCTGTCACGTCCTGCCGCGCGTAGAGCACATGCACGCGCTGTTCATCGTTCGAGACTTTGCCATCGCTTTGCATCGCCCGATGGATTTGGCTGTTCAACTCACGGCGCGATTCATTGTCCGGCGAGACGACTAACGTCCGTTCCGGCGAGCGCACATACTCGCGGGCTATCTCACCGATGCGCTCGTCGCGGCTGCCGATTTCATGGACGCGGCCCTGGCTGTTGAGATTGGCGATGGCTTCCTGCACTTCGCCCCGCGCAAGCTGGCCCACGGCTTCTTTGAGTGCCGGGTCTTTCTGCCGGATGATTTCATCAAGCCTGGCCGTGCGCATCCCGGCCTCTTGTAACTGCGCATAAGGTCGGCCAGCTTCGACGGCCTCATGCTGCCGCACGTCGCCGACGAAGAGGACTCGGTCATTTTCCCTTAACCGCTCCACGAACGTGTGCATCTGCTTCGTGCTCGCCATGCTCGACTCATCGACCACATAGAGCCGCTTCTGTCCATCATCCGCGCGGTCGCCGCGCGCAAGATGCCGCTGCAACGTCTCCGTCTCCATGCCCGCTTCAGCGAGCTTCTGCGCGGCTCTCGACGTCGGCGCAAGCCCTTCGACTTGGTATCCGGCATAAAGAGCGGCTTCACGAACGGCAGCTAAAGAAGTAGTTTTTCCGGCACCGGCTACGCCCTCCAGCGCCATCATTTGATCGCGGCTTGTCAGCACCTCTTCGACGGCGTGCCGCTGGCTCAAGCTCAGATGCGGATGCTGTTCCATCGTCTGCTGCCGCGCGTGTCCCTCGGCCAGAACCTCGCGTGTATCCTGGCCCAACTTCATCCGCTCGATCAGCTCGCGCTCGTAACTCTGCATTTCGCCGGTCGTGAACGCGCGCCCGGCCAGGCCCGGCCTGCGCTCAACTCCGATCAGCTCATGCGATTCGACGCGCCGTTCGAACTCCGCCCGTAACTCCGGCAACCGCGCTTCGCCCATTGTGTGACGCAGTGCGTCACGCATCAGCGAACGCTCGTCGGCCACGGCCTCCCGCTCCATGCCGCGCTCACGCGCATAACTCATGCCATGCTGCGCCGCGATTTGAGATTGCTCCGGCCTCAGTTCCACACCGGACCGCTGCGCCGCCTCCGCGATCACGCGCTGCGGCTGCTGGCCGTGCTCCTGGGCTACCTGCTGATGACGCGCCCGGACCTCTTCATGGGAGAGCGCCTGCTTTTCATCGCGCGTCTGATGCGCCGCGATCTGCGCGGCGCCAGCTCCCCTGCGTCCCGCGGTTTCCAGGTGCTGTTCGATCTGCTGCCGCCGCGGACTCGATGCTTCCAAGTATTCCTGCGTGTAGCCTCTGATCTCCGGCTGCCCGTGCGCGCCGCGCTCGATCTCGTAACCGATCTGCTGCAACCGCGCGGCCAGCTCCGAGCGGTACACCGCCGTTGCATACTGCTGGGTTTTGTAAAGCTCCTGCGGCTGAAGTGCGCGCGCCTGGCCGTCTGCTGTCTCCGTCACATTGAACACAACCGCGTGCGTATGCAACTGCGGCGCTGCATAGCCGTCAACGGGTCGGCTGCTGTCATGCTCGAACTTGGCGACGGCCCACGCGCCCGTCGTCTGCGCCGGGACGTTGCCGCCCATGCGGGCCTGCGCGTATTTCTCCATCTCGTCGAGAGCAACACGCACACTCTCCCGGTGCGCATCCCGCACCCGGTCGTCGCCGCCAACAAGCGCAGTAAGAGAGACGGACTTCGGCGCGCTGAACGTCGCATCCCATCCGGCACGGTGCTCCATCGTGCGCACCGTGTCGCCATTGGCATTCACATACTCGCGGGCCGTTTGATGCTTCACTAACTGCTCGCCCGTCTCCGGGTGCTGGCCTTCGGAGAGGCGCGCGAACTGCTGCTCTCCCACTTCACCGCGCAACCCGTAACGCTCGGCCAGCTTGCCTTGCCACTCGCCGCGCACACGGTCGCCCTCTGTGTAATAGTTCTCCCGCGCGTTGGCGAACTCTTGCTTGTGATACGCCTGCGCCTGGCCGCTGCTGATCGGTTTGGACAGAGTAATCATGGTTTAAGACCTGATGGATGCCCACGCCATTTCTGTAAAGCGATTCGGAACAACTAACTGCCTAACTGCGCAGAGGTCGTCGTCGGCCTTGCGAACGATAGAGATTGCAACGAGCTGGAAGTCATCGGTCGTTTTGTAGACGCCATAACGGATGACGTATCCGCGTGCCTCTAGCTGTTTCGCAGCATCGAGCACTGACCGGCTGGCTCTCAGCTTCTCCACATTGGAGCACAACGACGAGTAGAGATCGTTCCAGTCTCGCAACAGGTCCCGGAACTCTGCGAGTTCTTCAGCCGCATTGTCCGAGATAGCTTGGTCCTGGAGAACCATGCCGTGCGTTCCCAGCACCGCTTCGGCATCCTTGAGCGTGGCGAAGCGATGCGCATCGATGACCATCAGACCTTCAAGCTTCTTCATTGTCTGTTCGAAGGCATCCTCTTCGCTGAGCACCTGGCGCGGTCCCAGGAACGAGTTTTCGTCCATGCGGAACGCGCGGGCGATTGCTCGAAGGCTGTCATCGTTGACCTTCTCGCCCCGCTCGATCCGCTGCACTGTCCGCTCTGTAACACCGGCTTCCATCGCAAGCGTGATCTGTTTCATTCCCGCATTCTGCCGGAACATTGTCACGGCTCTTCCGATTTCCTGCGGCGTTAGGCATCGATATTCGGTTGCGTTTGTCATCGTCGTCTGGATACCTCCATTCGCAGAGTCGCACAAGATGCGGTCCTATGCTCCATGATTTACCCGACAGCCGCCCGACAGTAGTTTTTTACTCGAAGAACGGATGCTGTTCATTCACCGCTGCGGGCTGCGGCTCCTGCTCTTTCGCCGCCTTCGGCGGCTTTCTCGACGGCGTGGATTCGACCGCAACTTCCTTCTGTTGTTGGACGCCTGCCGGCGTTGCCTGGGCAGCCGGCTTTGCCGGCGGCGCAGTCGCCGCACGCTTGCGCTCGACGAACCGTTCCGCAGTTTCCACCGGTACCACGCGCGGGAAGCGCATTCGCACGATGAGATTTCCATGTTGCAGATATCCATCGAACGGATCGAGCGCGCCGATCTCCGCAGCCGTCACAAGCGGCTCGCGCGTGATGTCTCCACGCAGGCTCCGCGCGTTCTTCGGATAGAAAAAGTCCTTCCGCCCCTGCTTCGCACGGAACCGTTCCATCTCTACCTCGCCGATGCTCCTGGAGATCCATTCCGCCATCTTCGGCTCGCTCGCTTTGAGCCAGATCCTCGTCGCCGCCTGCGATAGCAGCGCATCCGTTTCCTGGCCGTACACGGCTTCCATCTGCGCCTTGCTGGGCACTCCCAGCACCACTGGATGATGCAAGCCGCGCCGCTCTGTAACTGCCTCCGTCAACTGCGGCAGACGTTGCAGGCTCCCCAGCTCGTCGAGCACGAACCACGTCTTCTTTCCCATGCTCGCGCCCTCGTTCATCACCCGCAACGCCAACAGGTCCAGCCACAGGCTGAGCAGCGGGCGCAGTTGCTCCCGCGTCGTCGCTTTCGACGTAAGGAACACCCAGCCCTTGCGCGTCTTCGACCATTCCGCCGTGCTCCAGCGCCGCTCCGTTTCACTCTCTTTAGGCAGCAGACGGAACGCATTCGCCGCTGTTTTCAGCGTGGCTAAAACCCCGCCGCGCTCGCGCAGCACCGCCCGCATTTCCGTGTTGCGCAGCCGCTGCTCGATCTCCTCGGCCCGGCTCATCCACTGCGCCAGCTCCTCCGGCGTGGGCTTCAGATTCACAAGATGTGCGAAGATTCTTCGCGCTGTCACATCGCTGCCGGGCAACAGAGAAGCGGCTAAGGTAAGAGCCTCAGCAGGATGCGGAACCTCGTCGCCTGGCGTCCAGAACGGACACCGCGCGTCCAGAGGATTCAACAGCACGTCGCCCCGTTGCGGCTCGTAAAACTGAGCCAGATATTCCATCGCCGGGTCGTACACGACGGCGGCTTCCCCACGCGCCCGCGCCTCGGCAAGTATCTGCCGGATCGCCGCGATTTTTGCTGGGCCGCTGTCGCCCGCGAGAACGAAGTGCATCCCCTCCCGCTCGCGCGGGATGCGCGCCCAGCCGCTTGAGTTTTTATTGAAGAGCCTGTCGCTCCAGCCCAACTTTTCGTTGGCGAACGCGAC
>Ga0181528_10002491_pt1 | contig 11333 bp, 9 predicted proteins | sample PEATcosm2014_Bin_47_FD_119742 | JGI IMG/M metagenome (GOLD analysis project Ga0181528, IMG submission 119742) | Peatland microbial communities from MTU Mesocosm Facility, Houghton, MI, USA - PEATcosm2014_Bin10_10_metaG | ecosystem: Environmental > Terrestrial > Soil > Wetlands > Peat | place... | reverse complement strand
CATCGACGATGTTCCAGCCGGGCAGATCAGGCAATTCACCGTCGATGGTTTTGACACGGCCGTTGCTATCGCAAATGTCGAAGGTGAGTACTTCGCGTTCGAAGATCGCTGCACGCATGGGGAGGCTTCTCTAGCAGAAGAGGGCGAGTTGGCAGGTCATACAGTCGAGTGCGGCTGGCACGGTGGGCAATTCAATATTCGAACGGGAGAAGCGACAGCTTCTCCATGCACGATTGACCTGAAGACGTACCAAGTTGAAGTTCGAGAAGGGCGCGTTCATCTTCGTTTGCAGCGCTGACAATATGAGCAGCATGGCCAGTTCTCGTTCTTACTCGCTCGCCTACCTGTCAACTGCCCCGCTGAATATGCCGGGAATGCTCGATCTGGCCGCTAGACTTGGCTATCAGCATATTTGTGCGCGTTTGACCCGGGTGACAGCTAACATCAGATCGCCTGCTCTGATCGATGCGGTGGATTTGCGCGAAACCGTCGCACGAATCAGGGACACCGGTGTAACCGTACTTGGCGCCGAGGTGGTGTGGCTCCATTCCGAATTTCGGATAGATATCTATGAACCGCTCCTGGCTGCAGCAAGCGAGCTTGGTGCCAGGGCAATTGTCGCGATCAGCGCTGATAACGACGAAGCCAGAGCGACCGGCTCATTCGCGAGCTTGTGCGAAGCGGCGGCGAGCTACGGGCTTGCGGTCGGCATCGAGTTTATGCCGTGGACGCCTGTGCCTGATGCGAACGCAGCGGTAAGGCTGGTGCAAAATTCAGGGTCTCAGTTCGGTCGAGTTCTGATCGATTCGATTCATGTGGCCAGGTCACAGACCCGTTTGCAGGATCTGAGCGCGATCCCTCACGAAATGCTCGAATATTTTCACATCTGCGATGCTTCATCGACGCCTCCCCAAAGCATGGATGGCAAGAAAGAGGCGGCTCGATCCGAGCGGTTACTCCCCGGAGAGGGCCAGCTGGACCTTGCAGGCATGCTATCCAAGCTGCCGATCGAGCTGCCCATTAGCGTTGAAGTACCTAATATCCGGCGTCTTCGTGCGCTCGGAGCAGAAGAATGGGCGCGGCGTGCACTGGCTGCCGCGCGGCGCGTCGTGGAGGGGCAGCAAGGTGGCTGAACCGATAAGATTTGGTCACAAATGGAGTCAGTCCCCCGACTGATAAGGTTTTATGCCAAACCTTATCAGTTGGAAGAATTCTGCAAAACGTGCCCCTGCACGAACGGCTGCCTCTGGCGCCAAGTAGTCGTACGCCCAGCTGCCCCTGTTCGCCATCAGCCCCCTTCATGCTTGCGTGCTTAAATATGTAACCGTAGGTTTGTGACCAACAAAACGAGCTCGGGTGGAGATACAGGGATGCCGCACTCTCGAATCGGGTTGCCGCTGGCGTTGGCGGTATTCGGTGCCTTCTTCTCGGAGGCAGCAGCGTCGGAAGACTTCAAAACCGTTTGTGAGCGGCTTGTCCAAGCGGTGCCGGATGCGGGCCGCGTGACCGAGGCGACTTTTTTGCCAGCCGGCCCCGTGGCCGTGTCGCCGCCCGGTCCACCCGGCGCAACAGCGCCAGCCCCAGACCATTGTCTTGTTCGCGGCAAGATCAACGAACGCACCGGCGTTGACGGCAAGCCATATGCGATCGGGTACGAAGTGCGTCTCCCGGCCAAGTGGAACGGCAAGTTCCTGTTCGAAGGCGGCGGCGGTAGCGATGGCGTTTTGCGTCCGGCGCTTGATGTCATTCCGTTCGGCGCGCCGAAGCCTAACGCGCTGTCGGCGGGCTATGTGGCCGCCACCACGGACGCCGGACACCTCGATGAGCCGGGTCCGATTGGCCCCTACCTGTTCGGACTGGATCCAAAAGCGCGCGCCGATAAGGGGTACAGCTCGATCCCGCCGGTTGCTGCAGCCGCAAAGGCGCTTATTGGCAAGCTTTACGGCAAGCTACCGTCGCGCTCTTATTTTGCGGGCTGTTCCAATGGTGGACGGCAGGCGATGGCCGTTACACAGCGCTACCCCGAGATGTTCGACGGTGTCGTGGCAGCCTCGCCCGCCTACCGCGTACCGTTGGCTGCGATCGACGCCATCGGTCACACTCAAGCATTGATGTCGATTGCTCCGAAGGGCGCGGATGGCATGCCCGATCTCGGCAGCGCTCTTAGGGATGAAGAGTTGAAGGTCATTGCCACCGGCATTCTCGAAGCTTGTGACGCCGCCGACGGTGTGAAGGACGGCATGGTACAAAACATGGCGGCCTGCAAATTCGATCCGGCGGTGCTCGCCTGCAAAGACGGACGGGACAGCTCATGCCTGCCGGCGGCGAAGGTTGACGTAGTCAAGCGCATTTTCTCGGGGACAAAAAATTCAAAGGGCGACGTGATCTATTCGGCTTGGCCGTATGATCCTGGCATCGCCAACGCTGGTTGGAGGGCTTGGCGGCTTGGTATTCCGAAGGCGAGCCCGCCCAACGCCCGCAACGTGACGCTCATTCCCGGCAGCGTCGCCTATGTCTTCATGAGCCCGGCCGAGAAGCCAGCCAACCTTCTCGACTGGGAAATGAAGTTCGATTTCGACCGAGATACGTCGAAGGTCTTTAAAGGCAAGGACGGGTTCGAAGCCGGGATGGAGTTCGAGGCGGCGACATCGATCAACATTGACGCATTCAAAGCGAGGGGCGGCAAGATTATATTCGTGCACGGCACTGCTGATCCGATCTTCTCCCCGCTCGATACGATTCGATATTTTCAGAGCCTGCAGGATAGATACGGTACCGACGCTGCTCACTTAAGTCGTCTTTTCCTAATTCCCGGTATGAACCACTGCGCTGGTGGACCTTCTACTGACGAATACGATGCGGTCACAGCCCTCGACGCTTGGGTGGAAAAAGGTACAGCGCCGGACATGCTGGTGGCCAAAGCACGAATGACGCCGGATGTACCATGGCCTGGACGCACTCGGCCTCTCTGCCCTTACCCAAAGGTAACCACTTACAAGGGTAGCGGCGACATCGAGGCCGCCGAAAGTTTCGAGTGTCGCTGAATAGAACGCGCTCGAAGATCAATGTTTACACCGGCTCATCAAAAACGGATTCGCGGACATGACTTCCGTTCGTTGCTTTTGGCAGTTGACGATCGGAGTGCCCAATGTCTGCCAAAACCGGACTCCGCGAGACCGGCCGCTTCTGGCGCAAAGTGGAAATGCGACGAAGCGGTGAGGCTTGGCAAATGCAACACGTAGGGAAGGCTTTATGGTTGTGAAATTTGTAATGACGCCATGATCTGCTCGGCCTGGGTCCGATGCGGCGCATCGAGCATCACGCCGTCGATCTGTACCACGCCGTTGCGGCTGGCATTGAACGCAGCCAGCACGCGTTCGGCCCATAACCTCTCCGCTTCGGTCGGCGTAAAGCTCGTGTTGATAATCGGCACCTGCGAGGGGTGAATTGCAGCCTTGGCGGAAAAGCCATCGCGCCGCGCGGAATTGGCTTCGGTTTCGAGGCCGGCGCTGTCGCGAAAATCGGTGAAGACGGCGTCGATCGGGACCACGCCCGCGGCGCGCGCTGCCAGCAGGCAGAGGCTGCGTGCCAGCGCGAAGGGCTGCGTGTAGCGGCCGTCCGAGTCGCGGTTGGCGGTAGCACCGATCGCCGCCGACAAATCCTCACCACCCCACAACAGGCCCGCAAGGCGTGCGCGCGCCCAGGGCTTGGCCGCGAGCGACAGTGTCGCCGCTGCCGTCTCGGTACATACCGCGATAATCCTGGTCTGGCCACGCCGCTCCGTGTGCTCCCAGCGCGCCATCAACGCGGCAATCCGGTCGAGATCTTCAGGCCCAACCGGCTTCGGCAGCATGATGCCGTCGGGGCGCGACGGCATCACAGCTTCGACATCTTCGGCGCACCAGATGGTATCCAGCGCATTGACACGGACATACAGCGCCGGAGAACTCGCGTCACGATTATCGAGCGCGTTTACAACGACCTGTCGCGCCGCCGGTTTGCTATCGGGATGAACGGCATCCTCGAGATCAAGCACGAGAACGTCCGCGCCGCTTGTGGTTGCCTTGGCCGTCATCTTGGCGGAGTGACCCGGCACGAACAGCAGTGAGCGCATCAGGCTTTCCCGGCTGGTCGCTTGCGCATCAATGCGGCGCGTTCGCAGGTCGCCACCACGACGCCGTCCTGATTGATCATCTCGTGGAAAAAATTGACAATGCCTTCATTAGGCCGCGACTTGCTTTCGCGTTTCGATCGGACGGTGGTGCGCGCCTTGACCGAATCGCCTTGAAACAGCGGTTTTGGGAATCGAACGTCGGACATTCCGAGATTGGCGAGCGTCGTGTTCAAGGTGGTATCGTTGACCGACATGCCGATCAGAAGCCCGAGCGTGAACAGGCTGTTGACCAACGGCTTGCCCCATTCCGATTTGGCGGCGTAATGCGCGTCGATGTGGAGCGGCTGCACATTCATGGTCAGCAGCGAGAACCACACATTGTCCGTTTCCGTGATGGTGCGCGACCATTCGTGCTTGAACACCATTCCATCCTTGAACTCTTCAAACCAAAGGCCCGACATCAGGGTTTCTCCTCGACTTCGACCGGCGAGATCTCGATCAGGACAGCGCCCGCCGGAACGGTATCCCCTTCGTTGCAGTTGATTTGCTCGATGCGACCGGGTACCGGCGCTTTCAGGGTGTGGATGAGCTTCATCGCTTCCATCTGCAGCACCGGGGTGCCCTTTTCCACGACATCGCCGAGTGCGACGTAAAGCTTGGCCACCACGCCATGCAGCGGCGCCTCGACGGCATTGCCGGAGTGCTCGAGGTCGCCGCCGTCACGCGGGATGTCGATGCGAGGCCGGATCGCGGCCTTTAGCGCCAGGCCCTGATGTGCGATGCTCACAGTGGTATCGTCCCGCCGCGTCACGAAAGGTGCGCTCGAACCGGCCGCGATCAGTGTGATCGCGTCGCCATTGGCTTTCGGCGGCTCGAACTCGACAACGATGCCGTCGATCTCGATCGCGATGCCGTCGCGACTGGCGCGCAACTCGGCGTCCGCCTCGCCATACTCGTCGTTGATGCGTAGCAGGACCTTGGCCAACCGAACCGCCGATGTGACCCGGGTCGCGCTTCGGCGTTGCCAAGGACTGATCCAGGTCGATGTGGCGGCCGCGGTGTCAAGCTGCGACCACACCACGCAGCCGGCGGCGCGCAGCCGGAGCAGGTCGTCTGCATTGGGCTTCCATCCAGCGGGGAACGAGTTCTCGATGAAGCGCGTGGTCGCCCGGCCGTCGGCGAACAGCGGCTGGCGAACCGCGTCGCGCAGAAACGCTTGCGTAGTTGGAATTCCGAGCAATGCGAGATCCGAAAGTCCCTGGCCGAGCCGGGCCAGCGCGGCCTTCCGGTCAGTGCCGTGGGCGATCAGCTTGGCGAGCAGCGAGTCATAATACAGACTGATCTCCGAGCCCGCGGCGACGCCGGTGTCGAAGCGAAGCCCGCGCGGGGCATCAACCACTGACAATTGGCCTGTCACCGGCTGAAATCCGAGGTCGGCGCGCTCAGCGGTGATGCGCGCTTCGATCGCATGGCCGTGGGCGCGTATCTGGGCTTGCGCCAGCGGCAGTCGTTCGCCCGCGGCCGCCAGCAATTGCCACTCGACCAGATCAACGCCGGTAATGAACTCGGTGACGGGATGCTCGACCTGAAGACGAGTGTTCATCTCGAGGAAATAAGGGCTGTCGCTGTCCTGATCCATGATGAATTCCACCGTGCCCGCGGAATCGTAACCGATGGCGCGGCCGAGTTTCAGCGCGGCATCGTACAATTTCTGGCGCACGCTGTCGGGCAGGTTCGGCGCCGGAGCTTCCTCCAGCACTTTCTGATTGTTGCGCTGGACCGAGCAGTCGCGTTCGAACAGATGAACCAGATTGCCGAAGCGATCGCCGGCGAGCTGCACTTCAAGATGGCGTGGATTGAGGATGTATTTTTCCAAAAGCACCGCGTTGTCACCGAAGGCGGCTTCTGCCTCGGCCTTGGCGGCATTGAGCTCGGCAACGAAATCGTTGGCACGGTCGACGCGGCGCATACCGCGGCCGCCGCCGCCCGCGGACGCCTTGATCAGCACGGGAAAGCCGATCTTGGCGGCGGCCTTGGCCAGCGTTGCGTCATCTTGCGCGTCGCCATGATATCCGGGCACGGTCGGCACGCCGGCGGTCTCCGCGATGCGTTTCGACTCGATCTTTGAGCCCATTTTTTCGACTGCGATCAGCGACGGGCCGACGAAAATTAGCCCCGCGGCTTCGCAGGCGCGCACAAAGCCGGCATTCTCAGACAGAAAGCCGTAGCCGGGGTGGATTGCGTCGGCGCCGCTTTGCTTTGCCGCGGCGATCACCGCGCCGATGTCGAGATAGCTCGCACGCGCGGCCGGCGGCCCAATGCGCATCGCTTCATCGGCAAGCTTGACGTGCAATGCATCGGCATCGGCGTCGGAATAGACCGCGATGGTGCGGATGCCGAGCCGGGCGCAGGTGCGCATCACGCGCAGCGCGATCTCGCCGCGGTTGGCGATCAGGACCGAACGGATAGGATGGGAAGAGTTCTTCAATGCCACGGTCAAATCCTACATGCGGTAGACAGGTCGAGTGCCGGTCACCGGCGGCTCCATCGCGCCGACCGCGAGGCAAAGCGCCAGCACTTCGCGGGTATCGGCAGGATCGATCAGGCCGTCATCCCATAACCGCGCGGTACAGTAATAGGGGTCGGACTGCTCGTCGAACATCTTGCGAAGTTTTTGCTCGTGCTCGGCGAGATCGGCCTCGGTCGCTGGATTGCGCGAGATGCTGGAGCGTCTCAGGTCCATCAGGACGGAGCTGCCGACATCCGGGCTCATAGTGCCGAGCCGCGCGTTTGGCCACATGAACATGAAGCGCGGGCGAAATCCGCGGCCGCTCATGCCGTAATTGCCGGCGCCGTAGGAGCCGCCGGTGACCACGGTGTAGCGCGGCACCCGCGCGTTTGACACCGCATAGACCAATTTTGCCGAATTCTTGGCGATGCCATTGCGTTCGGCGTCCGAGCCGACCATGAAGCCGGTGATGTTCTGCAGGAACAGAATCGGCACGTTGCGCTGGTCGCATAATTCGATGAAGTGCGCGCCTTTCAGCGAGGACTCCGAAAACAGCACGCCGTTATTGGCGATGATGCCGATCGGCATGCCATGGATATGGGCAAAGCCGCAGACCAGTGTTGCGCCGTATAGCGGCTTGAATTCGTGGAATTCGCTGCCGTCGACAAGCCGTGCGATGATTTCGCGCTGGTCGAACGGGATGGTGAGGTCGGCGCCGACGATGCCGGGGATTTCCTTGATGTCGAACAGCGGCGCGCGGGCCGGGCGGATGTCGCCATAGACGGGCTGCACGCGATTGAGCGCACCGACGATGTCGCGGGTTTTCGCGATCGCCTCCATTTCGTCGCGGGCGAAATGATCGGAGACGCCGGAGACCGTGCTGTGCATTTCGGCGCCGCCGAGCGTCTCGCGGTCGACGATCTCCCGGATCGCGGCTTTCACGATCTGCGGGCCGCCGAGATGCACGCTGCTATTGCCCGCGGTCATCACGACTTCGTCCGAAAGCGCCGGAATATAGGCGCCGCCGGCGGTGCATTCGCCGAACACCGCGGCGATCTGCGGAATGCCCGCGGCCGACATCCGGCATTGCCGGTAGAACGCGCCGCCGAAATGATCCTGATCCGGAAACACCTCGTCGCCTTGGGCGAGGTTGGCGCCGCCGCAATCGACCAGATAGACCACGGGCAGCTTGTTCTCGAACGCAATGTCCTGCGCGCGGACGTGCTTGCGGATAGTTTCCTTGAAGAACGAACCGCCCTTGGTGGTGGCGTCGTTGGCGATGATCATGCAGATCACGCCGCGAATGGTGCCGATCCCGGTGACGAGCCCCGCGCCGGGCACCGCGTTATCATACAGTCCCCAGGCGGCGAGCGGCGATAGTTCCAGGAACGGACTCAAGGGGTCGATCAGCAGATCGATGCGTTCGCGCACCGGAATCTTGCCGCGGTCGCGGTGCCGCTGCACCATACGGTCGCCGCCGCCGGCCAGCGACCAGGCCTGCCGCGCGCGCAACGTCTTGAGCAGCCCGTCGTAAACGGCCGAATTGGCCTGATAGCTCTGGGACCGCGGATCGATGGTGCTCGATAATGTCGCCATGCTGGTCGCCGAGTTCCTGTTTATTGGTTTGCTTGTTGGGGACGGCAGCGCATCAGCAGCACGATCGACCCGGTCTGGACGGTCTCTTCGTTCTGGTTGATGACCTCGAAGCCGAGTTTCAACACGCCGCGCTCCGCGGTCTTGCTCGGCCGCGCCTCCAGTGGAGTGACCTTGGCGCTGACGGTATCGCCAAGCTTCACCGGCCCCTGGAACTCCCAGGATACGCCGAGCAGGCCGAGCGCGGTGCCATCGATCCAGTTCATCTGCGACATCAGGCCGATCGCGGTCGACAAAACCAGCGGTCCATGTGCGACGCGCGTCCCAAAGATGCTGGCCTTGCAGAACTCCTCGTCGACGTGCAGCGGATTGTAATCGCCGACCAGCCCGGCGAACAGCGACACGTCGCCTTCGCCGATGGTGCGGCCGCGCGTGCGCCTGGTTGAATTGATTTCGAAATCTTCGAGAAAAAGCCCCAACGAGCGCTCCCTTTGGACGATGCCGGCGGTTGGTCCGGTCAAATTATACCCTACTAACCGTGCGGTTAGCAAACTGACTTGTCAGATGGTACACTACCGGCTAGCGTATCTGACGGCAAGATGGATCGTCTCCCCGGCATTCGGGCGGGCCGGTTTACGCCGCACAAACAATAAATGCCGAGGGTTGGGAACGATGAACTTCGATTTGACGCCGGATCAAATTGCACTTCAGGAGCGGATCAGGGAATTCGCGCAAGCCGAGATCGCGCCCCGCGCCGAACAGCTCGACCGCGACGGCGTGTTCCCGACCGACCTGTTCCGGAAACTGGGCGACCTCGGCGTGATGTCGATTCCATTCTCCGAAGAATTGGGCGGAATGGGCCTCGGCGTCTTCGAAGCGACGCTGGTGATTGAGGAAATCGCCCGGGCGGATCAATCCTTGGCGGTGTCCGCGATGGTCTCCATCGCGACGGGACTCACGGTCGCGAGGTTCGGCACCGAGCAGCAAAAGAGCGAGTGGCTTCCCGATATCGTTGCCGGCAGGAAAATGTGCTCGATCGCGGGAACCGAACCGGACGCCGGCAGCGACACCGCGGGTTTCAAGACGCGGGCGACGGAAGTCAAACCCGGAATGTGGTCGCTCTCCGGGGAGAAGGCCTACATCACCAACCCCGGCACCGAGATTTCCTCCTTTGCCATTATCCTCGCCGTTTCCAGTCCGAAGGATGCGGCGACCAAAAAATTCACACTGTTCTTGGTGCCCAGCGATGCGCCCGGCTACAGCCGCGGCGAAAAATACCGCAAGATGGGGTGGCGCTCGTCTGATACGCGGCCGCTGTATCTGGACGATTGCCGGCTGCCCGAAAGCGCGATCGTCGGCAAATTGCACGGCGGGCGCTGGGTATTGCACAAGGGCTATCATGCGGCCCGGCTGTTTCTGTCGGCCTGTTCGCTCGGCCTGGCGCAGGCGAGCCTCGACCATTCGATCAAATACGCCAAGGAACGCCAGGCGTTCGGTAATTCGCTTGGCCGCCTGCAGTTGATCCAGGACATGATCGCCAAGATGGCGGTCAAGGTGGACAGCGCGCGGCTGATTACCTACCGGGCGGCGTGGGAGGTCGATGAGGGGCGCGACAACATGATGGCGTTGTCGATGGCCAAGCTGCTGGCGACCGAAACCGGTTCCGAGGTCGCCAACATGGCGATCCAGATTCACGGCGGCTGGGGTTTCATGGACGATTGTCCGGTCTCCCGCTATTTGCGCGACAATCGCGTCTGCACCATTGGCGACGGCAGTTCGCAAATTCAGACATTGTTGATCGCGCGCGAATGCGGTTTGGACGTTTCGTTCGGTTAGCTCGATCTAGTTCAGGAGCCATGCAGCGACGGCTGATCCGTATCGTCTGAGGAAACCACATGCCACCGACCGGGCAACGAACAGCGATGTTGGAGGCGGATAGCCTCTGTCTGCGCTTCGGTGCGGTCGACGCCTTGAAGGCGGTTTCGCTGCGCGTGCTCCAAGGCGAAATCCACGCCGTGATCGGGCCGAACGGCGCCGGCAAATCGAGCCTGCTGAACTGCCTATCCGGCTTTTACCGGCCGCAAAGCGGCGCGGTGTCCTTGAGAGGGCAGGACGTTTCGGCATTGCCGCCGCACCGCCGCGCGGCGATGGGCCTGAGCCGGACGTTTCAGGGCATCCAGACCTACGCCTCGATGACGACGCGCGAAAACATCCTGTCCGGCTTTCACGCCCGCATGTCCGCAACGCCGTTCGACAGCCTGCTGTACTGGGGACGGGGACGCCGGGAAGAAGAGAACTTCGCCGCCAAAGCCGAAGCCATCATCGAGTTTCTCGAATTGGAGGAGGCGCGGCACACCATCGTCGGCGACATGTCCTACGGCATGCGAAAACGCGTCGATCTCGGCCGCGCGCTGGCGTTGGAACCTGCCATCCTGGTGATGGACGAGCCGATGGCCGGCATGAGCCCGGAAGAAAAGGCGGATCTCGCGCGCTACATCCTCGACATTCGCGAAGGGCTGGGCATCCCGATCGTGCTGGTCGAACACGATATGGAAGTCGTGATGGCGATTTCCGACCGCGTCACCGTGATCGATTTCGGCGAGGTCATTGCCAGCGGCACACCCGATGCCGTGCGCGCCGATGCGCGGGTGATTTCGGCCTATCTGGGCGGGGCCGCGGCATGAACCGGCCGGTGATGCGCGCCGAACTGGTGCAGACGCCGCGGCAGTCCGACGGACGAACGCTGCCGCAGCTGTTGAAGGCGAATGCGGAAAACTATTCAAACCGGCCGGCATTGAAATCGAAACGCGCGGGAACCTGGAAGACGAAAACCTGGCAACAAACCTATCAGGAAGTTTCGCTGACGGCGCGGGGCCTGGCTGCGCTGGGCCTCCGCAGGGGCGAGGTGCTCGCGTTCATATCGGAGAACATCGAGGAGCAGTTCGTCTACCAATTGGCGGCCCTGTCGCTCGGCGCGATCAGCGTGAGCGTTTATCCCGACGCCAGTGCTGACGAACTTGCCTATGCGCTGGAACACTCCGGCGCCGCGATGGCGCTCGGCCAGGATCAGGAACAGGTCGACAAGATCCTGGAATGCCTGAATGCCGCCTCCGGCAT
>Ga0181528_10002490_pt1 | contig 11333 bp, 10 predicted proteins | sample PEATcosm2014_Bin_47_FD_119742 | JGI IMG/M metagenome (GOLD analysis project Ga0181528, IMG submission 119742) | Peatland microbial communities from MTU Mesocosm Facility, Houghton, MI, USA - PEATcosm2014_Bin10_10_metaG | ecosystem: Environmental > Terrestrial > Soil > Wetlands > Peat | place... | reverse complement strand
CTGAATATGCGCATCGATGGCTGCCGGGTTGTGCTGCAGGGCTTCGGCAATGTCGGGTCAAACGCCGCGCGGCTGATGTGCGAGCATGGCTACAAGATTGTCGGCATCGCCGAGCAGGACGGCGGATTGCTCAATCCCAACGGCATCAATGTTCACCAGTTGATTGAGTACAAGAAGCGCAATGAGACGATCCTCGGCTTCGGCGGCGCAGAGGCCGTGCCCAGCGAAGAGCTGATCGTCTCCGATTGCGAAATCCTGATACCGGCAGCGACAGAGAATGTGATTACCAGCCGCAATGCCGACCACATCAAGGCGCGCATTGTTGTCGAGGGAGCCAATGGGCCGACGACAGCGGTAGCCGATGAAATTCTGGCCGACAAGCGCATCTTCATCGTGCCGGACATTCTCGCCAACGCCGGCGGCGTCACGGCCAGTTACTTTGAGTGGGTGCAGGACCGCCAGGGCTACTTCTGGAAAGAAGCCATCATCAACGAGCAGTTGGAGACAATCCTCCGCGACAGCTTTGAAGATGTCGTCCGCTATGCCGAGGCGCACAACGTGAACAACCGCATCGCCGCGTATATGCTGGCAATTGACCGCGTCGCCTTTACCATCAAGCAGCGTGGCATTTACGCCTAAGCACCTCCAGTGCGGGTGACAGCTCGCTTTTCGCTCGCATAGGGTTAGTGCTTTCCGTTGCTCCCAAAAGGCGAGGCCTGGGGCACCCGGCGTCGCGATGGAGTATCCTGCATCCTGCGTCAGCCGAGGAACTAACCGCATTTCAATTTATCAAACGTGAGGGCTTTCAGTATGGATACTTTCCTTTGCAAACCAGAGGTTTTCTGGGTTGGCGTGCAAGCGCTGACAGCCGTGGCCGCACTGGCCATAGCTACCCTTGGATTGATCGGCCTCGCTTTCTACACGATCTACACTCGCAACATGATGAAAATCAGCGAGAAGGCATGGCAACTCAATCTGCTGCCATCCCTGGTTATAGAAGTGGGTTCATCACAGTCCGGAGCCCGCGAGTTGACCATTACAAATGTCGGGGTTGGCCCAGGACTTAATCTCAGACTTTGGGTGAAGCCGGTGACTCAACAGTTCGAGTTGAACGGTGATGTTTTAGTACATGAACAAAATGTACCGGAGACATTTCTCGGCTCCTTGTTAAGCCAAAGCACACGCCAAGTCACTGACAATAACTCTTCCGACAATAAGCGGCTTCTGTATGTTGTCGAGGCGGACGACCTTGCCGGTGGAAGCCAGCAAATTCAGCTCGTTGCTGGGCCGGACCCCGGAGAACGTCATACTCTGCAAGTGCGCAAGCTGAGCACCGATTTGCCGATCAACTGGGACGCGAGCTTTATACAGAAGGTACTCTGGCTGTTTAGACGCTCTGCAAAGGAGATGAAGAGAACATGAGGAGGCCCGTCTGCGGAGCAAAGCGTTGAAATACGTAAACCTCTCAAACATGAAGCACCTGACAGAAGGATTCACTTTCAACTTGGAGCGGTGCGCTGAAGTTCTCGATTCTACACTCGTGGGGCTAAACGAGAAGACTCGGATGTCAGATTACGTCGTTTCTTGGAATGAGATGAGTCCATCCGACCGCGCGCCACTCGCGTTTCGAGATCGAGGCAGAATCATCGTGGAAATATGTCAGTCGCTCACGAAGCGTGGGCCGCTCTTTACCTCTACGGTTCTCGAAGCTAAGAAAGAGAAAGAAACAGCGCCGGTCGTATTCTTTAAGATGCACTCGCCCACGCTCGACATCCCAATGCGCGTGGAGATTCCGTTGCGTGCTCTCATCAAAGGTGGTCAGAGCCTCGAAGGAACATATTCCGTTTACCTGCACGCGCTCATCTGTAACGATGGGCGGGAGTTCGTCTACTACGGAATAACCAAAAGAGGCTGGAATAAACGCTTCACCGAGCATGTGAAATCAGCACTCGCGGACGAATCTCGCCGGTTATTTCCCTCCAAATTGAAGGAGCTAATATCCGCGCGTGTGCAGCATGTCCAAAGAGAAAGTCAGACAGGGCCAATGTTGACTGGTTTCGTCAGTTCAATTTGCGCAGTCGGCCTAAATGAGGATTCGGCGATGGACGCCGAGGAATACCTCGTGGACAAATACAGCTTGTCGTCCAAATACCCGAACGGCCTGAACATGATCCCAGGTGGCCGTGAGGGCATCAAGGTATTGCGAAAACTATCACCTGTCGGCGGAACATCTTTGACCGAAAGTGATGATCGTGAAGCGCTGCTCGATGAGTATTTGAAGACTCACCCACATTTTGGAAGGCCGAACCCAGGAGTCGCCGAAAGTTGGAATGATCCGGCGTACGCTGAGGCCGTCATCTGTGGCCGCGAGAATCGGTTAAGCGCGGAACAAGTTCGCGAAATCCGGTATCTTGCGGCAATGGGAAACGGCATCGACCGAATCAGAGAGCTGATCGGCGCATTGGACGACGGCCAAGTCTCTCGCGTCTTGTCGGGTCGAACATATACTCGAATTTCTTAGAAATGACTCGGCACGATCCTAGGCGGGCCGCCCTAGTCTGACTAACCACAAATGATTGGGTGCCCCATGTCTGGATTTTCAGACATGGGAAAGCACAAACCTCAATCCCAACTAACGGGGTCCCCACGAAATGTCTCGTTGAAGACGACGTCTACCCCAACGGCTACCCACAGGTGGTCCAAGACCTGGGCGCAGCTCCGCCACAGGCACCGGAGGGAGCAGGGGCCTTCCAGGCCCCTGAATAAAGGCCTCAAATGAAAGTGGCTTTAGCCACGGGCCTTTGATTACAGCCACGTCAGCCCCACCGCGGGAGTTTGCGGAAAATTACCCCCGCCGGGCGCAAACTACCAAATAGAGCACCACGGCTCACGGCTCACTGTCCACTGTTCACTGTTCACTGTTCATCAAAACTCTGCCTATATGCCCAGCTTTTGAGAGCATATGATTTGTGCAAACAATTAAAACTCAAATACTTGCCACAAAATAACGCGGCAAAATCGCGTACGGCAAATAAAATTCCCCGCTGTGCGTCAGTATTTTCACTCTAACCAACATGGATTCAACGATTTAACTCATGCGGCGGCGCAACAATACTGACGCAGTATGCCAATACTTCTCAATAACCATCATAGAATCAACTATTTAACAAACATCGCCGCGCGTCATACTGGCCCAGTACGCCAGTAAACCGCCGAACTCCTCGCCAAGAACCCCACTCAACTCGCAGTGCAATAATGGAGGCAGGCTCCAGGGAACATTCCCGCGCACTGCTCATGAACCTGCCCAACTCCATTACGATGAGCCGGATTGTCATGATCCCGCTGCTGCTGTGGATTCTCTCCAGCCATTTTCCTTGGCAAGGGAATGGCGCGCAGGAGATTGCTGCCTCGGTTCTGTTTGTGCTGGCCTCGATCACCGACGGGCTGGACGGCTATCTGGCCCGCAAATGGAAGCAGATCACCACGATTGGCATGTTGCTCGATCCGTTGGCCGATAAGATCATGGTGACGGCGGCGCTGATTGCGCTGGTGAACTATAACCCGGATGTCGTCAAAGTCTGGATCGCCGTGGTGATCATTGGCCGTGAATTCCTGATCAGCGGACTGCGCTCGATTGCCGCTTCAGAGGGGTTCACGATTGAGGCCAGCGATCTGGGCAAGCTGAAGACCGTGACGCAGATCGTCTCCGTAGTCTCCGCGATTCTTGCCCACCACTGGGATGCATGGCAGTTCGGCTTTATTGTGATACCGGTAAAATGGATTGCGATTGCCGCGATCTACTTTACCGTGCTGGTGTCGACGATCTCGGCGGTTGATTATTTTGTGGGCTTCTGGAAGAAGATTGACCACGCCAGCAAGGACCGGCGCAAATCGTTTGTTCTGTCGCGGCGGAAGAGCGAAGGCGCATCCAACACCAACTGAATTGCAGCCTGCAAACGCAAAAAGCCCCGGAGATGACCGGGGCTTTTGCGCGTGGGTTAATTTATGAGTTTATGCCATTGCCGGGAATGGCTCAGCAATCAGGATAGATGGCAGTTTTGCCTCTGCCGGAAGGGGTTGAGCCGGCTGTTGGTGAGCCGGGCGCGTCAGCTTCTGCACAAAGTGATATGGAGGCCAGGGGCCGGACATCTGCATCTGGCAATCGCGCATCATGGCGCTGGTGGTGGCGAATTTATTCTGATAGCGCTCGACGGATTTGCGGTCGATCAGGTGTGCGATATCCAGAATCATCTTGCCGGACTCGATGACGCGGCAACTCACCTCTTCGTCCAGTGGCATGAACTGGCGGTGCATCTGGAAGCTGACAGCCCGAGCACGCGTCTGTCGTTCCCGCTGGCGCGATGCGTTCTCGCGCAGGTTAGAGAGATATTCGCGGCCCACGCCCTCCGCCGGATGCGACCGTTCGGCCTCGCGACCGCAGGTGTCTCCGACGGCGATCTTGAGATGCATCTCGGTTTTGCCGCGCAGTTTGTCGATATTGCCCAGGAACTGCCGCTGGTTGGAGCGGACGGATTTGCGCAGGCTTTCATCGTCCTGAAAGACAGTACCAAAGCGGAAGGGCAGGACTGTGGAGTGCTGAAAGCAGTCGGCAATGACCCGCGCGTGGTCGACCCCGGACTTCTGGCTGAGGGATTCAAGCGGGTTGTGCTCACTGACAATCACCGCCATATCGCTGGCGGGGTAGAGAAAAACCTGATTTCCGCTGACACCTTGAACGGATTCAAGGGGGACAGGCTTACGATGGCGGGCCAAATTGGGAAATGATTGCTTTTCACCGATGCAGTAGGCATACCATGCCATGTTGAGTCACTCCGTGCGCGGCTTGAGTTTATCGCCGCTGGTTGATGAAGCTTGCCAACGCGTACAACTGCATAACTGGCGGGGGACGAAGCCAACTTTCCAGCTCCGTGAAACTAACCGCATAGTAGTCTGCAGTATTCACATCTGGCAATTACTCCTTTTCGAAACGGGAGAAACAGGCGCGGTTTCGCGCAAAATAACATTCATATAAATGAAAATAACATTTACATAAGTGAAATTCAGTTTACTAAAACGTTTTATCTTATTTGAAATAAAAGGGTTGCCTTCATAATATGAGAATTCTGTTACGGGAAGGCATTCCCGTGCTGGAAACAGGAGTTTACACTTTGCTCTATAGCGGCTTTAATACCCGCAGGCGGAAGGGCGCAGGTAGTTTTTGAAAAATCAGTGTATCGCAGGCCTCATTGCAATAAGCCAGGCGAGGTTGGCCAGCAGAATGGCGGCTAGCAGCAAAACTGCGGCAACAGCCAGCCGGTTAAATTTCCTGTGGATTTTGTCGAGCGCGGACTGCATCTTTTCCTGGTTTCGGGCGGTCAGCTCGGACGAGGACTTCAGCTCGTCTACCTGCTTTAGCAATTCGGGAACGAGCTGGTTGCGGAGCTGGTCGAGAGGCAGGCTTTGCGCGGCGATCTGGGCGGATAACTTCTGCTGCCGGGCTTGCACTTCGGTGAGGCTCCGCTGGATTGGACCCAGATCGATTTGAGCGGCTGGGGGATTAGCGCGTGGCGCGACCAGATTCAGTGCCGCCGAAGCAAAGTTGCCGTCAAGCAGAGGGAGTAATCGCTCTACCAGCGGCAGCGCCGAATTGAGCACACTGCGGGCGCGCTGAAAGCCTGAGGCTCTTTCTCTTCCCGCTCTGGCGGCTGGAGCAAGCGAGTTGGACGGTTGGCTGGGCGCTCCGGTTCTGTGCGCCGCGCCTGCGGCTTCAATCACTCCGGGTTCTTCTGCTCCGTTCATCTCCGCTCCCCATCCGCTTTAACTTGATGCTAACTGCGATCATAAACCGGCTGCCTTTCGAGGCGTAAAGCTCTAATTCTCGTTATGATGCTGATTGGTTGACTTATTTCCGGGAGAAGCGCGTGAATCCTGTTGTTACCCGTCTGCTGCGCAGCCTGCAGCGCAATATCCTGGCCGGCATCATCACCATTGGGCCGCTGTTTGTCACTTATTGGATCTTCAGCATTTTGCTCGGCTTTTTGGCCCAGGCCGGCCTGCCGCTGATCCAGCTCTTTGCAATGATCTTTCCCGAGCAGTGGCTGCACCATGAGTGGTTGCAGTCGGTGCTGGCGGTGCTGCTGACGCTGGTAGTGCTGTTTGTGGTGGGCCGCGTCACCTCGCAGGTGGTGGGCCAGCAGGCCTTCGCTCTGTTTGAGGCAGCGCTGGAGCGGCTGCCGGTCGTGGCGAAGATTTATACGTCGGTACGTCAGTTGCTGGACTCGATGATGGCCAAGAAGGAGTCGAGCCAGCGGGTGGTGCTGGTGGATTTCCCCATTCAGGGCCAGAAGAGCATCGGCTTTTTGACGCGGACGATGACGGATTCCTCAACCGGTGAAGAACTCGCCGCTGTGCTTCTGCCCAATGCCATCAACCCGACCTCGGCTTTTTTGCAGATCCTGCCTTATAGCAAGGTCACCGAGACCGACCTGAACATGGAGCAGGCGATGAGCATGTTGATGACCGGAGGCGCGGTGGGGCCTGACGCGATTCAGTTCTCAACGCCGTCGATTCCGGCACTGGCGAGTGCTTCTGCCAGTGCCGGAATCGCTCCTGCAGGAACGACGAAGTGAGCATGGCCTCAGCTGGGAGAATGCTTAAATGGCAATCCCTGCCGAGCGATAAATGGCCGCGATATGCCGCATGTCGCGCAGGCCTTCTTCGCCGGGAGATTTCGGCTCCGAATTGTTCTGGATGCAATGGGAGAGGTGGTCGGCCTGGGCCTGGAAGTGCGATGGATCGTGGGTGGCGCCGGGGATATCGAGTTGCGTTCCGGCAAAATCAGCGCGTAGATGCTGGCCTTCGTAGTTGAAGGCAGGCCGCATCTCAAGCCATCCCTTCGATCCGTAGACGCGGTAATAGCCTTCCATATTTGTTCCATAGCTGGTGTTGCAACTGGCGACGACACCGGAGGGGAACTTCATCGTCCAGGAGACGTTCTCCTCGACCTGATAGAAGCGGCCGTCGTCGTCGGTGGTGGAAGCGAAGGCAGAGATATGCTGCGGCTCTTCGCGGGTGAGATAGCGGCAGGCGTTGAGCGAGTAGATGCCTACGTCAAAGAGCGGGCCTCCGCCGGCAAGCTGTTTGTTGAGCCTCCATTCGCCGCGGGCAATATTGAAGCCGAAGCTGCTCTCGATGGCCTGCACCTGGCCCAGATTGCCGTCGCGGATGAGCTGAACGGCGAGCAGGTTCATCGGTTCGTAGTGGCAGCGGTAGGCGATCATCAGCTTGACGTTGGCGGCTTTGCAGGCCGCGATCATCGCCTCGGCATCGGCGACGGTGGTAGACATGGGTTTTTCGCACAGCACATGCTTTTCCGCTTTGGCGGCGCGAATGGTGTACTCGGCGTGCATCGAGTTCGGCAACGCGACATAGACGGCATCAACGGATTTGTTGTGCGCGATCTCGTCGAAATTCTCATAGCTGTAAATCGAACTGGAAGGCACGTTGTATTGCACGGCGATGCGCTCGGCTTTGTCGCGATGGCCGCTGACCAGAGCGGTGATGCGCGAGTTGGTGGTGTCAAGCACTCCACGCAGAAAGTGATCTGCAATGCGGCCCAGGCCGATGACGGCGTAACCAGTCTTCGCTTGTGCATCCTGCGCACCCAGCTTGGGCACGAACTGCGCGGCAAGGCCCATTGCGCCCAGCCTCGTAAAATCTCTGCGGGTAAAAGTCATCGGTCAGTCCTTTTTTTAGTATGCGACTCCACTATAAACGGCGTCCGTGCCTCGCCGCCAATCCATGCTGGACCGGAGTTGGTCTGCACGCCTACCATCAACTTTATGAATGCCGTGATACTGGATGGCCAGCCGCTGACGCTGGCAGAAATTGAAGCGGTTGCGCTGAAAAATTGCCCGGTTGATATTGCGTCCGGGGCGCGTGAGCGCGTAACAAAGAGCAGGGAACTGATCGAGGAGATTCTTGCGGCAGGGCAGACGGTTTATGGCGTCAACACCGGATTCGGCAAGCTCTCCGATGTGCGGATTCCGGATGACAAACTGGCGCAGTTGCAGGCAAACCTGGTGCGCAGCCACGCGGGCGGAGTGGGCCAGCCTTTGAGCGAAGGTGAATCGCGGGCGATGCTGCTATTAAGGGCCAATGTGCTGGCCAAGGGATTCAGCGGCTGCCGGCTTGCGCTGGTTGAATTGCTGGTTGCGCTGTTGAATGCCGGAGTGCATCCGGTGATTCCCGAGAAAGGCTCAGTGGGCGCCAGCGGCGATCTGGCTCCGCTGGCGCATTTGGCGCTGGTGGTCATCGGCGAGGGGGAGGCTTTTTATCGCGGTGAACGGTTGGGTGGCGGCGAGGCGCTGCGCCGCGCTGGCTTGCAGCCGTTAACGCTTGCGGCCAAGGAAGGGCTTGCCCTGCTGAATGGCACGCAGGCAATGACCGGCGTGGGCGCGTTGGCTACAGCTCGCGCCGTGCGCCTGACAAAGCTTGCCGATCTTGCCGGAGCCATGAGCCTGGAAGCGCTGATGGGCACTCCGGCGGCCTTCGATCCGCGCATTCATCAGGCCCGGCCACATGCAGGGCAAATTGCATCTGCTGAAAATCTGATCCGGCTGCTGGAGGATTCCCAGATCCGCGAGTCACACCGCGACCACGACAGCCGTGTGCAGGATGCCTATTGCCTGCGCTGTATGCCGCAGGTTCATGGCGCGGTACGCGGCGTGCTCGATCATATGGCCGGAGTGCTGGAGATCGAGGCTGGCTCGGCGACGGATAATCCGCTGGTCTTTCCAGAGCACTCATCCAAAGATCTGGCGCACGCAGTGCTGTCGGGGGGGAATTTTCATGGAGCGCCGCTGGCCTACGCGTTTGACTATGCGGCCATAGCGCTGACCGATCTGGCCGGCATTACCGAGCGGCGTATTGACAGGCTGCTCAACCCCGACATCAATGAAGGGCTGCCGGCCTTCCTCTCGCCCGATCCGGGGCTATCCTCGGGCTTCATGATTGCGCAGATCGTAGCCGCGGCGCTGATCAACGAGTGCCAGGTGTTGTCGCATCCCGCTTCTACGGGCAGCATTCCCACGGACGGAGGCAAAGAGGATCATGTCTCAATGGGCATGACCGGCGCGCTCAAGCTGCGGCAGATTGTCGAGAACGCCGAGCGGGTAGTGGCGATTGAGTTGATGTGCGCCGCGCAAGGGCTGGAATATCGCTTGCCGCTGAAACCCAGCCGGGAAGTGGTCCGGGCATATCAGACGATTCGCGCAGTGATTCCACGGTTGGAAGAGGATCGCGTACTGGCTGGCGATATTGATGCGCTGACCGCAGCTGTGCGGGGCGGCGTGTTCAATGAGTGGTGCCAGTCACGCCAACTTCTGCCTTGAGAGCCTAACCCAGCAGGCCGGGGCATTGACCTTCATGCAGAGTGAGATCTGGAGGCCGAGATGGACACGGGATTCCTCGGGCGCAGAAGCTACCAAGGAGGCGTCTTTTGCCATTATCCTACCATTTAGCGACGCCTTATTACTATTTGCACAGAATGCGGGGCAATTTCTGGAGCGCTCTTTTTTCAGAAAAAGTATGGCTAATCTCATTGGAATGAATAGAATGGAACTGATTCCCGGCATCGGAAGAGGGTATAAAAGGGATCACAGGTAAAGCATTTTACTATTGATTTTTGAAGAAAATATCCTTAAAATAGGAGTCTGTAATAGCCCCTGGACCGATTGGGTCCCCCACCCCGCGTTGAGCGGTCAGCAGGGAAAATGCAAGAAATTACCGATCGTAAAGGACATCAAACCGATGGCGAAGCGTCGTGGAAATCCGAATTGGGGCAAGCCGGAGCCTATAGGCCCAGTTGTGCCCACAGTGACCTCCTTTGAGCAGATAGTTAAGGAGTTCAAACTGAGTCCAGACCAGTATATCCGGTCGACTCGTTTACGTGAGTGGGCGCGCCGTAACAAGAACTCCAAGTATATCCCTGAGGCGCTGTTGGAGGCCTGGGGTTTTGAGATTGAATCGACTTTGTAGGCCTAATTTCGAGTTCTATTTCACAAAAGCGCTGCCCGCGGGCGGCGCTTTTGCTGCTTATGGGAGTCGTTGTGGAGAAAAGCCGTAGAGAAGAACGATGCGCTGTAGATTCAATGCTCATCGGCGCACGCTAAAAATCGCACTCACCCTGATCAGCGTAAAAAATTCACTCGAAAAAAGGACAAACCGGAGCGTAGAATGGGCGCTCAGTGAAAAAGGCCCCGCTGATTGTTGGATACAGCTTTTTCCGCACCTCATTCTTCCCAAATCTGCACCTCACTCTTCCCAAGTAAGGAGCAGGTCATGTTCTATTTGCCCGAGTATTCGAAGAGGTTCTTGTGTAATTTCCATCTGCGCTTGGCGACCGCTCTCACCTTTCTGCCGGTTGCTGCGAGCGCGCAACAGACGGTTGTTGCAAGTCCGCAGGCTCACCCGCCTGTTCCTCCGGTTCGCGCAACAGCCGGCTACGGCGCATTGCCGCTGGCCTTTGAGGCAAATCGCGGACAGACCGACGCCAGTGTGCGCTTTATGGCCCACGGAGATGGCTACTCGCTGTTTCTTACGAACGATGCTGTTGTGCTGGCGCTCGGCAAGGCCGGCGCTGAGACAGACTCAATCCGGATGAGGGTGGCTGGCAGGCCTGAGAACCGAAACGGCGTGCCGATGATCTCCCCGGCGACCGGTGAAGCGGAGTTGCCCGGCAAGGTGAATTACTTCATCGGCAATGATCCGGCAAAGTGGCGGACCGGCATACCGGCTTATGCAAAAGTTCGCTATAGCTCTGTCTATCCGGGCGTGGATCTGGTCTACTACGGAAATCAGCGGAAGTTAGAGTATGACTTTGTAGTAACTCCCGGCGCGAACCCTGCTCAGATCCGGTTGGAATTCGTGGGTGCAAGCAAGATTCGAATCGTCGCTGGGGGAGATTTGATTCTTACCGGCGCTCTCGGACAGGCCGTTTTTCATAAGCCTGTGGTGTACCAGGATGAAAACGGTCAGCGCAAGCCAATCACTGGCGGCTTCACGCTGCTGGCCGGGAATACAGTTGGTTTTTCGTTGGGAAGCTACGACCGCACTCGCCCTCTCATCATCGATCCGGTGCTGGCTTATTCCACATACCTTGGCGGAGCAGGATCGAATGGCCACGGCGATCAAGGCAATGGAATCGCCGTGGACACCGACGGGAGCGCCTATGTGGTGGGAACGACATTTTCAACCGATTTTCCTGTGACCGGCGGAGCCTTCCAAGCGACGAACAATGCGACACTGAAAGCTCACGGCCCCACGGTATTTGT
>Ga0181528_10002488_pt1 | contig 11335 bp, 7 predicted proteins | sample PEATcosm2014_Bin_47_FD_119742 | JGI IMG/M metagenome (GOLD analysis project Ga0181528, IMG submission 119742) | Peatland microbial communities from MTU Mesocosm Facility, Houghton, MI, USA - PEATcosm2014_Bin10_10_metaG | ecosystem: Environmental > Terrestrial > Soil > Wetlands > Peat | place... | reverse complement strand
TCCGGCTTCGCCGCCTCGCTCGCCCTCACCGTCGTGCTCCTCCCGTCGGTCACCCGCGTGGTCGAGGAGGTCCTCCGGGTCGTGCCGAGCGGACTGCGTGAGGCGTCGCAGGCGCTGGGGGCACCCGAGTGGCGGACCGTCTGGTCGGTGGTCCTCCCCACGGCCCGGTCCGGCGTGGTGACCGCCGTCCTGCTCGGGATCGCCCGCATCGTGGGGGAGACCGCCCCCCTGCTGTTCACCGCGTTCGGCTCGCAGCGGCTCAACTGGAACCCCTTCTCCGGTGACCAGGGCGCGCTGCCGTTGGTCATCTGGTCCGACGTGCGCCAGGCGCAGCCGATCCTCATCGACATCGCCTTCCAGGCCGCCTTCGTCCTGATCTCGATCGTCCTCATCCTCTTCGTGCTGGCCCGTATCTTCAGCCGGCCCAAGGGGAGGTCCGGTGCCAAGCGGCGTGCCAGGCCGGACGAGGACGACTTCATGGCGAGGATGTTCGTCCCGGTCCCGATCCAGGAGAACCAGACAGAATGACCACGACCCTCCCCCCGCCACCGATGCAACCGGGGCACCCCGCCGCCTTCAGCGGCAGCTACGTGCACGGCGAGCCGGGCCAGATCGACGCGCACGGCGTGTGCGCGTGGTTCGGTGGCCGACTCGTCCTGGAGACGGTGGACCTGACCATGGAGAAGTCCAAGGTCACCGCGCTGATCGGCCCGTCCGGTTGCGGCAAGTCGACCTTCCTGCGCATCCTCAACCGCATGCACGAGGTGGTGCCCGGCGCCCAGCTGGCCGGCGAGGTCCGGCTCGACGGCGTCGACATCTACGGTCCCGGTCAGCGGGCCATGGAGACGCGGCGACACATCGGCATGGTGTTCCAGAAGCCCAACCCCTTTCCGGCGATGACCATCGCCGAGAACGTGCTGGCCGGCCTCAAGTTCTCCCGCATCGCCCCGGCCAACAAGGACGACCTGATCGAGGAGTCACTGACCAAGGGCGGCCTCTGGAACGAGGTCAAGGACCGCCTGGGCGAGCTCGGCGGTGCGCTGTCCGGTGGTCAGCAGCAGCGTCTGTGCATCGCCCGGTCGCTGGCGGTCAAGCCGCGGGTCCTCCTGATGGACGAGCCCTGCTCGGCGCTCGACCCCACCTCGACGCTGCGCATCGAGCAGACGATCAAGGAGATCGCGGACGAGGTCACGGTCGTGATCGTGACCCACAACATGCAGCAGGCCCAGCGGGTGTCCGACTACTGCGCCTTCTTCCTGGCGGAGGAGAACCAGCCCGGACGGGTGATCGAGTCCGGTGTCACCGAGATGATCTTCGGCGAGCCCACCGACCAAAGGACGTTCGACTATGTCAATGGCCAGTTCGGGTAGGCGCGCGCCACGCCGGCGCGTGCCCGTCGCGGTGGGGATGGCCTTCGTGGCCCTGACCGCCGCGACCCAGCTCTGGGGGGTCGTTCCCGCCGGGGCCAGTCCGTCGATGCAGTCGACGGGCTCGAGCTTCGCGTCCGTGGCCATCCAGCAGTGGGTGGGTCAGTCCGCGACGCTGTTCGGCCTCGACATCAACTGGCAGGTGTCGTCGTCGGTGGTAGGCCTCAACAACTTCGGCCAGAACCAGATCGACTTCGCGGCGTCCGACATCCCCTACAGCGCCCAGCAGTCCACGTACTACCCGAACCAGCCCTACCAGTACATGCCCGACGTGGCCGGTGGCCTCGCCTTCATGTTCAACCTCAACGGGGTGAACGGTCAGCAGATCACCGATCTCAACCTCAACCCGTCGTTGATCGGCCAGATCTTCCTCGGCGAGATCACCAAGTGGAACGATCCGCAGATCGTGGCGGCCAACGAGCAGCTGGGCCCGGACCTGCCGGACTCCAACATCATCCCCGTGTACCGCTCCGACGCGTCGGGGGAGAACTACCTGCTCACCGACTACCTGCTCCACCGGGACAGCGCCGACATCGTGGACGCCCAGAACGCCTTCCAGTCGGGTAACCCGGGCCAGCCGACCGCCACGTGGCCCGTCCCGTCGGCCAACGCCCACTACGACATCAACAAGTACAAGGGTTGGAACCTGGGCTATCCCGTGGGGGAGAGTGGCTCCGACAACGCCGCCAACTACGTGTCGGCCCTGTCCAGCCAGGGGTCGATCACCTACGTCGAGACGGCGTTCGCCAAGGAGCACCACTTCCCGGTCGCCTCGCTCCTGAACGCCAGCGGCGCCACGGTGCAGCCCACGTCGCTGAACGTGGCCACCGCCCTCGAGGCCGCCCTGCTCCACACCGACCTCGCCCAGGACCTGACGAACGTCTACACCAACCCCCTGCCCAACGCCTACCCCCTGTCGGCCTACAGCTACATCGTGTCGCCGTGCTCGCCGACCCTGGCGACCACCCAGGGGAGGGCCTGCGCCGGCGGACCGGGGGCGACGTCGCCGTTCTCGCCCGCCAAGGGCGCGGCCCTCGGGGTCTTCGTCAACTTCCTCGCCTGTGAGGGGCAGGAGAAGATGTCCGAGCTCGGCTACTCCCCCCTTCCACCGGTGCTGGTCGAGGCGGACTTCGCCGCCATCGGGCGCCTGAACGGCGGCGTCGAGCCGCCCCCGCCGACCGCCGCCAACTGCAAGAACCCCTACGTCGACGGTGAGATCCCGCTGCCGGGGGCACCCATCGTCCAGGGCTACGGCGGTGGCGGCATCGTCAATACGACCACCAGCACGGCCCCCGGTGCCGGCGGCGGCTCGGGTGCCGGCGGCGGCTCGGGCAGCTCCGGTTCGGGCTCGGGCGGCTCAGCCGGCTCCGGTTCGGGCTCGGGCGGCTCGGGCGGCTCGGGCTCCATCGCCGCCGCCGACCGCGCGGCCGGGCTCACGCCCCAGCTGGCGGCCGAGGGCTACAAGGTGATCAACGGCCATCTCGTCAAGCCCCTGTGCGTCACGCCGAAATGTCAGTTCCCGCGGGCCGACGCCCTGGTGTCGGCGACGGACGCCGTGGCCAACCCGACCTGGGGCATGTACATCGGTTGGGCGCTCGTGGTCCTGGGCGTGATCCTCCTCCCCCCGATGATCGCCATCCGCATCAACCGGCGGCGAACGGCTGCCGCCGAGGCCGGACCGACGGATCCAGGAGCGTGAGCCCACCCATGGATCCCCGACCGACCCACCGACCCGTTACCTCCGCCGCCGAGTCGAACGACAACGAGGGTGCAATGTCCGTCCACCAGACCCCCAGCGAGCGAAAGGGCCGACGCCACGCGAGACGCCCGCGCCGGTCCCTCCGGCTCGGGGTCGTCCTGATCCTGGCGAGCGCCACCCTGACGGTGATCGGCATCACCGTGCCCCTCTCCTCCCACTCGTCGCCGGCGGGGGCCGCCTCGGCGTGCACCGCCGACGGCAACGGCGGCTGCAAGGTGGTGCTGCCCTGTCCCGCCGGCCAGACGACGGACTGCCCGACCATCGACGTGACCCCGAACACCGACGTGAGCGACGGTCAGTACGTCTTCGTGACGGCCACCGGGTTCACGGCCACCACCAGCATCCGGGTGGCGCTCTGCACCGCGGCGGTCGACTCGCCGGACCCGCAGTGCCTCAGTGGGAACTGGGAGTCGCAGTACTACCAGCCGACCGTGGTGCCGGTCACCGCGAACACCACCAGCGACAACCTGACGGCGACGTCGTACCCGGTGTTCGAGGACGCGTCGGGCGAAGGGAACAACGCCATCCCCTCCTACGACCTCCTCAACAAGGGGAAGGGACCGGGCTTCTACTGCGACACGACGACGAACCCGTGCGAGGTCGTGGTCACCGACGAACCGGGTCAGGGGAACAATGTCGGTCACGGCGTGCCGATCACGACCGCCAACTCGGCCGTCGTCCCGCTCGTCTACGCGGCCCAGGCGTCCGGTTGTCCCTCGAGCGACCCGCAGATCCAGGTGGACGCCTCCTTCAGTGTCGAGCACTTCATCCCCTCGGCCGTCGAGGCCACCTGCGGGGGCACCAACGGCGTCGTCGCCCTCAGTACCTCCACGGACAACACCACGGTCATCAGCGACTTCGCCTCGGGAAGCGCGTCGGTCTCGTTCGTGGACAATGCCGACGACGCCAGTCAGCTGGCCGCCCTGCTCGGCAAGTCGTACGCCTACATCCCGATCGCCGTGTCGGGGACCGCGGAGAGCTTCCTCGCCGGCGAGACCAACGGGGGTCTGCCGTTCCCGATCAGCAGCCTCAACCTGACACCGAACATGGTCGCCGGGCTCATCACCTCCCTCTACCAGTCGCCCGAGGGCTCCTACACCCAGCCGCCCAAGCCGAAGTACACGCTGTCGGACAACCTCATGGCGGCGCTCGAGGCGGCCGGGGTCACCTGCGCGCAGCTGCAGGGGTGCCCTTCGACCAAGCCGGTGAAGAAGCAGTTCATCTACGAGCAGCGCTATGACGCGTTCGATCTGCTGAACCCGGTGGCGACGGGGGTGGAGGCGCCGCAGACCTACGGTTCCTTCAACTCCAACGTCTCGAGCGGCTCGAGCTTCGATGCGACCGACTGGGTGTGCTCCGCCCCGAACACGCCCTTCGGCGTGTCCGTCGACGAGGTGGGGCAGACGTCCCCGGTGAACGTGACCGTCACCGACACGAACGTGGGATCGACCACCCTGGTGACCCCGCCGCTCGGCTCCTCGATCTGGCCTCCCTACCCGGGGGCCACGTGGGTGTACCCGCAGTGCCAGGGTTACTCCCAGCTGCCCGCGCTGTCGGCCACCGCCAACAACTACGGCCCCGCGCAGTCCCCGGCGTTCCAGGCCAAGGCCATGCGGTCATGGTGCTACGGCGGCTCCGTGGTGCCCCAGCCGGGACCCACCTGCGCCGCCTTCGGACTGATGGACACCTCGGAGGCGGAGTTCAACGGACTCTCGACGGCCTCCCTCGAGAACGCGTCCGGCAACTTCGTGGCCCCGACCATCTCGAGCCTCGAGGCCGGCGCGGCCGAACTGAAGGCGTGCCCGGCGGCCGACCTGTCGTGCCCGGCGGGCACCTACTCGTTCGACTACTCGGACGTGACGGGCGACGCCTATCCGCTCACGAACATCACCTACGCGGTGGTGCCGACCCAGACCCTGCCCTATGCGCAGGCCACGGCGATCAAGCACCTGCTCGAGAACCTGGTCGGGTACTCCCACTCGTCGGCCGTGCCCGCGGGCTACGCGCCGCTCCCGACGAGCCTCTACACGGCGGCCATGACCGACATCACCAACGACATCTCGGCCGGTCCCGCGCCGACCACCACGACCACGACGACGCCGTCCACCGGCAAGTCGGGCAACTCGTCGTCGGACAACTCCGGGTCCTCGGAGGGCTCTTCGGGGGAGAGCGGATCGTCGGGCTCCAACGGCTCGTCGAGCGAGCTCCCGCTGACCGCCTCGAACTCGTCGGGCTCCGGGTCGGGCTCCGGGTCGGGCAAGGGGAGCACCCCGGTGGCCGCACCGACGTCGACGGCCACCACCGGCGGGTTCCTCCTCGTCGCCCTCAGTGACACCACCCGCTACCTGCTGCCCGCCATCGTGGTTCTGGCGCTCGGGTCCCTGGCGGGGGGCCTCTTCCTGCTGTTCGGCCCCGGAGCCGCCAACCGACGACGACGCGACGACCCGGAGGGCTCGGCATGACCGACGCGCAGGCCTCGACGGCCACGCTCACGCCCGACCAGGCGGCATCCACGCCCACGATCGGGGCCCCCGACCCGGCGTCCCGTCCGACGGGCGGCCCGGGTCACGGCCGGGGCACGTCCCCCGAGGACGGGCGGCCCCCGGGGGGTGGTCGCACCATCACCATCCCCGACGTCCCGTACCGGCGCCTGATCGGCTTCGCCCTGGTCGGTATCGCCGGCCTGTTGGCGCTGTTCCTCATCTACCTGGCGGCCTTCACGCCGCTCACCGCCAGTCGGGACCAGCAGCGCCTGGCCGACTCGTTGAAGGGCCAGCCGCTGACCGTCTACAAGCTCGTCAACGGACACCTGCCCGCCGAGGGGAGCGCGGTGGCGGTCATCAAGATCCCGTCGATCGGCCTCAACCAGGTCGTGATCTACGGCACGAGCGCGGCCGACCTCATGACCGGCCCCGGCCTCATGCAGGGCACGTCACTGCCCGGCGCCGTCGGGAACACGGTCATCGCCGGCCGCCGGGTGACCTTCGGGGCACCGTTCGGGTCGATCGGATCGCTGCGACCCGGCCAGAAGATCCACGTGGTCGACGGGGCCGGCAACTTCACCTACAAGGTGAAGAGGATCCGCCACGTGGGGATCGGCCAGCGTGACGTCGTCACGCCGACCACCGACAACCGGCTCACGCTGGTCACGTCGAACTCGAGTCTCATCACCAGCGGCCGGCTCGTCGTCCAGGCCGAATTGGTCGGCACCGCGGTGGACGTTCCGGACAACGCGGTGTCCGTGCCCAGCTACGACCTGGGCCTGAGCGGCGACCCCTCGGCCGGCGGGCTCGCCGCCATGTGGTCGTTCCTCACCGTCTTCTTCCTGGTGCTCGCCGCCTTCGCCGTCTGGCGACTGGGCCGCCCGTGGCTGATCTACCTCTTCGCGGCCCCGGTGGTCATGATGTGCGGGCTCTTCGCCTGCGAGAGTGTCGCCCGGGCGCTCCCCGCCACCTTCTGACGCCGCCGTCCGGGGCCTGACCGGCTGACGCCGAGGGCGGCCCGAGCCGGCTGATCGACCGCTCGGCGGTCCGTCGCGCCCGGAACTGCGCCCGTCACCCACGGAGCGCGGTCGCCCCGTCGGGGCCCGGCCGGGGCGTCCTCACGGTGGGTCATGGGACGTCACGAAAAGTTCATCCTGGCAGTACCGAACGGTGACGTTGCCGTTACCTCGGTTCCGTACAGTGCCATGCGGAGGGTCTCGAGGGGCACCGCATCATGTCTCCTGGACCTCCGTCCACCATCCACAATCATGAGGAGACACTTCATGTTCCGTTCCATGTTCAGCCGCCGGGGGGGCGTGGCCGTGGCCGCCGCCACCATCGGCGTGGCCAGCCTCTCGCTGGCCTTCGCAGGCACCGCGGGTGCCAACCCCTATCCGGACAACGCGGGTACCGCCGTCGGCCTGGTCGGCAGCGGCTCGCAGACCGCCTACTCCACCATGCAGGAGTTCGACAACCTCTTCAACGGTTCGCCCGGTTGTGACCTGACGGCCACCACCTCGAACTTCGCGACGCTGAACTGCGGCACGAGCTCGGTGACCCCCGGCAACGCCGACGGCGAGCAGGGCTTCGCCATTGCCGCCGACAACCCCTACAACGACTACGCGGTCGAGGCTCCGGCGGTCGGCTCCGGCAACGGTGCCACCATCCTGGAGTCGGCCGGTTCGGGTACCCCGACCTCGCCGATCAGCTACGCCCGCTACTCGTCGCACAAGGGCAACTCCACGGTCAACGACGTCGAGTACGCCACGGACGGCGTGTCCTGGACGACGTTCAACACGTACAACAACGTGAAGACGGCGCAGAACAAGGTCGTCAACATCACCGAGACCGACCTGGTCGCCATCTGGAACGGGACGCTCACGTGCACCGGTGCCCAGTTCGGCGGCATGGACTGGTTCTGCCTGGGCGCCAAGACGCACTCGCCCATCGACGTGTACGTGGCCCAGACCGGTTCGGGTACCTACTCGACGTGGCAGGGCGCCCTCGGCTTCTCGAAGACGGGCCCCGGTGGCATCGTGAACCCCGGCATGGAGGCCGGTTGGCCTGCCGCTGACGGCTCGACCCTGATCTCGGCCCACGAGAACCTGTTCGAGAACCAGATGGCCACCATCGCCGCTGAGCCCGACGCCGCCGACGCCATCTACTTCATGTCCTTCGGCAAGTACACGACGACCTGCTCGGGCAAGAAGGCGACGGTCGAGGTCTGCGCCGGCACGGAGTCCGCTCCGGCACCGAAGGGCAAGACCTACACCACCTTCGGTGAGATCAACGGTGTGGTCGCCAAGCAGTCGACCATCCAGGGCACCGGTGGTGGCGCAGGCGTGACCTTCCCGATCACCCGTGGCCTCTACAACAGCTACAACAACTCGTCGGCCACCGACCCGGCCAACCAGGCCACGCTGAACTACGTGGGTGAGGACGGGTTCCTGTGCAAGGCCTCGACCAACACCGAGATCGACCCCCAGACGGGTGTGACCTACCGTTCGGAGATCGAGAACATCATCACGGCGAACGGCTTCTTCCCGCTGGACGTCAGCGGAAGCACCTTCGCCGAGGGCGCCGGCTCGCTGGCCAACCCGGGTACCGTCACCGACAGCCAGTACGTCGCCAACGACAACACCGGCAACACCGGTGCCACCGGCAACGGCTTCTGCCTGGTCACCGTCGGCTGATCACCAGCAGTACGCAGTACGGAGCACCGTCACGGTGCTGACGGAAGGGGGCCCGGCACTCGCCGGGCCCCCTTTCCCGTCCCCGGGCGACGGCCTGGAAAGGGGGGGTGCAGCGGTCGGCGGTCCGGCCCGGGCGTCCCTGTGCGACAACCCCTGTTCGTGTATGGTCATCACCCAAGGCGGAATCACACTTCGCCGGCATGTCAGGTCGCCCGGCGGGCGACACCAGATCGTGGGTGCGGGCGAAGGGAACGGTCCCGTACTCCAATTTCCTCCGGGTTCCCCGACGTCGGCTGCCCCCCTGCCCCTCGTGGTGGTCGGCGCCGGGGACCCGGCGGGCTCTCCGTCCCCCGGCGCCGCATCGGCTGGCACTGCTTCAGCTGGCGCCGCATCGGCTGGCGCCGCATCGGCTGGCACTGCGCAGACGGAGGAAATGGGCGCCTCCTGCGAACGACCCGCCCGGTCATCCGCTCCTCGCCGGTTCGGCGCCGGCGTGGTCCCCGGGGACCGGTCCGGTCAGTCGGGAGGCGCGATCAGTGGAGCGGTGCGGTCAGCGGGGGAGCGCGGTCAGCGGGTGGTGGGGAGCCAGGCCGGACGCCGCCCCTCGTAGGACTCGATCTCGTCCTCGTGGCGCAACGTCAGCCCGATGTCGTCCCAGCCGTTGACCAGCCGGGCGCGGGTGAACTCGTCGAGCGGGAACGTCGTCTCGATCCCGGCGGCCGGGGCGTCGAGGGTGCCGCGGGCCACGTCGATGGTGATCTCGAGCGACGGGTCGGCGGCCACGGCGTCGAGCAGCGCCCGGCCCACGACCGGATCGACCTGGACGGGCACCAGCCCGGCCTTGGTGCAGTTGTTCCGGAAGATGTCGCCGAACCCGGGCGACACCACGGCGGCGAAGCCGAAGTCCTGCAGGGCCCACACCGCGTGCTCGCGTGACGAGCCCGTACCGAAGTTGGGGCCGGCCACCAGGATCGTCGCCCCGGCGTACTCCTCGCGATTCAGCACGAAGTCGCGGTCGTCGCGCCACTCGCTGAAGAGGCCGGCACCGAACCCGGTGCGCTCGACGCGCTTCAGCCAGTCCGACGGGATGATCTGGTCGGTGTCTACGTCCGAGCGGTCGAGGGGCACGGCCCGGCCGGTCACGAGGTGCACGGCCTCCATCAGTCGAGCTCCCCCGGCGTGGCGAACCGTCCGGCCACCGCGGTGGCCGCCGCCACCGCGGGGGACACGAGGTGGGTGCGTCCGCCCCGCCCCTGGCGCCCCTCGAAGTTCCGGTTCGACGTCGAGGCGGCCCGCTCGCCGGGCTGCAGCTTGTCCGGGTTCATGGCCAGGCACATCGAGCACCCGGGCTCCCGCCAGTCGAACCCGGCCCCGGTGAACACGACGTCGAGGCCCTCGGCCTCGGCCTGGGCCTTCACCCGGTGGGAGCCGGGGACGACGAGGGCCCGCATGCCGGCCTTCACGCTCCGGCCCCGGAGCACGTCGGCGGCGGCCCGCAGGTCCTCGATGCGCCCGTTGGTGCACGACCCGATGAACACGGTGTCGACCGGCACCTCGGTGAGCGGTGTGCCGCCCACCAGGCCCATGTACTCGAGGGCCCGGGCCGCCGACTCCCGCTCGGCCGGGGTGTCGAACTCGTCGGGCACCGGCACGGTGCCGTCGAGGCGGGCGACCTGGGCGGGATTGGTCCCCCAGGTCACGAACGGGGCGAGCGCGGCGCCGTCCAGGACGACCTCCTTGGCGAACGTCGCCCCGGGATCGGTCGGCAGCGAGCGCCAGTAGTCGAGCGCCTGCTCCCAGGCGGCGCCCTTCGGGGCGTGGTCCCGGCCCTCGATGTAGGCGAACGTCGTGTCGTCGGGGGCGATCATGCCGGCCCGGGCCCCGCCCTCGATCGACATGTTGCACACGGTCATCCGGCCCTCCATGGACAGGCCGGTGACGGCCGAGCCCCGGTACTCGATGACGTGCCCGCTGCCCCCCCCGGTGCCGATCCGGCCGATGACGGCGAGCACGAGGTCCTTGGCCGTGACCCCGGCCGGAAGCGCGCCGTCGACGGTCACCGACATGGTGGCCGGTCGTCGTTGGGGGAGCGTCTGGGTGGCGAGCACGTGCTCGACCTCGCTCGTGCCGATGCCGAACGCCAGGGCGCCGAAGGCGCCGTGGGTGGAGGTGTGGCTGTCGCCGCAGACGATGGTCATGCCCGGCTGGGTGAGGCCCTGCTCGGGGCCGATGATGTGCACGATGCCCTGGTCGGCGTCGCCCATCGGGTAGCAGGTGATCCCGAACTCGGCGCAGTTGGCGTTGAGCACCGAGAGCTGCTTGGCCGAGATGGGGTCGGCCACGGGCTTGTCGATGTCGGTGGTCGGGACGTTGTGATCGGCCGTGGCCACGGTGAGGTCGGGTCGGTGCACGGTGCGGCCGGCGAGCCGGAGCCCGTCGAAGGCCTGCGGCGACGTCACCTCGTGGACCAGGTGCAGGTCGATGAAGAGCAGGTCGGGCTCCTCGGTGCCCCCGGCATGGACGACGTGGCCGTCCCACACCTTCTCGGACAGGGTACGTGGCTCGCTCACGGTCTCAGGCTCCGATCTTCACGATCTCGACCCGGAGGTTCCCCCCGGGCGCGGCGTACTCCACCGTGTCCCCGACCGCGTGGCCGATGAGGGCCTGGCCGAGGGGCGAGCCGGGGGAGACCACCGTCAGGTCGCCCTGGCGCTCCTCGATGCTGCCGACGAAGTAGTCGGAGGTGTCGTCCTCCTCGTCGCCCTCGTAACGCAGGGTCACGACCGAGCCGTGGGCCACGGTGCCGTCCGACACGGCCGCCCCGTCGACGACCGTGGCGTTCTTCAGCATCTGCTCGAGCTGGCGGATGCGGGACTCCATCTTTCCCTGGCTGTCCTTGGCGGCGTGGTAGTCGCCGTTCTCCTTCAGGTCGCCGAGCGCCCGGGCCGCCTCGATGAGGGCGGCGATCTCCAC
>Ga0181528_10002487_pt1 | contig 11335 bp, 9 predicted proteins | sample PEATcosm2014_Bin_47_FD_119742 | JGI IMG/M metagenome (GOLD analysis project Ga0181528, IMG submission 119742) | Peatland microbial communities from MTU Mesocosm Facility, Houghton, MI, USA - PEATcosm2014_Bin10_10_metaG | ecosystem: Environmental > Terrestrial > Soil > Wetlands > Peat | place... | reverse complement strand
CGCGCAATCCGTCCGAGGTGCTGCCGGGCTTCAAGGAAATTCATCCGATGGTGTTCAGCGGCATTTATCCGATCAACACGGCGGACTACGAACACCTCAAAGCGAGCATGGGCAAGCTGCAGTTGAACGACTCGGCGTTCGTCTATTCGTCGGAAACGTCGGTGGCGCTGGGCTTCGGCTTCCGCTGCGGCTTCCTCGGCCTGTTGCATCTGGAGATTGTGCAGGAACGGTTGCGCCGCGAATACAACATGGACATCATCGCGACGTATCCGAGCGTCATCTACCGCGTGACGATGAACGACGGCACGGTGAAGCACATTGACAATCCGGTGTTCATGCCCGACCCCAGCCACATTGCCAAGATCGAGGAGCCGATGGTGAAGGCGTTCGTCATCTGCCCGAATGAAAGCATCGGCGACATGATGGCGTTGATCTCGGAAAAGCGCGGCGCGCTCGACCACACGGAAACGCTCGACGCCCGGCGCGTGATGCTGACCAGCCGGCTGCCGCTGAACGAGATCCTGATTGATTTTCACGACCGCATCAAAAGCATGACGCGCGGTTTCGGCTCGATGGATTACGAGTTTGACGGCGAGATGGAATCCGACATGGTGAAGCTCGACATGCTCGTGAACACCGAGCCGATGGACGCCTTCTCCTGCATCGTGCATCGCACCAAGGCGGAAGGCCGGGGACGCACGCTGGCGGAAAAGCTGAAAGAGGTTATTCCGCGCCAGCAGTTCCAGGTAAAAATCCAGGCGGCCATTGGCGGGAAGATAGTTGCGTCCGAAGTCATCAGCGCGTTCCGCAAGGATGTGACGGCGAAATGCTACGGCGGCGACGTGTCGCGCAAACGGAAACTTTTGGAGAAGCAGAAGGAAGGCAAGAAGCGCATGAAATCCATCGGCAACGTGGACATCCCGCAGGAGGCGTTCATCGCGGTGCTGAAATCGTGAGGATGTTTATGAAAAACGAACAAGTTCCCAATACAAAGTTAAATAAATCATCATTCAAATTTTTGGTGTTATTTACGTTCATTCTTGGAACAACGCTTTTAGCTTTTGCAACTTGGATGAGTTTCAAATTATTTCATCCCGGTGACAAACTCAATCAAGGTGGTGTTGATGCTTTGATAGATGAAATCAGAACGTATAACCAAATGATTCAGTTTTTGTCAGGGTGGATGATTATTATTTCGATTGTCGTGTGGATGCATTCCAAAAGATCTAAATCGGAATAATTTGTGAACCCGATTCAAAACTATGACCAAGAATAAATGGTATCGGGCGCTGGGATTTGTGATGGTGCCGCTGGGATTGTTTTTGGTTGTCGCGGCGTTCATGGCGCAGGGCAAGCCCGCGCATGGCGTCCCGTGGGTGAAGCTTGGCCCGGTCGGGTTGATGCTGATCGTCGGCGGCATCGGCCTGCTGTTCCTGCCGAACAAAATCAAATTCAAATAGCAGGCCTCGCGTCCGCTGCTGCTTTACATCTTCAGATCCGCCAGCGCCGGATTGTGGGCGTTGACGATTTTCCGCATCTTGGTGATGGCCGCCTTCAGGCTGCGCTGGCCGAACAAACTCGTGCCGGCCACAAAGGTGTCCGCGCCGGCGCGCGCACATTCGGCGGCGGTCTGGTTGTTGATCCCGCCATCCACGCTGATGCGATAGGTAAGTTTTTTCTCCAGCCGCCACGCCTCGGCCTGCTGGATTTTCGGGAGCGTCTCGTGGATGAATTCCTGCCCGCCGAAGCCGGGGTTGACGGTCATCACCAGCAGCAGGTCAATCTTGTCCAGATAAGGCTGCATGAGCGCAATGGGCGTGGGCGGGTTCACGGCCAGGCCGACTTTCTTGCCGAGCGATTTGATTTTCCAGATGAGCGACGGAATCTGCTCGCCGAGTTCGACGTGGAGGATCATTTCATCCGCACCGGCTTTGGCAAACGGTTCGAGCAAAATCTCCGGCTTGGAACACATCAGGTGAACATCGAAAAAGATTTTGGTCAGCGGACGGATGGCTCTGACGACCTGCGGGCCGAAGGAAATGTTGGGGACAAAATGTCCGTCCATGATGTCGAGGTGCAGCCAGTCGGCGCCGGCCCTGGTGGCGCGCACGGCGCCCTTGCCGAAACTGGCGTGGTCGGAGGCGAGCAGCGAGGGCGCAATAATCATGAGCGGAGTTTAAGCGAAACCGGCGGGCAAAGAAAAGTTGGAAGATTCAACCGGCCCGGGTGTCGAGGCAGCGGCGCACGGTCTGGGCCAGGGTTTGCGGCTGGTAGGGCTTCTGGAGAAAATTCAGGTCCGGTTCCAGCTTGAAGTTTTTACCGACGATGTCCGCGCTATAGCCGCTGGTGAAAATGACCTTCAATCCCGGCCGTTCGGCGCGGAGTTTTTCCGCCAGTTCATGGCCGTTCATGTTGCCGGGCATCACGAGATCGGTGAGCAGCAGCGAGATTTCGCCTTTGTGTTCCTGCCAGACGCCGAGCGCGTCGCCGCCGCTGGATGCCTGCCATACTGCGTAGCCGTGGTTTTGAAGCAGATGGGCGACGAGTTCGCGCACGGGGCGTTCGTCCTCGACCAACAGGATGGTTTCCGAGCCGCCGCGCACCGTAACTTTGGCGGGATTTTTATCCGTTTCGGCCACCGGCTCCCGGACGAAAGGAATATAGATGCGGAAGGTGGTGCCTTTACCGACGACGCTCTCGACTTCGATCCAGCCTTGATGCTGTTTGACGATGCCATAAACGGTGGCCAGGCCGAGGCCGGTGCCCTTGCCGATTTCTTTGGTCGTGAAAAACGGCTCGAAGATGCGCGGCAAATTTTCCGCCGGAATGCCGCAGCCGGTGTCGGATTTGCTGAGGCAGACAAAACGGCCAGTCCGCGCTTCCGGCTGGCGGCGGACGTGGGCGTCATCCACATCCACGATGGCGATGCGGATGGCCAGTTGGCCGCCGCGCGGCATGGCATCGCGCGCGTTGACGGCAAGATTCAACAGCACCTGTTCCACCATGCCCGCGTCGGCCTCGACCGTGGCGGGCGTTTGCGAATAATTCAATTGCAGCGAGACATCCTCGCCCAGCAGCCGTCCGAGCATGTCGCTCATGTTGCCGACGGCCTTGTTCAAGTCCAGCCGCTTGGGCTGGATGATCTGGCGCCGGCTGAACGCGAGCAGCTGGCGGGTCAGGGTGGCGGCCCGTTCGGCGGCCAGCGTGATCTGCTTGGCGGAACGCGCTGCGTTCTCATCAATGTCGGACATGCCGAGGAGCGAGGCGTGGCCGTGGATGACGGTGAGGATGTTGTTGAAGTCGTGCGCGACGCCGCCGGCGAGCTGGCCGATGGCCTCCATCTTTTGCGACTGGCGGAACTGCTCCTCCAGCCGCCGTTGCGCCGTGACGTTGCGAAACAGGCTCAACATGAACGGTGACCGGTGGTGGACTTCGACGAACGAGTCCGTGATCTCCAGCGTCACCGTCTGGCCATTGTGCAGGACGCGCGGGTGTTCGCTCTTCTGCCGGGTGACATGATTTAGAAATTGATCGCGGTGCTGCTTCATCATCTCAAACGGATTTTCCGAGGCGGCGAAGACGATGGTGAACGGCTGGCCTTCCAGCTCCGCCGCTTCCATCCCGACGAGCCGGCAAAAGGCGTCGTTGACAGCGATGATGACGCCGGTTTCATCCGTCAGGCTCATCCCGTCCACGGAATTTTCCCAGACGGAACGGAACAGCAGCTCGGAACTTTGCAGCGCGGACTCTGCCGAGCGGCGCGGGGTGATGTCGCGGACGTGCAGGAGCAGGGCGGGTTTGCCGTTGTATTCCATGCGGCCCGCTCGCACCTCGACGGGGATGACGCGTCCGTCCGCCGCGACGGTTTCGCCCTCCACCCAGGATAATTTTCCGGCGGCAAGCTTCTGAAAGTTGCGGCGGGCCCCGTCACGATGATCCGGGGGCAGCAAATCTTCGATGGCGTTCTTGCCGATCAATTGTCCGCGGGGCAGCCCATGCAACAGGCAGCCGGCCTGGTTCGCATCCAGGATTTTGCCGGCCAGATCCTCGACCAAAATCCCGTCCGGAGAATTTTCAAACAGGTCGCGGAAGCGCTGTTCCGTCTGGCGCAACTGGCCCTCGGCGCGGACACGTTCGAGCGCGCCGCTGCACTGGTCGGCCAGAGTCTGCAGCACCTCGAGGTCGCTGTGCGCGTAGGTGCCGGGCGAATGATTCTGGACAAACAGCACGCCGATGACCTGTGATCCCTTGAGGACGGGCGCGAGCATCGTCGCGGCGGAATGTTCCTTGGCCTCGGCGGCGGACAGCAATTCCGCGCCACGTTCCACCACGCGACGGATGAGAGTGTTTGCCGTCTTGGGCTGGAGCGCCGGGGGGATCTCCACCCGCTGCCCTTCGACCGTCGTGATGTTGAGCAGCGAAAAGACCTCGTCGCGCTCGGCAAAATACAGGTCGAGCGCAAAGTCATCCCACTTGAACAGCCCGTCCGCCGCCTCGCAAATGATCATCGCCGCCTCCGGCGCGGTGGTGGCGGAACTCAAACGGTGGCTCAACTTGGAGAAGATATTGTTGCGATGCTCCACCTGCCGCCGTTCGGTCACGTCCGTGGCCATCGCCAGCGCGGCGAACCGGTTGCGAAAGGCCATCGGGCTCCAGACGACTTCCACGTCCACCAATCTCCCGTTTTTGCGACGGTGCCGCCAGATCAGCCCGCGGTCGGCATTGCCTTGGACGGTGGTCTTGGGCGCGGGATTTTTTTCCGGCGGCCGGAGATCCATGATGGTCATCGCCAGAAACTCCTCGCGCGTGTAGCCGTAGTGCTGGATCGTCGCCTCGTTGACCTCCAAAAATTTCAGAGTTTCCAGATCGAACACCCACATCGGATTCGGGTTGCCATCGAAAAGCAGGCGGTATTGTTTTTCACTCTGGCGCAAGTCCTCCTCCGCCTGCCAGCGGTCGGTCACGTCCCGCGAGTTGATGACAATGGCGTTGATTTCCGGATCCGCCAGCCGGTTCTGTCCGACGGCCTCCAGATGCCGCCAGGTGCCGTCTTTGTGCTGGTAGCGAAACTGAAACATGACGGGCGCATCTGACGTTGCCAGTGCGTTCTGAAATTTTTCCCGCACCTTGGACAAATCGTCCGGATGGACGTGAGTGAAGACGCTTTGCCCGACCATTTCTTCCGGGTCATAACCCAGGACGTTTTTCAGCGAAGTGCTTTTGTAGGTGACCACCCCGTCACGATCCACCACCGTCAGGATGTCGAGCGCATTTTCCGTGAGCGTGCGGAAATATTTTTCGCGGCGGGACAATTCTGATTCAGCCTCGCGCAGCTTCGCGCGCTCGCCGGCCTCCTGCACCGCACGGCGGACGGCGGACGGCAGGCGGTCGGGCTGCTGCTTGAGCACATAATCCGTCGCGCCCGCCTTCAGGCTCTCGATCGCCGCCTGCTCGCCGATCGTGCCGGAAACCAGGATGAACGGCGTGTGCGGAAATTTTTTTTTCGCCAGGGCCATCGCCTCCAGGCCGGTGAACGAGGGCAGATGATAGTCCGAAATAATGAGGTCGAATCCGCCGTCTTCCAGCGCCTGCGCGAAGGCCGCGCGGTCGCCGGCCCGGCGGACTTCCGCGTCCACGCCGCCCTGCTCCAGCAGCGAACGGACCAGCTCGGCAAAGTCCGGCTCGTCTTCCAAATGCAGGATGTTCAGGCGTTCTTTTTGGCTCATGATGTCACCGGCACGTCGGTCGGCGGACGAATTAAACCGTTAAAACAGCAAATATTGCGCCACAACACAACAACCAAACACCCGGAAACAGCGGCTTTTCATCGTTGACAATTGCCCGCGGTTGGCTAAATTCACCGCCCTTTTAAGACGCAGAACATATAATTTATGCCGAACACGAAATCAGCCGAACGCCGCATGCGCGGCAACGAACGCAAGCACCAGCACAACCGCAGCATCAAGTCCAACCTGCGCGGCGTGGAAAAAGATTTCCGCGCCCTCATCACCGCCGGCAAAAAGGACGAGGCCAAAAAAGCCCTGCCCGGTGTTCACTCTGTTCTCGACAAGGCCGTCAAATCCGGCGTGCTCACACGTCCGACCGTCAACCGCAAGAAATCCCGGCTCGCCGCGGCGCTGAACTGAATTTGAGCAAGCGCTCACCAAGGCCGGAATTTTTTAATCCCGGCTTTTTCTTTTGCCGCTGCGCCATGGTTTTCAAGGTTTTTAGATTGGCGAATTTGTTTTCACGGATAAACTTTGCGCGTGGCACAAATCAAATTCGGCACGGACGGCTGGCGCGCGGTGATCGCGGAGGATTTCACGTTCGCCAACGTCGCGCGCGTCGCGCAGGCGACGGCGGACTTTTGGAAGTCGGAAATTTCAAATCCCCAATCCGAAATTTTCGGGCGCGAACCGAAAATCGTGGTCGGCTACGACCGCCGTTTTTTCTCCGACCGCTTCGCGCAGACGACGGCGGAGGTTTTTGTCGGAAACGGTTATCAAGTTTTTCTCACGCCGGAGCCGACGCCGACGCCGTCAGTATCTTTCGCCGTCAGACAGTTGCACGCCATCGGTGGCGTGATGATTACCGCCAGCCACAATCCGCCGAGTTTCAACGGTTTCAAACTTAAGTCCTATTACGGCGGTTCCAGCGATTCGGAAACCTGCCAGGCGGTGGAAGGTTTTCTCGACTACCATCCGGTCAAATCCATGCCGCTTGCCGATGCCCTCAAATCCCGCCAGGTCAAAATCGCCGACGTTCGTCCGGCTCATTACGCAGCGCTGAAAAATTTGGTGGACTTCAAACTCATCTCGAAATCGAAATTGCGTTTCGCGCATGACGCTCTGTTTGGTGTCGGAGCGGGCTGTTTTGAGCAATTACTGGCCGGCACGACTTGCAAGGTCACAACCTTGAACGGTGTGCACGACGTCATGTTTGGCGGCATCAATCCCGAACCGATTGAGAAAAATTACGCTCGCAGCCAGAAATTTTTGCGCGCGCATCCGCACGACATCTGCCTCGTGACGGACGGCGACGCCGACCGCGTCGGCGGGATGGACGGTCACGGAAAATATCTTTCCACGCATCAGATTATTTGTCTGTTGTTGCATCACTTCATTGTCAATCGCAAGCAGACGGGACGCGTGGCGAAGGCGCTGACGACAACTTCGATGGTGGACAAGATGTGCGCGGCTTACGGCCTGCCGCTGGTGGAGACCGGCGTCGGCTTCAAATATATTTGCACCGAGATGCTCAAGGGCGGCGTGCTGCTCGGCGCGGAAGAAAGCGGCGGCATCGGTTTTCCGAATCACATTCCTGAACGCGACGGCATCGCCGCCGGTCTTATGCTGCTCGAATTGCTGGCGACGGAGAAAATTTCCGTGAACAAGCTGCTGGCGAGACTGGAAAAGCAATTCGGCCCGCATCGTTACGGACGGATTGACACGCATTTCCCGCTGGAGAAACGCGCCGCGCTCATGGAATTTTTGAAAAACCATCCGCCGGCGAAATTGTTGAGTTCGCCGCTGGCGGATATGAAGACGTTCGACGGCGTGAAATATGCGGCGGCAGATTCCTCTTGGCTGATGCTGCGCGGCTCCGGCACGGAGCCGATCCTGCGGATTTACGCCGAGGCAAAAACGGACGCGGATGCAAAAAAACTTTTGAAGTTCGGCGTGGCGTTGACGCAGAACAAAATGTTTCGCTAAAGTCTTGGGCGTCGGATTTTTTAGTGGCTTTCCGGCGGGTTCAAGATTTTCTTGGCGCGACAGATCCGGTGGGTGAAGCCAATTGCAGTGCCTGGAGTTGCGCCCGCATGGCGACCTCGGAAATTTCCACCAGTTGCAATTGGGTGGCCTGCAAGCGCTCGACGACCAAATGCGCCATGCGTTTCATCAACTCGTCGGCCAGGCCGGGATGCTGTTCAAATTGCGCCCGCAGCCAGGTGCCGTAAAAGAAAATCGCCCGCGTCGGCTCGACGGCGCGCGCGCTGAAACGCCAGATGTGCGGAGGGAACAACCACGACCAGCCCAGCGCGTCGCCGGAACCTATGGTTTGGATGCGGATGGTGCCATGGCCCGGCTGGTTGGCCTCCAAGGCGACGCAGCCATCTTCAATCAGGTAAAAGCGGTTGGCGACATCGCCCTGATGAAAGATAAAATCATCTTTCGGGAACTGGGTTTGCATCGCGCATCCAATCAGCGCATTCAGATGATCTTCGCTCAACTGCTGAAAAAAGGGATGCCGCGCAATGATGCTGCGCAGCGCCGGCGATACTGGCGGGCGCGAACCGTTTTTATCATGTTCGTCTTTAGTTCTCATAATTGCGGTAGGCAATATTGTTACGATGATCGTTGATGACAATTAAAGCCGACCGGCGGATTTCGGCTCCACTTGGGTTGCCGAAAACTTTGCTTTTTTTGTCACTTGCCCGGCGGAGCTTTGCCGCGTAATTTGGACGAGTGCCGCCACCCGCGAACAAGCAGTTGATTGAGCAGTTGTCCCGCTCCCAGATTTATCAGGATTACGAGCAGGCCTTCAGCCGCTCGACTGGCCTGCCTTTAAAGCTGCGAACTTCCGAGGTCTGGCAGATGGTTCACCAAGGGACAAAATATGAAAACCCGTTTTGCGCGCTCCTGTCCAAACATAGCCGCTCCTGCGCCGCCTGCCTGCAGGTGCAGCAAAAAATAGTCGAGTCCCCCGGCACCGCGCCCAAGTCCGTGACGTGTTTTGCCGGGATGTGTGACACCGCCGTGCCGGTAAAGGCGGGCGAAAAATTGATCGGCTGGCTGCAAACCGGACAGGTTTTCCTTAAGAAGCCCAACCATCGCCAGTTTGCGCGCACCACCCGGCAGTTGGTGCAATGGGGGATGAAAGTGAATTTGAAGCAGCTCGAAGAGGCCTATTTTCACACCCGCGTGCTGACGCCCAAGCAATACGATTCGATGATCAGCCTGCTCAATATTTTCGGACAGCACCTTTCCTTCGTATGCCACCAGATTTTCGTCGAGCCGCAACGCGCGGAGCCGACCGCCGTCACCCGCGCCCGGCAATTCATCCAGGATCACCAGGCTGATGATCTTTCCCTGACGGATGTGGCAAAGGCGGTCAACACCAGCACGTTTTATTTTTGCAAATTGTTCAAGCGGGCGACCGGTTTGAATTTTACCGAATACCTCTCGCAGGTGCGCGTGGAGAAGGCGAAAGGCATGTTGCCCAATCCCAACATCCGCATCAGCGAGATCGCCTACGAAATCGGCTTCCAGTCGCTCACGCACTTCAACCGCGTCTTCAAGCGCATCACCGGCCAGTCGCCGACAAGTTATCGCAAAAAGCTGCCGAAGTTCCAGCCCGTCTGACGGGGATTAAGTTTTAATGCAGGGCTGGTTATTCTCCAGGCTCGTGCTCCACCCGGTGGCCAAACGCGAATCGGACATTCGGTTTACGACGGGCAATGAACTCTGCGCTTGCGCCCGCCAAAAACTTTCTGCTAGTTTGAGTGTCGCGTCACGACAAGAACCAGTTTGAAATTGGTGGTGGTTTGACGGTTGCTTGAGTGTGATTGTTTTGAAATAGCATGAAAGTGGCGCGGAGTTCTTGGGCGAGCGCGTTTTATGTTTTCAGACTGGAGCGCTTTTAATTTGGCAATTGGCTGGGTAGCTCAGTTGGTAGAGCAGAGGACTGAAAATCCTTGTGTCGGCGGTTCAATTCCGCCCCCAGCCACCACTCTCTGATATTTGTGTGTCAATGAGTTGTGAAAGTTGAGTGCAAAAGTGCCAGCAGAAGTGCCAGCAAAGTTTAACCCTGGCCCGCTCTGCGTAACTTTCACCTGCTCCCTACCGGAGTCGAAATCTTCTGTCGTAACCTCATCGCTGTGAATGAAACAGCCATGAACCAGAAATTCCGACTCTACCGTCGCAAGAAGGGCGGACGGTATTATCTTCACAACGAAATAACCGGCAAACAGGAAAGTTTGCACACCAGTGACCGGATGACCGCCACCCGGCTTCTGCACGCAAAAAACGAAGCTGCGAAACAACCAGCCATCAACCTGCAAATCGCCAAAGCTTATCTGGCGGCCACGGATGAAAGTTTTGTCAAACGCACCTGGCGTGAGGTCATGGTTGATTTTGTCAAAGTAAAATCCGGCAGCAACCGGACCCGCGCGGAACGCGCGGTCATGGACAAGGCGTTTGATTCGATTCGTGACCGGCAATTGATCGAGACCCGCCCGGAACATTTTCTGCGTGTGCTCGAATTCAAAAAAGTTTCAACCAACAATTATCTGCGCCGGTTTCACAATTTTGCCGTGGACATGGGGTGGCTGCCGTGGCCGGTGATGCCAAAACGACAGTGGCCGGTCATTCATTGCAAGGAAAGACGGGCGGTGACACGGGAGGAACATGAATTGCTTCTCAGTCGTGAACGCAACCCCGAAATGCGCGCTTACCTCTGGTGCTGCTGGCACATCGGCGGTTCACAAAGTGACGTGGCGCATTTGAAGGCGGAAGACGTTGACTGGCGCAAACAAGTGGTGAGTTTTTTCCGCGCCAAGACCGGAACCGCTCAAATCATTCATTTCGGCGTGGCGCTTGCCGAGGTGTTGCGGGATTTGCCCGGACAGGGGTTATTGTTCCCAGGACTGGCAGGCATGGATGAAAAACATCGCGCGGCGCGATTTCAGCGGGCTTGCCGGCGCGAAGGCATCACTGGCATCTCGCTTCATTCCTATCGTTATGCCTGGGCCGAACGTGCAAAAGTGGCTGGTTATCCTGAACGATTCGCGCAAATGGCATTGGGCCATAACAGCAAGGCAATCCACCGTGCTTACGCCAGGAATGCGCAGGTTATTCTGCCGCCGTTGGAGGATTATGAACGGAAAACTGTGCCGCTGATGAATCCCAATGGACGAGAAAATGCAACCATCTACCAGTGAAGGGAGTGTTATGAACTTGAATCCTGCGACTTTGCTTGACCCGGTGTTTAATTTTCTCGATTGGATCATCGCTGAATGGGGAGTTTATTTGTTTCTCGCGTTTGTCTGGCTGTCCCTGATTCTTATTGCGTGGATATTCGGCGGTGGTTTGCGACGGAAAAGACCCAATCAACCGCTCGTCAACGCCGGCCTCGGCATTATCATACAGCCGCACAAAACACCGCCACCACCACCTATTATCATCCACGAATATGACCAACCGGATTATGGCTTGGATTAAACCAGATGTTCTGTGAATTGTGACGATGTGGACGGGCGAGCAGCAGCGCGGAGCTTCGAGCCTCCAGCTCGCCGTGCCGCCGGTCGCTACTGCGTAACGGACTTGCCCGTCCTCAT
>Ga0181528_10002484_pt1 | contig 11338 bp, 8 predicted proteins | sample PEATcosm2014_Bin_47_FD_119742 | JGI IMG/M metagenome (GOLD analysis project Ga0181528, IMG submission 119742) | Peatland microbial communities from MTU Mesocosm Facility, Houghton, MI, USA - PEATcosm2014_Bin10_10_metaG | ecosystem: Environmental > Terrestrial > Soil > Wetlands > Peat | place... | reverse complement strand
GCGCTGTTCCCCGGGTACGTCTTCGTTCGCATGGCGCTGCAAGAACGGTTGCGGGTTCTGCAAATCGCCAGTGTGGTGCGCTTTGTGAGCGTTAACGGGCAACCGGTTGCCCTGCCGGAATCCGAAATCGAATCGTTGCGGGATCGGTTGCGCGGCGGAGTTCACGCCGAGCCTCATCCTTACCTCACCGTGGGGCGCAGGGTGCGGGTGCGCTCCGGTCCTCTCGCGGGAACGCAGGGCATCCTCCTCCGCAGAAAAGAAAAATGCCGCCTGATCCTCTCCCTCGATTTGATCATGCGTTCGGTGGCAGTCGAAGTGGACGAGGCGGATGTCGAGCCGCTCTAGCCGCCGAAGGCTTTCCCGCAAGAATCTTTGGGCCGCGCAAGAGGCTTTGGTACCTCCGTTCGGCGCAACTCAGTTCCCGCGGATCGTTTGCTGCGCCGCCTCCTGCTATCTGTCGCAATGACCAGCCAAGCCAACGCGGAATTGGAACTCGCCGGGCCGATCGAGATTGCCAGCTCCTATGCCGCGGTGCCAAAGCCCTGGGCGGATGCCGTGCTCCATCAACTGCGCCGCTTCTGGCGGGAGCGCCGCTTCCTCTACCAAGTCACCGCTCTGGGCCTGGCCCTGACCACGCTGACGGCTTTCCTGCTGCCCAAACAGTACGAGTCCACCACCCGCCTCATGCCGCCCGATAATCAATCGACCAGCCTCGCCATGCAGGCGGCGCTGAGTTCCAAGGCGGGTTCGGGCCTGGGCTCGTTTGCCGGCAGCCTGCTCGGGTTGCAAACCTCGGGAGATTTGTTTGTCGCGATTCTCGCCAGCCGCACGGTCCAGGATCAACTCATCAACCGCCTCGACCTCAAGAAAGTCTACCGGGTGCGGCTGGAGGAAGACGCGCGCAAGCGGCTCTCCGGCAACAGCTCCATTTCTCTGGATCGCAGGAGCGGAATCATCACCATCACCGTCACCGACCGCGACCCGGCGCGCGCGGCCGCCCTCGCTGCCGCTTATGTGCAGGAGCTGAATCGCCTCACGGCGGAGCTCTCCACCTCGGGGGCGCACCGCGAGCGCATCTTTCTGGAAGACCGGCTCAAAACCGTGCAAGCGGGCCTCGAAGCGGCCGAGAGGGAGTTCAGCCGATTCTCCAGCCAGAACATGGCCATCGATATCAAGGAGCAGGGCAAGTCCATGGTGGAGGCCGCAGCCGCCCTGCAGGGGCAGTTGATTGCCGGAGAATCCGAGGAAGAAGGGCTGCGCCAGATCTACACCGGCAACAATGTGCGCGTGCGCTCGCTGGCGGCGCGTAATCAGCAATTGCGCAAGGACCTCGAAAAGATCGGCGGAACCGGCCAGGACCCGTTGTCGCCGCTTGCCGCTTCCCCGCCTTCCGCCGCTTCGTCGGCACCCGCGTATCCTTCCATCAAAATGCTGCCCTTGCTGGGCGTGACCTACGCCGATTTGTACCGCCGCACCAAGGTGCAGGAGGCGGTCTACGAGGCTTTGACGCAACAGCTCGAAATGGCCAAGGTGGAGGAGGTGCGTGAGCTCCCCAGCGTGAAGATCCTCGATCCCGCCGAAGTGCCGGAGCGCAAATCCTCCCCCCCGCGGCTCTTCCTCATGGTACTGGGCACGCTGTTTTCCTTCGGCTTCGCCACCGCCTGGATTTTCGGCAGCGCCTACTGGCGGGAGATGAGCGCGGAAAATCCCGGCAAGCGGATCGTGAATACGGTGGTCCGAGGGGGGCGCAGGCATCTGCTCCACATCTCGGAGAATGGCAGCCGCCTGGGCTGGGTTTTGCGCCGCCTGCGCCCACCCATCGGCAACTGAGGCAAAACCATGAAAATTCTGGTAACCGGTTCGTCCGGACTGATTGGCGGAGAAGTCGTCTCGTTTTTCGCCGCCCGCGGCAATGCCGTCTTCGGCATCGATAACAACCTGCGGGCGGAGTTCTTCGGGCGCGCCGGCGATACCCGCTGGAACCAGGCCCGCCTGCGGCAGAAATTCCCCGCCTTCCGCCACGTGGAACTGGATATTCGCCACCGCGCCGCCGTGCTGGCATGTTTGCAGGAGGTCGTCCCGCAACTGGTGGTGCACACCGCCGCCCAGCCCAGCCACGATCTGGCCGCGTCCCGCCCCTTCGATGATTTCGACGTCAACGCCGGAGGCACGCTCAATCTGCTCGAAGCCACCCGCCGCTTTGCTCCCGAAGCGGTTTTCGTCCACCTGTCCACCAACAAAGTTTATGGCGACGCCCCCAACGAGATCCCTCTGCGCGAACTGGCCACACGCTGGGACTTCGACGATCCCGCCTTCGCCGCGGGCATCTCCGAAGAGATGCGCCTCGACCGCTCCAAACATTCCCTGTTCGGGGCTTCCAAAGTGGCGGGAGACATCATGGTGCAGGAATATGGACGCTACTTCGGGATGAAGACCTGCTGCCTGCGCGGCGGCTGCCTGACCGGCCCCTGCCACTCCGGCGTCGAACTCCACGGCTTTCTCAGCTACCTGGTGAAGGCCAACCTGGAAGGCGCGATCTACCGCATTCACGGATACAAAGGCAAGCAGGTGCGCGACAACCTGCACGCCCTCGATGTGGCCCGCTTCATTGCCGCGTTCCATGAGAATCCACGCATCGCCGAGGTTTACAACATCGGCGGCGGGCGCGCCAACTCCTGCTCGATTTGGGAGGCCTTCGAGGCGGTCGAGGGCCTGACCGGGAAAAAGTCCGCCTACGAATACTGCGAGAAAAATCGCGAAGGCGACCACGTCTGCTACATCTCGAACCTGGGCAAGATGCGCGCCCACTTTCCCCAATGGGACGTATCCGTCTCGCTGCCTCAGATCTACGAAGAAATCGTGCAGGGCTGGTGGGAGCGGCGCCGGTCCGCGCCGGAGGCCGCGCGTGCGAGTGCTTAGCGTCGTGCGCACCCATTACTACGGCAACCCGGGCGCGGTCGAGCCCATGCATCTGTATCTGACCGTCCCCTTGCGGCAGATGGGGCATGAAGTGGAAACCTTCGACCCCTACGATGCCACCGCCCATCTTAGCCGCGAACACCGGACGGAGTTGCTGGTGCAGAAAATCAGGGACGGCGGCTTCCAACTCGTCCTTTACGCCAGCGCCGGAGAAGAGCCTGTGGCCACCGAAGCGCTGTCTGAGATTTCCCGGAAGATCTGCACCGTGGCCTGGAACAGCGACGACGACTGGTTGTGGGAGCGCACCCGCCAGCGCGCAGGCCACTTTACTTTTATGGTCACCACTTATCCCCATATCTATGAGGAAAATCGCCGGCAGTATCCCAACCTGCTGCTCAGCCAGTGGGCCTGCCTCGGCACTCACGGAGAATTTGCAAGGGAAAAAGACATCGCTTTTTCCTTTGCCGGCGCGGTGTACCGCATCCGGAATGCGGCCTGCCGCCACTTGCGGCGCCGGGCCGGGCTGCTCTGCTTCGGCCGGGGAGCGCGGCTGGTACACCTGGGCTTGCCCTACCTGCGTGGCGCCTTCCGCTTTCCCTGGTTGATCGGCCCCGCGCTTGATTTTGCCGACATCAACCGCATCTGGAACCGCACCCGGGTCTCCTACTGCCCGCTGGGCGGCGGCCCCAGCGGCCAGGTACTCTCGCTGAAGAGCCGCATCTTCGACATGGGAGATTCGGGCACGCTGATGCTCTGCGAGCATAGCCCCAACCTGGAACGCTACTACGAACCGGGGCGGGAATGCGTCACCTTCACGGGGCTCGAGGATTGCGCCGAGAAGGCGATCTGGTATCTGGCGCATGAGTCGGAACGGGCGCGAATCGCCGGCAACTATCGCGATCGGACTCGGCAGGAGAACATGTGGACGCACCGCTTTAAAGAATTGCTGGACCGCGTGGGGTTGAGTTGCTCCGCTGGCCGGGCGACCGCGTCTTCAGCCTGATCCCCGCGCGATCCAACCCCGACGGGATCCCCCCGCGACCATGAACCCATTTTTAAACCGGAGAGTCGCACATGATGAACCCCAGCCCGCGCTCGAGTTTCGAACAAAGTCTTGATCGAAATGTTCCCAGCTGCGCTCCCACGAAGGAGGGGGAGGTGTCTATGAGAAACATCTCTGTGATGCCATCCCCCGTCTTCTTGCCAGCGGGCAAAAAGGCGATTCCCCAGACCCTCGCCGGCAAAGCCTGGTCGTTTCTGCGGGCCGGGGATTGGCGCGGGCTCCGGCAGGCCTGGGATCGGCGATGGCCGCTGTTGAAGCGCGTCTTAACCGGTCCCATCGGGCCCGCAGCCATGGTTCTGGATCTGGCGACCGATCTTGGAGTCGGGGATACGGAGGACATCCGCGAGTGTGTCGATCCCAACGCCTTCAGCCCCACCGAACTCGCGCTCCATCTCGCGCCCTATCGCTTCGCCCTGCCCTTCGCCAGCGACCGGGATGTGCTCGAGGTGGGCTGCAACTGGGGCTACGGTTCCCATGTGTTGGCTGCCGAGGCGCGCCGGGTGATCGGGATCGACGTGAATGCCGAAGCGGTCGCGTGTGGCAACGCACGCTTTGCCCAACCCAATCTGGAGCTCATGGTTCACGACGCTAGCCAGCCTTTCCCCTTTCCGTCCGGGAGTTTCGATCTGGTATTTTCGAGCGAGGCCCTCGAGCACATCGCCCACCCTGCGGCATGCGTAGGGGAGATGCGGCGCGTGCTCCGGCCCGGCGGCATCCTGATTCTCAAGACCCCGAATCTGGCCTACGCCCGGCGCTGGCATGCGCTGAATCCTTATCATCTGAAAGTCTTTCTCGCGGAAGAGCTGCGGCAACTGCTGCAGCAAAACTTCGCCCAGGTGGAACTGCAGGGCTTTTCCGAACATTACGATTTCGCACTGCGCCTTCAGGCGTGCGCCTTCGATCCCTTTGGCATCCCATTCGAGGCCAGAATCCCCGCTTCCTTCACGCTTCAGGTAGAAGCCTGGGTGGAACCCCGGCTGGCGCCGGCGAGGGAGGGCACCCCCCCGAATCTGCTGGCCGTTTGCCGCCAGCCGAAAGCCGCCGCCGGTCAGCCGCGGGGAGGAAACTGAAATCAGGAACCTGCTCAAGTTCGCCGCTGGTTCCACCCTGATTTGCCTGATGACTGCGTCCGCCGCCCTGATCCGGGGCAAGCTGGCGGCCCTGTTGCTCGGCGCCGATGGGGTGGGGCTCTATGGCCAGATCGACACTTTTTATCGCGGTCTGGTGCAGATTTGCATTCTCAGCACCAGCGCCGGGGTGACCCGCTGCGTGGCCGAACTGCATGGCGCGGGCGACACTTCCGGCATCCGGCGGGCCTTCTGGAGCATTACCGCCTTCTCGGTAGGGCTGGCGGCGCTGGTGGCCGGCCTCGTGCTGATATGTTCTTCCTGGATTTCCGGTGCGGTCATGGGCGACGCGCGCTACGGGCCCTTCCTCTCCATCGTCGCCCTCGGCCTGCCCCTGCAAGCTCTCTCCGACATCGCCATGGGGATGCTGATCGGTCTGCGCGACTTGCGCGCCCAAATCATGATCACGGCCGCCTATACCGCCGGCGGCGCGGCTCTTTATGGGGGGCTCATTGTGCGCTACGGTCTGGCCGGCGCCGTCTACGGGAGCCTGGCCACGGCGGCCTGTGCCTGCGCGGCCTCGGCATTCTTTCTTTCCCGCCATCGCATCCTGCGTTTGAGGCGGCAGGCGGCAGACCAGTTCTTCAGCCCCGCCCTCCTGCGGGCGATTCTCGCCGTCGGACTTACTGGCGGCATCCTGGCCATCACCGACCGGGTGGTGCTGTTGGTGTTTCGCACCATCCTCATCCACAAATTTGGCCTGGCAGCGAACGGCCTGTATCAGGTGGTCTACTCCCTCTCGCAACTGAACATTGCCCTGGCCTTTGGATTCGTCGGCACCTACCTGGTGCCGACCCTCTCCGGACTTCAGGACCGCCAGCGCAGCCAGGCGGAATTCAGCTCCGCTCTGCGCCTAACTGTTTTGGTGGCCACCCTGGGCAGCGCCGTCATGATGCTGTACGGTCGCTTTGTCATACTGGCCACCTACTCGCCCGCCTTCCTGGGAGCCATGCCGCTCTTACGCTACCAGGCGCTGGGCGATTTCTTCCGCGCCCTGAATCTGCTGCTATCCGCCACTATTTTTGCGGTGCATGGATGGAAGCCCTGGTTCGTCATGGGGATGTCGTTTTATGCTGCCTACATTTTATTCTTCCGCCTGTTGTTGCCCTCGGCCGGCCTTTCCGCGATTGCCATCGCCTATCTTCTGTCCCAGGTGGTCGCCTGCGCTCTCGCCGCCGCGTTCTTCGCCCGCTTTACGGGCATGTGCTGGCTGCGGGCTGCGCCCCTGCTGTGGCGCAGTCTGGCCCTGCTTTTGACCGCGGGAGCGCTGGTGCGGTGGGGGAGTCTGGCCATGACATATTTCTTGGGCGGTGCCGCCCTGCTGCTTTGGGCCCGGCTGGCCTTGACCTCCTCCGAATGCCGGCGTCTGTGGCTCCACGTATCCAGTCCGGCAATCCTGCTCGCCGGAGGCCACCGCTGAGCAGCGAATTCCGCTGGGCCTCCCGCTTGAAACCCATGTCGACTGCCATCCCAACGCGGCCCGCCTCAGGCTGGCCGGCAGCCTTCCCCGGCTCGCCGCTGCTGGCGGCGGGCTTAGCTCTCGCCGCCACCGCCGCCGCTGTGGCCTTTTGGAAATGGCCCCAGTGGGGCCTCGCCGCCCTGGGCTTTGCTCTCCTGCTCGGGCTGCTCTTTCGTTTTCCCTGCCATTTCGTTTATCTGTACCTCGGGATCGACCTGCTGCCAGCCTCCGCGCTCAAATTCTTGGACGAGTCTACCCTTTCCGGCGGCGCCGGCCACGGCGGGAATGTGATCGGCCTGGCCTGGCTGTTGAGTCTGATCGTCTTCTCCGTCTACACCCTTCGAAAGCAAAAGCGGTGGTGGCGCCTCTCCTGGTACCGGCCCTCGTTCCTGCTGATCGGCCTGGCGCTGGCGGGCGCGCTAAGGGCGGAGGACCGGGGGTTCGGGGTCCGCGACTGGGTTCATCTGGCCGCGCCTATCTGCCTTTCCCTCGTGCTCTACGCCAATCTTTCCAGCTGGGAGCAGGCGCTCGCCGCCATTCGCCGGCTGTGCCTGATTTTTGCCATCGCCATGGCGGCGGGATTCTATCAACTCGCCAGCGGAACCGGCAGCTACGACTTCGTCACCAAAAGCTACCGACTGACGGGAAACTACGGCGATGGAGGCGAGGTCGGCTATGCCGTCCTGCTGCTGTATCTGGCCTGCTTCGCGGCTCCCATGGCGCTGGCCCGATCCGCCCCCATCCGGTTCGTCAGCACCACCGTGGCCGCCGCCTCGATCTTTTTGCTTCTGGCTTCGCAAGCGCGCGGCCCGCTGCTCGCCTTTCTCTGCGCCAGCGGAACCCTGCTCTGCAAGTCGGTGGTGAAAGCCAGGTACGGGCTGCTGCTGCTGGCGCTGGCCCTGGCCACCGCCCAGTTCGTCCCCCGCGTCTATTCGCGCTTCGGCGGTCCCCTGCTCTCCGCTCCCACCCGCTTCTGGGAGGACGACGGCATCTCCGCCAACGCGACTCAGCGAATGGCCACCTGGAGCATGCTGTACCTCGAATTTGCCGACCGCTCCACCCTGCTGGCCGGCCGCGGCTTCGGCTTCTCCGACAACTACCTGGCCAACCAGCTGGACGATCCCCACGACGCCTACGCTCATGCCGTGCATGACGAATACCTGCGCCTGTTGATCGATCTCGGATTTCTCGGGCCGGTCCTGCTGCTGGCGCAGATGGCCGCGCTCTTCCGGGCCGGTGTCCGGCTGTCCCGGCGGGCGCGCGACCCCCTGGCCCGGAGTTTGGGCACGTCGCTGTGCGCGATGACCGTGGCTCTGGGGGTCACCGCGACCACCAGCAACATCTTCGGCGCGGCCGCCCAATATGACGTTTTTTGGATTCTGGCGGGAGTTCTGCTGTCTGCCTTTCGCTGGGACCCGGCCTGGGCCGCCGCGGCCCCCCACCTCATCGAACCGCACCGCCCGTTCGCCAATAAAATCGCCGCCCAACCGCAGCCCGGAATGCCATGAACCAGCCGGTCGCCATCGTCATCCTGAACCGGAATCAGCCGGAGTACACCCGCGACTGCCTGGCCTCGCTCGGGCAGATCGACTACCGGCACTTCCGCATGATCGTGGTCGACAATGGCTCCTCCGACGCCTCGCTCGGCCGCGTCGCCATGGAATTTCCGCACGTCGACTTTCTCTGGCTGCCGGAAAACCTCGGCGTCGCCGGTGGCCGCAATGCCGGTCTGCGCGCGGCGCTGGCCAGCCAGCCGGAATACGTGCTGTTTCTCGATAACGACACCCTCGTGGCTCCCGACTTCCTCAATCATCTGGTCGCCCGCATGGAAAGCGACCACCGCCTGGGAGCCGTGCAGCCCAAGATTTACTTCGCCGATCCGCCCAGCCGCATCTGTTCGGCCGGCGGAAAGCTTTACCCCCGTATTTCCCATTACCGCCATCCCGGATCCGGGCAACCGGACGGACCGGCCTTCGAGCAATTCCGCGAGATCGACATCGTTTCCGGATGCGCCGGGCTGATGCGCGCCGAAGTCTTCCGCAAAATCGGCCTGCTCGATGAAACCTTTGGGCCCTACTGCCACGAGGACATCGACTGGAGCCTGCGCCTGAAGGCTGCGGGCTACCGCATGGCCTTGGAACCCGCCGCTCGGGTTTGGCACCGGTGTCCGCTAAAGCCGCAACCGGGCCCCGGCAAGCTGCGGGAGCTGACCAAGGGGCATATCCTTTTCTTGCGCTTTCACACCCGCTGGTTCGACCTGCCCGCATCGCTGGCTTGGATCGGGCTGCACCTGCTGCGCCGCTTCTTCTGGCCTGCCTTCAAGAAGATGGACTGGAACTCGGTCGTCTCCGTCTTTGCGGGAATCGGGGCGGGAGTGCGGCAGCAACCATTGCCCATTCCGGGAGTCGATGCGCACAACGCTTTCCCCGTGCAATCATCTCCACCGGCCGCTGCCGCAGAAAAAATTGGGGAGAAGAAAATCATTCTCCTCGGCGTGCTGGCCCCGTTCGATTCCGGCCCCGCGCGCGTGTATCGCACCTTGCTCGACAGCCGGTTTTCCGGCCGCTTTCAGATTCGCTTCTTGGACCTTCAGTTTGCCCGGGACCTGTCCGACTTCGAAAGCCTGCGCCCGCAGAAGTTCTTGAAGCTCGTGTGGTATCTGTTGCGCACGGCGGGCTGGCTGGCGGCAGACCGCTGCCACGCCCTGTGCATTCACCTCTCCACCAACCGCAATGCCTTTCTCAAGGACTCGCTGTTCGCCTGGCTGGGGTTCCTCTTCCGGGTTCCGGTCGTCGTGTTCGAGCACGGCACCAACATCCCCGCGCTTTATGAGCGCAGCGGACCCGGCATGCGCTGGTTCATGCGCAGCACTCTGCGGCGAATTTCCCGCTTCGTGGTACTGGCCGATAGCCTCAAGTTCAATTTCGAAGCCTTTGCTCCGCCCGAAAAAATCACGGCCGTCCATCTGGGAATAGATCCGATTTCGCCCTATCCCCGGCGGCGGGAACTTGGCCACGGCGGGAAGTTTCAAGTGCTCTTCCTGAGCGCGCTTTTGCACCTGAAAGGCCCGACGACCCTGCTCGGTGCGCTGGCCAAAATTCGCAAGGCACGCCAGGACTTCCACTGCACCATCGCCGGCGGCTGGGGCGCGGATGCGGCCGCCATGCAGCCCGCCATCGCCCGGCAAATCGCCATCGCAGAGCTCGGAGAACACGTAGCCTTTACCGGCGCAGTCGATGGCCAGGCCAAGCTGAATCTCTTCCAGAACGCCGACCTCTTCGTCTTTCCCACTCTGGGCGACTCCTACGGCATCGTGCTGCTCGAGGCCATGCGCGCCGGCCTGCCCATTGTCGCCAGCCGGATGGGGGCGGTTCCGGAAATCGTCCACGAGGGCACAAACGGTTTGTTATGCGAACCGGGCAATGCCGAAGAGCTGGCCGAAAAAATCGCTTACCTCATGGACCGCCCGGAGCTCCGCCGGCAGATGGCGGACAACAACCGGAGGCGATTTGAGCAGTTCTTTACCGCGGAACAATTTGCCGCCCGCATGGCCGATGTCTTTGACTCCGTGATCGCGGAGACGGACGGCGCCGTCAAGCAGCCGGCGGCGGTCCAGATCTAACCGTTCCCCGGCGAGATCCCATTCTCTTTCTTTTCACAAAGGAGTGCCATGAAAGTTCTGGTTGTCGGAGGCGCAGGTTATGTCGGCGGGGCGGTCACCGATCTTCTTCTCGAACGCAAACATGAGACCCGGGTCTTCGACGCGCTGTTCTATGAAGAGTCCTACCGCAAGCCCATCGACTTCATCTGCGGCGACGTGCGCCTGCCGGAAAATTTGCGCCCGCAGCTCGCCTGGGCCGACGCCGTCATCTGGCTGGCCGCCCTGGTGGGCGATGGCGCCTGCGCCTTGAACCCCGAGGTCAGCGCCGCCATCAATCGGGATTCCGTCGGCTGGCTGGCGGAAAATTTCGGCGGCCGCATCGTCTTCATGTCCACCTGCTCGGTCTACGGCGCGCAAGACCAGGTTCTCGACGAAACCTCCCCCGTCAACCCGCTCTCCGTCTATGCCGCCACCAAGCTTGCCGCGGAAGGTTACCTGCGGGATAAGAACGCCATCGTCTTCCGGCTGGGAACCCTGTTCGGCGTGGGCGACCTGTTCAGCCGCATCCGCCTCGATCTGGTGGTCAACACCTTGACAGTGCGCGCCCACCGCCACGGCCAGATCAGCGTCTTCGGCGGCGACCAGTTCCGTCCGCTGCTGCATGTGGCCGACGCCGCGCTGGCGGCGGTGAACAATCTCGAAACCGACGTCCGCGGAATCTTCAATCTGCAGCGGCAGAACGTCCGCATCATCGATCTGGCCTGCCAGGTGCGCAACCACTTTCCCGACCTGGTGATCGAAACCACGCCCATGAAATTTCAGGACGCCCGCAACTACCGGGTGAGCAGCGAAAAGGCCCGCGCCGCCTTCGGCTTCTGGCCGACGCGCTCGATCGACGACGGCATCGTCGAGATCAAGCGCCTGCTCGACGGCGGCCGCCTCAGCGACGTGGAGAATCCGCGCTATACCAATCAGGCGTTCCTCTCCCGCTTCAGCCCGCACGTCAAGATTGCCGGCGCGGTGGCCGCCGCCGCAGGCGGCGCTTGAATGAAAACCGGCCCAGAAAACAACTTTTTTCCGCGGCAGCGCAAACGTAAAGGAGATGGAAGCATGGCAATTCTTCAAGAAGAAAGTATTGGTCTAATGCCGCAACTGATCGAAGGCGGCCT
>Ga0181528_10002483_pt1 | contig 11341 bp, 11 predicted proteins | sample PEATcosm2014_Bin_47_FD_119742 | JGI IMG/M metagenome (GOLD analysis project Ga0181528, IMG submission 119742) | Peatland microbial communities from MTU Mesocosm Facility, Houghton, MI, USA - PEATcosm2014_Bin10_10_metaG | ecosystem: Environmental > Terrestrial > Soil > Wetlands > Peat | place... | reverse complement strand
GTGCGCATCTGCGCCGCCGGAACGTGGCATGGATAAACCGGAGAAAACCCGCCCGCCAACATTACCAGCAACGACGGCTGCGGATCGGTCAGATGAAACGCCACCTCCAGCGGACCGTTGGTGGTGACCTCCTTGATATTGAACCACCACGTCTTGCGCGGATTCTTCCGCATCTTGCCGTCGACCTTGCCGCTGACCGTATCCCACGTGCATTTTACGTCGGCCGAGGTAAACGGCTTGCCGTCATGCCACTTCACCCCGTCACGAAGCTGGAACGTCAAGGTCCTGTCGCCGTCGGAGTATTTCCACGACGTCGCCAGATCCGGTACGATCCGGTCCAACCGGTTCTGCTTGCTGTCGGGATCGAACACAACCAGATTATTGAACACCGCCATGAACGGCATATCCGTCGAAATCGTCGCCTCTTCATGGATCGACGCGCTTGGCGGATTGTCACGATGCGTGACGCGCAATACGCCGCCTTGCTTCTGCGCGTGCGCCACTCCGGCCCACGACAGCAACAATCCAACCATCAGCAGCCGTGCAACGTGAACCAAACGCTTTCTCCCAGGTTGCGTCGTGTTGACCATGCCGCGCCGCCCTTGGCAACGCGTCATTCGGCCGCGAGCTTCGTGCGAGGGATCGTCGCCTCCGTCAACGCGCGGATCTGCCCCACGTTTTCCAAGCCATCCAACAGCCCGTGCAGCCGGTTCGCCGCGTCCGCCGGCAAAGCGCGTTGCGCGCAGTCCATGAACTTTCCGCGTAACAACGCAGGCGGCAGTGGGATCGACGGACCCCGCCCCAGCGGCCGCGGTACCGATTTCGTCAGCACGCGCCCATCGGTCAACGTCACCTGCACATCGGCCCCGAAATGTTCGGACAAATCCATCTTCCGGTCCGGCCACGCCGAGGACACCACGCGCTTTAGCACCGCGCGCACCTCGGGCTCATCGTAACTGCCGTCCTCGAAGTGCTCGATCAGCACCGCCCGGCTGACCAGCGCCCGCGCGAGGCAGTACTGCACGCTGAACTTCGCGTCCAACGCGCCGCGAGGATCCGGCCGGTTGGTGTGCGCGAACCGCCGCGGATGCGTCCGCGACTCGATTTTCGTCACGACCGCCGGCGTCAGATCGTTCTCTCGCACCAACATCAGCATCGCGTCGATGGCGGGATGCGTGCTGCCGCAACACGGGTATTGCTTGATGGTCAAACCGGGATCGACAATATCCCATGGCGCGCCCCACTCGCCCACGATCGGATTGGCAACGAAATTCCCCTCGCCGTTGAACACCCGCAAAAACCCTTGTCGGTGCTCGATCGCGTCGGTCGACGAAGTGAAATCCTCGGACGCCAACAATGCGGCGTACAACCCATTCCGCGCCGCCTGCCCGACATGCAGCGGTTTCGTCATCGTGCCGAAATTCGCCTTCAGCCCCGACGAAAACGTCGCCGCCAGAGCCAACGCACGCGCCGTCTTCTCCACCGATAACCCCAACAGCTTCGCGCACGCCGCGGCCGCCCCGAACACGCCCAAAGTGGCCGTCGGATGCCACCCCTTCTCGTAATGATGAAAATTCACACCGCGCGCGATGCGTGTCTCCGTCTCCCATCCCGCCACATAAGCCGCGATAAACTCCCGCCCGCCAACACCGCGAGTCTCCGCCAGCGCGAACAAAGCCGGCAGGATTGGCGCCGACGGATGACCGCCCAGAGTGTCGCTGCAATCGTCATAATCCAGCGCGTGCGAAGCCGTCCCATTGATCGCCGCAGCGTCCATGCAACCGACTCGTTGCTCTGTCCCGAACACGACGCAGGACCCGTTCGCCCCGCCCAAAGCCGCCACCTGACCGGCGATCCGCGCGCACGGCTCATGCGCGCCCGCCAGAATGCAGCCGACCGTGTCCATGATCGCGACCTTCGCCCAATGCCGCGCCTCATCCGGCAGGCTGTCGTAACTCACGGCGGCGATGCGCGTGGCCAGCGTTTCGGCGATCGTCATTGTCCGTCCCTCCTTGATGCCCCTCTATAACCCGAACCGATGGGCTGATAGAAGCCGACGGACGAAAGGGAGAAGACACCATGCCATTGGCCCGCCGCGCTCTGCTGGCGACACCGTTCATCGCCGCGGCATCCCGCGCAATCGCCCAATCCACGGACTGGGACAAAGTCGTGGATACCGCCAATAAACAGGGCCACCTCAACCTGACCCACAACATTCCGCCTCCGCTAGGCGATCAATGGGTCGCCGAATTCAACAAGGAGTTTCCAAAGATCGCCGTCGAGGCCACACGCCTCGGCAGCTCCGAACTGATGCAACGCTTCAACACCGAATATCCCTCGGGCGCGTCCCAAACCGATGCCTGCCTCACCCTCTGGGACGACACCCTCCTCACCTGGGCATCCAACGGCTGGGTCAAAACCTGGAAGCCGCCGGAAGCCGCTGCGTTCGATCCGAAATACGTCATCCACGATCAACTGTTCGTCATTCAGGTGATCCGCTCCAGCCTCGCGTCCAGCAAAACCAAGGTCAAAGAAACCGAAGCGCCAAAAGAATGGACCGACTTTTTCAATCCGAAATGGAAAGATAAAATTGGCATGGACCCACCCTGGCGATCCGTCGCCGTGCAGCAAATGTTGGCCGTCTGGCACGAACAGGGCATGAGAGACGTCGCCCAACGACTGAAGGAAAACGGCGTCCGCTTCTTCAACGGCAGCGCCGGCGTCGTGCAGGCATTGATCCGCGGCGACATCTGGGTCGGCGCCGTCATCGAACCCCCCGTCGTCAACGCGATGGGCGATGGAGCGCCCGTGCGCGTTTACTATCCCGCTTCCGCTGTTCCCGCGATCGGCACGCCCGCTTTCGTCCCAGCCAAATCGCCGAACCCCGAAGCCGGCATGGTCTTCCTGAACTGGTCCATGAGCGTCAAAGGCCAGCAAGCGTTGCAGGATGTCATGGGCTCCCCGGTCACTCGGCCCGGCATCGGCGATCCGAAACTCGTGCCGGGCATCGCCCACCAGAAAGTCATCCTGAGTACGGAACTACTGAACCCCGAAAAGCAAAAGGCGATTGTCGATGAGTGGCGCCAGGTCTTCGGCCTTCAGTGACCGAAGCGGCGGCTGGCTGATCAACGCGATCTTCGTCGCGACATTCCTGATCACCGCGTTTCTCATCGTCACGCCGCTCGCCGCCCTGCTGCACGGCAGCTTCCAAACCGGAAGCCCCGGCACCAAAACCGTTTTCACGTTCAAAAACTGGGCTGACCTCGGCAGCGGCAACATCATCCACACACTGCTGACCACGTGTTTCATCTCGATCGTGACAGCGGTCTTCAGCACCCTCGGCGGCGCCGGCCTGACCTGGCTGGTTTATCGTTCCGACTTCCGCTTCAAGCGCAGTCTCGTCGCCGCCGTCGGCCTGAGTTTCTTCTTCCCCGGTTTCATCCTCGCGATGGCGTGGGTCATCCTCGCCTCGCCGGGAGGTATCTTCAACGATCTCCTGGATATCGAGTGGTTACAGTTCGACATCTATTCGATCACCGGCATCATCTGGATCCAGATCCTGCACATTATTCCGTTTGCGTTCTTTACCCTGCGCGGCCCCATGATCAGCATGGACTCCTCCCTCGAAGAAGCCGGATACGCGTCCGGCGCGAATCCCTGGGCTGTCATCCGCCGCGTCACCCTGCCGCTGATGATCTTCCCGCTTTTATCAAGCCTTTTGCTGTGCTTCGTCCTCTCCGTCGAACAATTCGCAATCCCCGCGATGGTCGGCATCCCCGGCCACGTGAACACCCTCGCCACCGAGCTTTATCTGCTGACCAGCTTCTCCCCACCTAATACCGGTCTCGCCGCGGCCGTCGGCCTGGCCATGAGCGCCGTCACCGGCCTGTCGATTTTCCTCCAACGCCAGATCGTCCGCCGCCACAGCGCACCGACCGTCACCGGCCGAGGCTACCGCGTTCGTCCCCTCACCCTTGGCCGCTGGCGCTTTCTGGCCGACGCCATCTGCCTGTTCTACGTCGCCATGAGCTTCATCATCCCTGCTCTGGCACTTATATACACCTCCGGAATCAAATTCTTCGTCGCCAACCCGTTCGAGGCCGCCTGGACATGGCGCAACTATGGACAAATTTGGCAAAGTCCCGGCACCATCAGATCATTCTGGAACACCCTGGTCGTCGCGGGCGGCGGCGCCGTGCTCGGCCTCACACTGGGCACCCTCATCGCCTGGTTCACCCACCGCCTCAAACCACGCGGCTACCAGGCGCTCGATGCCCTCGCTTCGCTTCCCTTCGGCATCCCCGGCATCGTGATCGGACTCGGCTTCTTGTGGTCTTACGTCTACCTGCCGATTTACGGAACGCTGCTGGTCCTGGTGTTTTGTTACGTCGCCCGCTTTCTTCCCTACGCGACCGAAACCATCGGCGCGCAGGTTGTGCAACTCGACAAATCTCTTGAGGAAGCCGCCTGGGCTTCCGGCGCCAACCGCCTCGCCAGTTTCCGCCGCATCATCCTTCCCTTGCTGCGTCCCGCCTTGCAAAGCGGATATTTCCTGCTGTTCATCGCGTATTTCCGGGAAGTCGCCGCCGCCGCGCTGATCTACACCGCCTCAACCCAGGTGCTGTCGATTTCCATCTGGGCCTTCTTTGAAAACGCCAACTGGGGAGTCGCCAGCGCCCTGTCCATCGTCACCACGGTCATCACGGTCACACTGATGGCCACCGTCATGCGCGCACCGTTGAAGGTCTGATCATGGGAATTTTCGTCAAAGGCCTCGTGAAGCGCTACGGCGGCAAGACCGTCGTCGATCATATCGACTTCGAGATCGCCGATGGTGAGCTTGTTTCTCTTCTCGGCCCCTCCGGCTGCGGCAAAACCACGACCCTGCGCTGCATCGCCGGCCTGGAAACCCCTGACGGCGGCCGTATCGAAATCGACGGCGAGGTCGTCTTCGACTCCGCCTCCGGCCGCGTGGTGGAACCGTATCATCGGAACATCGGCATGGTGTTCCAATCCTACGCGATCTGGCCGCACATGACGGTCTTTGAAAATGTCGCGTTTCCGTTGCGCGTGCGTGGCGCGAAGGCCGCCGACATCACAAGCCGGGTCAGTCGCGCCTTGCAACGCGTTGGCCTCGGCGCCTTTCACGATCGTTCATCGCAACAACTTTCCGGCGGTCAGCAGCAACGCGTCGCCGTCGCCCGGGCCATCGTGCATGAACCGGCCGTGCTGTTGTTCGATGAACCGTTGTCCAACCTCGACGCCCGCCTGCGCGACGAAACCCGAGCGGAAATTCGCCAGTTGCAGCACGACCTGAAGGTGTCCACGATTTACGTCACGCACGATCAGACGGAGGCTTTGTCTCTGTCCGATCGCATTCTGGTGATGCACGATGGCCTCATTCGTCAGCTGGGCACACCGGAAGCGATCTACGCGCGACCCAACGACGTGTTCGTCGCCGAAGTCGTCGGCACCGCCAATTTTTTTAACGTCATTGTCACCACCGATGGCCACGCCGTCACTCCGGGCGGCGCCACCTTTCACTCTTCCTGCCTCAGTCCCGCTGGACCTGCCCGCGCCATGATCCGCCCAGACCGTCTGATAATTTCAGCAACCGTCCCGGCACCGGGGCCCAACACGCTTCAAGGGATCATCCGGCAACGCCTGTTCATGGGCGGGCATTACGAGTACGTCGTTGAAACCGAAGCCGGCTCTCCACGCGTTCTGTCATCGGACGAGTTCGCCGAACAGACGCCGGTCGTGCTGTCTTTCGACGCTGGCGACTGTATCTTTCTACCCGCCTGAAACCGGAGAAGACCGATGGGCATTACCGCCGACCTGACCAACAAGATCGTCGCCACCACCTACGAGACGCTGACCCCAGAGGCGATTACCGCCGCGCGGCGCCTGCTCCTCGATGGAATCTCCATCGCCATCGCGGGAACCGAGGAAGAAGCGATCCAGATCCTGGCATCGCATTATGAAAGTTTCGGCGCCCGCGGCGATGCAACCGTGATCGGCTTTCCCTTCCGCACCGCGCCCACCCTCGCCGCCGCGTTGAACGGCGCGTCGATGCACGTGCTGGACTTCGAGCCGATGTGGACACCTTCCAATCACGCGCTGTCCACGACCTTGCCGGCCATCCTCGCCCTCGCCGACATCAGGGAGATCAGCGGCGAAGATATCATCACCGCCCTGGTCAAAGGCATCGAATTACAGGGCTGGATCAGGCACGCCGGCCGCGTCTACGAACACGGCGGCGTTAAATTCCACCCGCCCGGTCTGGTCGGTCCGATGGGCTCCGCCGTCGCCGCCGGTCACATCCTCGGCCTGACCGCCGGGCAAATGGCGCACGCTCTGGGCATCGCCTCGTCCCGCTGCGGCACGCTCCATGCCAATATCGGAACAATGACGAAATCGACCCATTGCGGGATGGCGGCGATGCACGGCCTGGAATCGGCGTTGCTCGCCAGCAAAGGCTTCACCGCCAACCCGGAACCGTTTGAGGCCCATAACGGCTACGCCCGCCAGATGTTCGGCGACACGTTCGAGGTCAAGGACCTGCTGAATTTCGGCCCACCGTTCCGCATCGTCCAGCCTGGCTACGCGATGAAGATGTTCCCGTCACAATTCGGCACCCATTTCGCCATCACCGCCGGAATGACGTTGCATGCGCAAATTCCCGATCCATCCCAGATCGAATCGATCAAGCTGACCACGCCAGTGATGCAGTACGTGAACCGGCCGCATCCCGATACCGGCCTCGCGGGCAAATTCAGCCTGCAATACACGTTCGCGAGCGGTCTGCTGCGCGGCGGCGTTAAGATCGACACCTTCACCGATCAGGAGGTCGCCCACCCGGACATGCAAGCTCTGCTCAACAAGATCGCCATCGACATGTCCCCCGACATCCCCGCGCGCTTCGACAAAATGTGGGTCGAAGCCTCGGTATCGATGCGCGATGGCACCGTTCTGCGCACCCGCTGCGACGGCCCACGCGGCATCTGGGGTTCCCCGCCGATCAGCGACGACGATCACCTTGTGAAAGTCCGCGACTGCCTGTCCCGCCGCCTGCCGGATGACCGAGCGGAGCGGCTCATCGGTCTCGCGCGCCGCGCCGAAACTCTAACCCCGGCCGAAGTGCGCGCGCTGCTGAAGGAAAGCGTGCCATGACGATCGCGCACCAGATCGCCGAACTGATCCACGCGCTTCGGTACGATGATTTGTCGCCAACCGCGCTGGAGTGGACCAACCACGCCTTCATCGACACGATCGGTTGTTCCCTGGCGGGCATGGCGGAACAAGCGCCACGCATTCTGATGACCATCCCCGGCGTGGCCGGGTCCCCCGGTCCGGCGACCATCTGGGCTACCAACCGGAAGACCAGCGTATTGGACGCGGCCTTGATCAACGGCACCGCTTCCCATGCCTTGGATTATGACGACGTGTCAGGCGTGATGGGCGGCCACCCTTCAGCGATGTTGGTCCCCTCCATGATCGCGCTCGGGGAGAGTCTCAATTCGACGGGCCGCGATCTCGCGCTTGCTTATGTCGTGGGTTATGAAACGGAATGCCGCATCGCCCGCGGCGTGCATTTTCATCATTACGAGAAAGGCTGGCATCCTACCGCGACCATCGGCATTTTCGGCACTGTCGCCGCGGCGTCCCGCCTTCTGAGCCTGACCGTCGAGCAAACCGCCGTCGCTCTCGGCCTCGCCGCGTCGCTCGCCTGCGGCCTGAAGGCCAGCTTCGGCACGATGACGAAACCACTGCACGTCGGCCATGCCTCCCGCAACGGTCTGTTCGCGGCTTACATGGCGCGCGGCGGCTTCACCGCCAACCCCGCCGCGTTCGAGCATAAGCAAGGCTTTCTCGATGTGTTCAACGGCCCAGGAACGTATGATACGAAAAGGATGCTTGAAGGGTGGTACGCGCCACTGGAATGCGAGGGCGCGGGCGAGCCCACGTTGAAACCTTATCCTTGTTGCGGCAGCACCCACGCTTCAGTCAATCGCGCGATCTTCCTCGCCAGGACGCACGATATCCAGCCAGGCGACATTGAGACCGTCGATGTCATGCCTCAGCGCCGCCGCTTGCCGCACACCGACAACCCCGATCCGCGCGGCGCGCTGGAAGCGAAGTTCAGCATTCAATACTGTGTCGCGCGTGCCCTGACAGACCGTGCCGTGCGACTGCATCATTTTGAGAACGACGCCGAAACCGATCCCGCCATTCGCGCCTTGCTGCCAAGGATCGACGCGCGTCCGCATCCCGGCATGCCCGATGACGGCCTGTATCAGTGGGGCTCCGAAGTCGTTGTCCACACCAAGGACGGTCGGCGCCTGGCATCCCGTGTCGATGACTACGAACGATGCGGGCCAGGAGGCCGGATGATGAGCCGCGACGAACTCTGGACCAAATTTTCCGATTGCGCGGAGCGTTCGTTGCCGAAACCGTCCATAGCGCCGCTGTTCGACAAATTGTCATCCATTACCAATGTGACCGAAGTAACGGAATTGACAACACTCATGCGATAAGCCGCGCGGAAAAGGAGACCGAAGCATGACCGCCACCGACAATCTCGCCAAACTGGGCCTGGCCCTCCCTCCCGCGCCTGAGCCGATCGGCAATTACGTACCGTATCGTCTCGCCGGCAACATGCTGTTCCTGTCGGGTGTCGGCCCACGCAATGCCGCCGGCTTCTCGGTCACCGGCAAGGTCGGCCAGGCGCTCACCATCGACCAGGCTTATGACGCGGCGAAACTGTGCGGCCTCAATCTCATCGCCAACATGAAATCCGCGTTGGGATCCATCGATCGGGTCGATACGATCCTGAAAGTCTTCGGCATGGTAAACGCCGCGCCGAACTTCATCGAGCATCCGAAAGTCATCAACGGCTGCACCGACCTGTTCGTCGCGGTATTCGGCGACAACGGACGGCCGGCGCGTTCCGCGGTGGGCATGGGCAGCCTGCCGGGCAACATATCGGTGGAAATCGAGGCCATCGTCCTCGTCAGATAGCGCGCGGCGTTAACCGAATCTTAAAGCATTCATGGCAGAACAGTCCGGCGCTAATCCGGCGTGATAAACCTATAGCTGTCCGCCATGTCGAACGAGTTATCGATCCAGGCCGGCCTTCCCGTCAGCGGCTCCGGCATCAGTGCCGCTCCCACCAGGAGCAGCACGCCCACAACGGCGACGGCGGCAAAACCCGTCGCGCTGTTCGTCAACCCGAGCTTTCGGTTCGATCCCACAGTCGGCATCGAAGTGATCCAGTTCCATGACGCGAAGGGAACGGTCAGCAACACCATCCCCAGCGCGCGGCAACTTCAGGCCTACCGAACACACCAGGAGACGCCACCCGGAGAGCAAGCGCCCACACCGCCGCCCACAACCAAAACGGCTGATGGCAAGACTTCTGCTGGCTGACCGGGTCAAGGGCCGAGGCGACACATTCCTCGCGCCCCTGATCCCCGCCATGGAACGGCACCACGACGTACGCTTCATCGCCGAACCGCCCGGTCCGTCCCTCGCGGCGGCCATCGATTGGGCCGACATCGTCTGGCTGGAATGGTGCTGGGACCACGCGGTCTGGGCTACCACATCCCATTGCCTGACCGGCAAGAAATGTGTCATCCGCTTGCACTCGATTGAGGCGCTGCAAACCCCATTCCCCGGTCAAATCGACTGGTCCCGCGTCGACCGGCTGATCACCGTCGGCGAGGACATCACCGAACTCCTGCTGAGCAACACGCCATCGATCGCGGATCATCCGCGGCCGATCGTTATCCCAAATGGCATCGACATGGACCGCTTCGCCCCCGGGCAGGGAGACCGCCATGTGATCGGGTGGGCCGGCCATCTGGAGCCGAAAAAGAACCCGATGCTACTGCTGCAGCTCGCCCATACATTGCACCGCGCCGATCCCCGTTTCGTGGTGCACGTCGCCGGCGCCTTCACGGACCTCCGCACCGCGCGCTATGTAAGGCGCTTCATGGGTTCGCTCGGCCTGGGCGGGGTCGTGCGATTCGACGGCGTTGTTCAGGACATGCCCGCCTGGTATGCGAATAAGGGCGTGCTGCTCTCGACGTCCATGTATGAAAGTTTCGGTATGAACATCGGTGAGGCGATGGCGGTCGGAGCGTTCCCGGTCGTGCACGATTTTCCCGGCGCGGACCGGTTGTGGCCCGAGGAATGCCTCTTCGCCAGCATCGACGACGCCGTCGCGTTGATCCGTTCCGCTCGGCCCGGCCTGTATCGGGAATGGGTGCGCGACCGTTACAGCCTGGACCGGCAAATCGCATCCGTTCTGGGATTGTTGGCTGAACTCGCGTGATGCGGATCGTCGCCATTGGCCGATCTCGCGACGGTCCGGAAGCCGCGCTGTTCGCGCGTTACAGTGCCCGCATCCGTCCCGCCCTGGCGCTGACGGAAATCCCCGACGGCAAAGGCGCGCCCGCCGAAATCATGCGCCGTGAAGGGGAGGCGCTGTTGGCCGCCCTGCCAGCCCAGACCTTTGCGATCGCGCTGGATCTCGACGGCGAAATGCTTGACAGCGCCAGCTTCGCCGCGCGGCTGGAGGGCTGGCTGAGCCTGTCCCGTCCCATTCGCTTCCTGATCGGCGGCGCCGAAGGACTGGACCGCCCGGTCATTGCCCGCGCCGATTTCACGCTCTCATTGGGCCGCCTGACCTGGCCGCATTTGCTGGCTCGGGCGATGCTGGCGGAGCAAATCTATCGCGCCCGGTCGATTGCCGCCGGCCATCCGTATCACCGGTCCGGTCGACCGGATCAGGCCCTTTGCAGATAATCCATTGCTTCCGCGTTGGCGCAGAAGTCGTGACAGTAGGTCGCCGCCGTCCCAGACTCCAGCTCCCGCCGGCAAATGCGTGAATCCCGGCAACGCGCGCACGTCACCTCCATGTCCCGCAGAATCGCGCTGAAGGACCGCCGGACCGCGTCCGGATCCAGCCCCCGCGCGCGCATCATTTTGTCCATCAACTCGCTGTGGTCCGTTACCTTCGGAACGACCTCCCGCAGATCCGCCTCCGTGATGCCGAGATCGGCCGCCAGGTACTGCAAATCCGCGCGCGACATCGCGGCGATTTCATTGTCGCGGGACGCGCGCGTTTTAATCCAATCGAAGGCCCGCGACAGCAGGCTTGAATCCGATGGCGCGGACATCTTGGTTGTCTCCCAGATCAGGCTCCGGAGGACATTGCCACGCGGAAGAGCGCGGCGCTTTGATCCATGTCAAAGCGCCGGTCCCGTTACTCGATCGGCACGAAGATCGAATGCCGCATCTTGCCGCCGATCGACTTCGACAGATGCCCTTTGCCGCG
>Ga0181528_10002482_pt1 | contig 11345 bp, 4 predicted proteins | sample PEATcosm2014_Bin_47_FD_119742 | JGI IMG/M metagenome (GOLD analysis project Ga0181528, IMG submission 119742) | Peatland microbial communities from MTU Mesocosm Facility, Houghton, MI, USA - PEATcosm2014_Bin10_10_metaG | ecosystem: Environmental > Terrestrial > Soil > Wetlands > Peat | place... | reverse complement strand
TGCCTCCGATCGGCGCGGGTCTCGCGATCGGCGCGGGTCTCCCGACCTCGCCGCAACCGGGGCCGGGTCGGGAGACCGGCCCCAACAAATGTTGGCTGCTTCCTCGCTTACGCTTCGGGTTAGTGTTATGCATCTTGCTGTCGCTTTGCGGTTGCGGCGGCAAGAAGATTCCGCCCTGGGGAAGCCTTTCCGGCGCGGTCACTTTGGACGGCAAGCCGGCCAAGGTGGTGACGGTGATTTTCGAGAACCGCGCAAAGGGCGTTGGCATGACGGCCACCACGGACGACGGTGGTGCTATTTATAATGCCGAAGCCCTGACATTGTCCGGTGATGCCATTTCGGGCAATAAGTCCGCGATGAATAGTGGCGGCGGCGTCTACACGACGGGAAACGTGACCAGCAGCAACGATACGTTCTCGGGCAATTCGGCTGATTTTGGCGGTGGCATCGCGATCAGCAATGCGACGATCAGCAGTACCAACGACACGTTCTTCGGCAATTCGGCGCTCGATTTTGGTGGTGGGATCTGGAATGCGGGAACGCTTGCCACCACGAACGATACGATTGTCGGCAACTTCAGCAGTCCCGGAGGCGGAATCTACAATTCAAACAAAACCTGGACTTCGCTCAACACGATTGTGGCGGGAAATCTTGCGGCGTCTGGATCAACCACACCGTCAGACGTTTACAATTACAGCGGAATCACCCACGCGTCATATACGTTGATCGGCGATCCGAATTCTGCGGGGGGAATCACTGTTGGTGGCACCACCCATAATATTGTGGGCGCCTCGGCGAGTACCATATTCCAGACCAGCCTCAGCGGAACTCCATTACTCGGCAATAACGGTGGCTCCACCGAGACCGTTGCTTTGGCGTTCAACAGTCCGGCAATCAATGTCGGTGGAGCGGTCACGTCGCTGACTGCCGCAGTAACGAGTCTCACGGCGACTTCATTGACCGTCGCCAGTTCGACATCGATTGCCGTCGGTGACGCATTGCAAATCGACAGTGAAGTTTTCGTCGTGACGGCCGTGAACTCAGCGACTTCGATTACCGTCGTACGAGGCCAGTCAGGAACTGCCGTAGCGACTCACGCGGCAGGCGCGGCGATCATGTTGGCGACGGATCAGACGGGATTGGTCCGGTTGGGTAATGATCTGGGTGCTCGCAATTCGCAACACTCGCTGATCGTCAACACGACGGCCGACGATACCGCGTCACCGACCACGACACATTTGACCCTGCGGAATGCCATTGCGATTGCCGACGCCGACGTCTTTCCCGCCAATAACACCACGGGCGAAACGATCGCCTTTCAGAACGGCCTGACGGGCACGATTTCACTGACTCAAGGTGCAATTGGAATTACGAATTCGATGTCGATTCCCGGCCCCGGTGCGAATCTGCTGACCATCTCGGGCAACAACAGTTCTCAGATTTTTATCATCAATAATAGTAACCGCACCGTGATTAATCAGGTGGCGATTACCGGCTTGACGCTGATGAATGGGAATGCGGCGAATTCAACGAACTCCGTAAACGCAGCCGGTGGGGCGATCTACAACTCCGAGACATTGACGCTATTCAACGACACTTTTGCCGGAAATGCGGCCATCGTGCAGGGGGGAGCCGTTTTCAACAGCGGTTCTCTCACGAGCACGAACAATACGTATTCGAATAATTCAGCGATCAACTACGGGGGTGGCTTCGACAACAATGGTGGCAAGCTGACCAGCACGAACGACACGTTCACCAGCAATTCTTCCCCTAACGGTAGCGGCATCGAAAACAGCATGGGAACACTCACGACGACCAACGATTCCATCACGGGCAACTTCGGCGGGAATGGTGCAGTTGGCAATAGCGGAGGAACGTGGAATTCTCTGAGCACAATCGTGGCCGGAAATCTAACGACGGCTGGATCAACTGTATCCTCGGATGTCGTCAACATGGGAACGATTAAAGCATCGTATACACTTATTGGAGACCCGAATTCAGCTGGTGGTATTACGGCGGGTGGCAGCAATCACAATATTGTCGGCGCGGCGACAAATGTGATTTTCCAAACGACGGCCAATGGCAGCCCTCTACTGGCGAACAATGGCGGTCCAACCCAAACGATTGCCCTTGCGGCGGGAAGCCCGGCGATCAATACAGGAGGAACGTTAACGACCGTCGCCACGGCGGTGACGAGTCTCACCACAACGATATTGACGGTCTCAAATTCGTCCTTCATCGTGGTCGGCGATGTTCTGCGCATCGACAACGAAGTGATGGTTGTCACCACCGTGAATACGCCGACGTCGATCACTGTCACGCGTGGGCAATTGGGGACAAACGCGACGAATCACGCGGTCAATGCGGCAATCACTTTGGCCGAAGACCAACGCGGTATCGTTCGCAGCCTCAATGACATAGGCTCGTTCGGTGTGGCTGAACCAACACTGCCGTACGGAGCAACGGTTGCCACATCGGCATCCTCCGTTGTCGTTGCCAGCGGCATTGACTTTGCCTTGTCGACGGGTGGCGGACTTTTTTACTGGGCCGGTGCGAGTTCCGGTTGGACGCAGATTGCTGGCAATACCAGTTCGTTCCAGGTCGGCTCGAATGGTACGGCGTATGCCCTGCTGCCCTACGGGGGGCTTTATGGCTGGACGCTCAGCGGTGGTTGGTCGTTCGTGGCGGGGAACGTCAGTTCGTATCAGGCCGGCCCGAACGGAACGGCGTACGTCCTGCAACCGGGTGGAAAGCTGAGTATTTCGCAGAATGGCACTCTGACTCTGCTCAAGTCCAATGTCAGTTCGTTCCAGGTCGGGCCGGATGGGACCGTCTATGCCCAATTGCCCTACGGTGCCCTCGAAAGCTGGCCCGGTTCGGGCAGTGCCTGGACGTCGGTCGCAGCGAACGTCAGTTCGTACCAGATCGCTGCGAACGACACCGTCTACATCCTGCAACCGGGTGGCAACCTGAGCACTTGGCAAAACGGCAGTCTGACACTGCTCAAAGCCAATGTCAGTTCGTTTCAGGTCGCACCGAACGGGACCGTGTATGCCATGCTGCCCTACGGCTCCTTACAATGCTGGACACCCGGCAGTAGTTGGACGGTCGTCGAAGGGAACGTCACTTCGTTCCAGGTGAGTCCCAACGGAATCGTGTATCTGCTGCAACCCGGCGGTAACCTCGACGACTGGCAGAACGGAAGTCTGTCGACGATGCAGACCAATGTCAACTCGTTCCAGCTCGCTCCCAACGGCATGATCTATGCCATGCTGCCCTACGGTGTCCTCAAGAGCTCGACCGGTCCCGGCAGTAGCTGGACTCAGTTGGAAGGGAACGTCAGTTCCTACCAGGTGGCACCGAACGGCATGTTGTACGCACTGCAACCGGGCGGCAACCTGGATCTGTGGGAGTACGGCAGTTGGGCACTCACGGCAGCGAAAACGAACTCGTTCGAGTTCGGCCCGGATGGCACATTGTACGATATGCTGCCCTATGGTGGCCTTTATACCTGGAGTGGATTCGGTGGGACTTGGTCGCCCGTGGCGGGCGGTGTCAGTTCGTTCCAGGTGGCGGCGAACGGCACGTTGTTTGTCCAGCAAGGGACTAATCTGGACCTCTGGGAAAACGACAGCTTGACGTTGTTGTCGGCGAATACGAGTTCGTTCGAGGTTGGCCCGGATGGCACGCTGTATCTCGTACTGTCCGGCAATGCGCTTTACAGTTGGAGTGGATTTGGCGGCGTCTGGACGTCGCTGGAAAGCAATATCACCTCGTACGAGATCGCGGCGAATGGAACGTTGTTTGCGTTACAATCGGGCAACCTCGCCATTTGGGAGAGCGGTGCCTGGGCCACGCTGACAGGTAACGCCAGTTCCTTCCAGATCGGCTCGAACGGTACGGTGTATGTCGTGTTGTCTGGTAATGCGTTGAATAGTTGGACGGGCTTTGGCGGCACCTGGACGTCACTGCAAAATGGTATCAGCAGTTACCAGGTGGCTCCGAACGGCATGTTGTACGCCTTGCTATCGAACAATCTGCAGGTCTGGGAAAACGGCAGTTGGGCCACTCTGACGGGCAACGCCAGTTCGTTCCAGATCGGCCCAGACGGGACATTGTACGTCTTACTGCCTGGAAGTGCCCTCTACAGTTGGACGGGATTTGGCGGCACCTGGGCCTCTGTGGCCGGCAACGTCACTTCGTACCAGGTGCTTCCAAACGGCAACATCATCATTAACGGCCAGCTTTTCAGTTAAACCGTCTTTTTTTCTTGACAACGGATTGGAGTCGCGTTCTGATCAGCGGTCGATTGTGGCAATATGCTGGATCGTGCCGTGCAAACGCACAACTTCGATTCATGAAAACGAGGATTTGAACGGCGGAGTTTGTTCGACCAAACAGAGTTTCAATAAAACCATCTACGGCCGGGCTTAGACGCACACCTTTCCGTATGTACCAGAAGAGGGAATCATGCGGTTGTGTTCCTGGCTGAGCGGCTTGTTTGCTCGTTTGACACGATCTTCGCGATTGGCGCTACGAATGCGACGTCGAACCCCGCCCAGCTGCTGGCGATTCCGTTCGCCCATCGCTGCGATCGTGCAGACGTTGGAGCCGCGCCGATTGCTGACGACGATCACGGTGACGACTCTTTCCGACGCCTTGAGCCATACGGGCGAGAGTTTGCGCGACGCAATCACTCAGGCTGACAGCGACCCCGCTGGCGATACGATCGAATTCCAGCAGGGGCTGACGGGCACAATCTCGTTGCTCCAGAATTATTTTATCATATCGAAACCAATGACAATCACGGGTCCCGGCGCGAGCCTGCTGTCGATCTCAGCGAACGAAATAACTAATATCTTTGACTTGGAAAGCAGCGCCAATCAGGTCGTGATATCCGGTTTGACGTTGACAAATGGGATTGCAACCGGCGGCTTTCCCTCCGACTTCGGCGGTGCGGTCGACAATTACGGTACGCTCACGCTATCCAACGATGTGGTTTCAGGGAATTCGGCCCAAGAAGGAGGCGGCGGCATCTACAATTCCGGAGCCCTGACATGCACCAATGACACTTTCACCAGTAATTCCGCTCTCTCGGGCAGTTCCACCCTCACCAATGGTGGTGCCATCTACAATGTGGCAAGCCTGTCCTGCAGCAACGACACGTTCACAGACAATTCAGGGGCAAATGGTGGCGGCATCTACAACAGATCAGGCGCGTATGCTGGCAACGACACGTTCTCGAAGAATCTCGCCACCAACGGCGGTGGGATTTACAATGATAGTGGCGGGCGGATGCTCACCCCCGGCGACCTGTTTTCACATAATTTGGCATCCTCCACCGGCGGTGGCATCGATAATGTCGGGACGATGACGAGTTCCAACGACACGTTCTCAAACAATTCGGCAACGGTCTTTGGAGGGGGCGTCCTCAACTCCCAAAACTTGACCAGCATCAACGACACGTACTCGGGGAATTCCTCAGAATACGGCGGCGGGATCTTCAATAATGGTGGCGCGGTGGCGAGCACCAACGATACGCTTGTGGGCAATTCAGCTTCCGCGCTTGGTGGCGGCATCTATAATTACGGAACTCTGACGAGCACCAACGGCACAATCGCAGGTAATTTCGGCAGCGGAGGCGGCGTTTACAATTACCTTGAGACGTGGAATTCCTGGAACACGATTGTGGTTGGGAATTTAACAACGAACGGGGGCGGCGCAGCTTCGGATGTGGCGTACAGCGGTGGTGCCATCAACGCGTCGTATACGCTGATTGGCGATCCAAATTCCGCCGGTGGAATTACGGCGGGCGGAATTACCCACAACATTGTTGGTGCGGCGGTTAGTGCGGTCTTACAGACTAATTCCAGCGGTGTTCCACTGCTCGCAAATAACGGCGGTCCGACCGAGACGATCGTCTTGGCGGCAGGCAGCCCAGGGATCAACGCAGGCGGTGCTCTGACGACGCTGACCTCTCCGGTGACGAGTCTCGCGGCGACGACCACGTTGTCGGTCGGGAGTTCGACTTACCTTGTGGTCGGCGACCAGTTGAAGATCAACAACGAGATCATGACCGTTATCGCCGTGAACTCGGCGACGTCGATCACAGTCGATCGCGGTGTACTGGGGACGAGTATGACCACCCATTCAACGAATGCGGCCCTCACGCTCGCCACGGACGAGCGGGGCATCGTTCGCCGTTCCGATGACATCGGTTCGTTTGCGGAAGTCCCGCCATTCCCGGGCGGAGCCACGGTCGCTTCATCTCTGATTAATTCCAATGGCTTTGTGTTCGATTTGTCGACCGGTGGCGCTCTCGATGTCTGGACGGGTCAAAGTGCGAACTGGACGCAGATTGCTGGCAATACGTCATCGTTCCAGGTCGGCGGGAATGGCACGATGTACGCTCTACTGCCCTACGGCGGCCTTTACGGCTGGACGCTGAATGGTGGTTGGTCGTTCGTGGCGGGGAATGTCAGTTCGTACCAGCCGGGCCCGAATGGAACCGTGTACGTCCTGCAACCGGGCGGCAATCTGAGTATTTCGCAGAATGGCACACTGACGCCGCTCAAGTCCAATGTCAGCTCGTTCCAGGTGGGACCGGACGGGACGGTGTATGCCATGCTGCCGTTCGGTGACCTCGAAAGTTGGCCCGGTTCGGGCAGTACCTGGACATTGATGGCGGCGAACGTCAGTTCGTACGAGGTGGCACCCACCGGCACCATCTACATACTGCAACCTGGCGGCAACCTGAGCACTTGGCAGAACGGAAGTTTGTCGCCGATTAACGCCAATGTCAATTCGTTCCAGATCGATCCAATCTCCGGGACGTTGTATGCCATGCTGCCCTACGGTGTCCTGGATAGCTGGACCGGTCCAGGCAGTAGTTGGACGCTCGTGGAAGGTAATGTCAGTTCGTTCCAGGTCAGTCCGAACGGAACGGTATATTTGTTGCAACCGGGCGGTAACCTCGAAGACTGGCGGAACGGAAGTCTGTCAACGACGCAGACCAATGTCAGCTCGTTCCAGGTGGCCCCGAATGGCATGGTCTATGCCATGCTTCCCTACGGTGCCCTGGAAAGTTCGACCGGTCCCGGCAGTAGCTGGACGTTCCTGGAAAGCGATGTCAGTTCGTTCCAAGTGGCACCGAACGGCATGTTGTACGCACTGCAACCGGGTGGCAACCTGGATCTGTGGGAGTACGGCAGTTGGGCACTGACGGCGGCGAAAACGAACTCGTTCGAGATCGGTTCTGACGGCACGTTGTACGACATGCTGCCCTACGGTGGTCTGTATATCTGGTCGGGTTTTGGTGGGACGTGGTCGCCCGTGGCAGGCGGTGTCAGTTCGTACCAGGTTGCGGCAAACGGCATGTTGTATCTCCTGCTAGGGAGTTCTCTGGACGCTTACTGGGAGAACATCGCAGGAGGATACTTGTCGCAAAATGCGAATTCGTTGCAGGTCGGCTCAGATGGTACGGTCTACGCCCTGCTGTCCGGCAACGCGCTCAATAGCTGGACCGGTTTTGGCGGCGTCTGGACTTCGCTGGAAAGCAATGTCACCTCATACCAGATTGCAGCGAACGGGACACTGTTCGCTTTGCAATCGGGCAACCTCGCGATTTGGGAGAGCGGCGCCTGGGCCACCCTGACAGGCAACGCCAGTTCCTTCCAGATCGATTCGAACGGCACGGTATATGTCGATCTTCCTGGCAACGCGTTGTATGCCTGGACGGGATTTGGCGGTACCTGGACGTCTCTGCAAAGCAATATCAGCAGCTACCAGGTGGCCCCGAACGGCATGTTGTACGCGTTGCTCTCGAGCAACCTGCAGGTCTGGGAGAACGGCAGTTGGGCCACACTGACCGGCAACGCCAGTTCGTTCCAGATCGGCCCGGACGGGACATTGTATGTCTTGCTGCCCGGCAATGCCCTCTACAGTTGGACGGGATTTGGCAGCACCTGGACCTCGGTGGCTGGCAACGTCACTTCGTACCAGGTTCTTCCAAACGGCAACATCATCATTAACGGCCAGCTTTTCAGTTGAACGAAGGCGCGGAGATACAGCGACGAGATCGGAGCTGACTAACGGTCAAACGACGACGTTTCTCGATCATCTGAGCAGTGGATTCTGATTGGGAAAACATGTTTTGGGTTTTCGGCGCGCCGTTGGGAGGCGATGGTGGTAGTGGCGGAGCGGTCCAGGGCATAACCTGACGAGCCCGAGATCACCTGCGAAAAGACCAAAAACATTCCGACGAACAGCGGATAGCGCATGTCAAACTCCCTTCAGCGAGCAGGAACCAAGAAGATCGAGTTCCGATGCCTTCCTTTTAGCACGGAACGCCGCTCCGATGCGATGGAATCTATGCGACGCGTCTGATCGACGCCGCGAATGCCACGAATCCAATTCGGTAGGCGTCCTCGGTGATGAGAGTACCATGCACATTCGAGTTGGCGGGGCGGCGAACTGTTAGACGCATTCCAAACGGAAAGATGGCTGCGACGCGAATTTCGAGATCAGCTGCGTCGAGGTCTTCGGTTGTTAATTCGGGAATGTTTTGAAACGGCGGACAAAACGAAACGTGGATCGTCGCATCGCGTTGATTTTTCACAAATTCGATGCGAACGCCTCCTTCGATGGTTTCGCCATCACTTGTTCGCGATCGAGTCAACCATTGTGTGACATTCGGTGAATTCACTGTGTTGTCGGCAATTCGAAATGCTTCAGAAGCAGAAACAGGGCCGTCGCAAGGATCAAACGCTGCCTGCGCTAAAGTCCGATGTTTGCTATCTATCTGTGTGGCAGATGGCACGAAACGATCGCTGACACTGATCGGCACCGGTGGTGCGGGTGATTTCAGCGTGATCCAGACGATCATCAACGGAATGATTCCAACCATCGCAAGAACGGCCATCGACAGACTCGTGTTCTGCCAACCAAGTGAACCTGCCCAGGCAGTCGCGATTGCGATTGATGCCAAAAAGGGAGCATGCCGCTGAGGTTTCGAGCGATTTTCAGCGGTTTCAATTCCTTCGATCAAAATCAACGCGACAGAATTCGCAATCGCAACGGCGATCGCGAAAACAATGGAAATCGTGATGGGCAGCTCCGCCGATGTAAACACCATCGAGACGACCAAGAGAGTCCAGATTGCAATCGCCAACTGCCGACGTGCAGGATTCGGAGGTGGCGTTGAGTGGATCATGGACTGATTAACCGCAGGCAATTCATTCGGTTGGCGTTACTGAGTCGGTCGAGAGTTTAGTGGAGACAGGCAGTTTGCGGCGAGAGGAGTCTGTTTTTGTTGATCTTAATAATTCCGCTCGGACCTGTTCACAGTTCGATTGATGTTTGCGCATTTTAAGACTTTTGATAAAAACTTGCCGATTTCACTCATGTAACGCGGAAACTAAACACGTCGATCCAGGGTGGTTTCGGACGCAATTTCAGGTCATGACGACATTTCCTTCTCACTGGTTAAGAAGAAATGCTCTTTAGTTCACCGATTTTCCTGTTTCTGTTCTTGCCGGTCACGCTGGGCATTTATTTCCTGCTGCGCGGACAGTGGCGCAACCGGTGGCTGCTGGTGGCGAGCCTGCTGTTCTATATTTTCGGCGACGGTGAGTATTCGCTGTTTTTGATCGGATTGATTGGTGCGAACTATTGGTGTGGTCGGTGGGTCGCCGCATTCGAAAACGAGGGTTCACGGCGCATGGCCATGCTGGCCTCAATTGGCCTTGATGTAGCGCTATTGGCCACGTTTAAATATGGCAACTTCGCCATCGACAATCTGAATACACTGCGGGAATGGTTTGGTTTGGATCGGATTCAAGTGGCACCAATCCATCTTCCCCTGGGGATTTCGTTCGTCACTTTTCATTGCATGTCCTACATCATTGACGTCTATCGTCGCAAGACGCCTGCACAACGCGGCGGGGCGAGTTTTGCTCTGTACATCAGCTTCTTTCCTCAGGCGATTGCGGGACCGATCGTGCGGTATTGCGATATCGCAGGGCAACTCGAATCGCGGCAGGTGACGTCGCAAGCCTTCGCCGAAGGGATTCACCGATTTGTCCTTGGATTGGGTAAGAAGATGCTGATTGCCAACAGTATGGCGATCGTGGCCGACGCCGCGTTCAATGCGTCCTTTGGCCAACTTTCACCGGGTGCAGCGTGGTTGGGACTCATTTGCTATGCATTCCAGATCTATTTTGATTTTTCGGGCTACTCGGACATGGCGGTCGGTCTGGCGTTGATGTTTGGTTTCCGGTTCATCGAGAACTTCAACTATCCCTATGCTTCGACGTCCATTACAGACTTCTGGCGACGGTGGCATATTTCGCTGTCGACGTGGTTTCGAGATTACGTCTATATTCCACTGGGCGGCAATCGTTGCGGCCCGATCAGAACCTATGTCAACCTGTTGATCGTCTTTCTATTGTGCGGCCTATGGCACGGCGCAAGCTGGAATTTTGTCCTCTGGGGAGTCTTCCATGGGGTATTTCTCGTCGCGGAACGGCTTATATGGGGCGAATGGCTGAATCGATGCTGGCGACCAATCCAGCATGTCTACACGTTATTCATCATCTTGATGGGATGGGTTTTCTTTCGTGTGGAAACGTTGCCGCAGGCCTTTGCCTACTTTCAAATGCTGTGGGGATTGGCGCCGCTCACTGAGAACTATGCCCATTTCGAGACTTTTGCCGATAGAGGTCTGTGGATTGCGCTTGTCGCAGCTGTGATCGGATCGATACCAACGCTACCGTGGTTGCAGAAAATGAGGATCCAAATCATGACGAATAGCCACGGACATCCGATCGTCGATCCGGTTTCAATCTTCGTCATGGGATTTGGTCGGATCACTGTGGTTTTGACCATCCTGGTTGCTTCCGCGTCGTTGATGTTGGCAGGAACCTACAATCCCTTCATTTACTTTCGGTTCTGAGGTCTCGCGGCATCGAGCGAGTGACGTTGGTTGACGCAGTGGGAACGAATTAATCAGTTGAACGTACGACAAAAAGTGGGCGAGTGATGTTACTGAAACGTTTTCAAAATCTGACTTGGCAGAAATGCTCTGATTACTTGTTAATTGGGGCATTTCTGGCGGCCATTACGTTACCAGCTTGCCTGATGGGAACAGATGCCGCGCGGCGCATCGTTGCCCAGACTGAATTTCGTAATCCCGCTTCTTTCCCAAAACTGAATCTCTGTGCTTGTTCATGGGGAAGTCGATCTCAAATCGAGAACTTCTGTACATTTCCGAAGCGGCTCGAGGCTTGGTTCAACGATAATCTCGCCGGGCGTCATTTCCTGATTCAACTGCACTCGCTCGCGAGGAT
>Ga0181528_10002481_pt1 | contig 11346 bp, 3 predicted proteins | sample PEATcosm2014_Bin_47_FD_119742 | JGI IMG/M metagenome (GOLD analysis project Ga0181528, IMG submission 119742) | Peatland microbial communities from MTU Mesocosm Facility, Houghton, MI, USA - PEATcosm2014_Bin10_10_metaG | ecosystem: Environmental > Terrestrial > Soil > Wetlands > Peat | place... | reverse complement strand
GCCAGGAACTGCTGCCGAGGGGTGAGGTTGTTCCCGTTATTGAGCCGGCTGGCGACGCCCCGGCTCGTGTTCTCGAACTCCGTGACCTCGGCCAGACTATCAAAGAGCTGTTCGGCACTGAGGCCGCGAATGTTCATACGGCCAAAGAGGCGAGGATCGTCGCTGTTGGACGAACTGACCGCGCTGGTTCTCTGGTATGCCTGGCTCGCGACGATGGCACGGATCAGATACTTCAAATCGAAGCGATGATCCGTGAACTGTCGGGCTAGCTCGTCCAGCAGATCGGGGTGACTGGGCAAGTTGTGGTCACCCTGCTCGTCCACGGGATCGATGAGGCCGATGCCGAAAAAGTAGGACCAAATCCGATTGGCCGCGGCGCGAGAGAAAAAGGCGTTCGTGGGACTAACCAGCCAGTCGGCCATGATCTCTCGCGAATTGTCGCCCGGTTCGAAGGTCGGCTCCGCGCCCTGAAGAAAGCGTGCGCGGACCACTTCGTTTTTTCCGGGGACGGCGATGGTCCGCTGGTCATTTTGCTGGTTTCCCTGGCCGGCGAAGAACGCGGCGAAGGACCAGAATTCGGTTTGCGACCAGTTGCCGCCTGAGCGGTCATTGTGGCACTGGGCACACTCCAGCTTGATCCCCAGGAACAGCCGCGACGTGGTTCCAGCGAGGTTTTCCGGCTTGTTTTCGTTGATTTGGTCAAAGAGGCTAGGCACTTCGCCGCCTCGAGCCCTCCTGAACATTCGAGCCGCCAGCCGGTTATTGGGTTGGACAGTAGGGGCCTCAGTGATCAATTGGCGGACCAGACGATCGTAGTGGAGATCGTCCTTCAGGTGATTTTGCAGCCACCTCTCCGTCTCGGGGCCGAGGACGGCCGTCCGTTCGGTATCAACCCGCGAAAGCAGCCACGCTCTCCAGACGTTGGTAAAATGAGCGATGAAGGCGTCCGGTTTGCGGGTGGGCTTCCGGCCGTCGAGCAACATTTCGAGCCAGATCAGACGCTTGTCCGACCGGCCGTCATCAAGGAAGTCGCGAGCATCGATGACGGATGGAACGCAACCGACAAGGTCGAGGTACACTCGGCGAATGAACTCGGCGTCGTCGGCAATGTTAGCAGCCTTTAGCCCTGTAGCGGCCTGGCGGACGCCCAGCCAGTAATCAATTCGACCCGCAAGCTCCTTGGCATCCAAAAGCCCATCCGGTTCCTCGGCACGGGTGTTACTCGCGGAGGCCGTCGATGCCAGGATGAAGAGGCCCAGCGAGACAAGTCCAGTCCAGCGACATATCATAAGACCACCTCAACAATCCTTGGTTGTTACCACATTTTTACGCGGAACGCGTCACCCGTCAGCGGCGTTTCTTTGATCTGCTGCCAGTTCTTATCCAGCTCGACGTACTTGGTTCCTCTGATCGTGACTAGCGTATGGCCGTTCGGCAGGCGGTGAGCGTGAGTGACTCCTTGCTGATCGAAACGGTTAATTTCGTTTCCATCCTGGTCAAACTCGGTACAGTTCCCCATTCCAGGGGACAAGGTCAGAACATGGCCGTTGTCCAGCACCTCGTTGCAGCCGGCGCCGCCAACCATGACTTGAGATCGCTTTACCTCATTCCCCGCCTTGTCAAATTGGATGATTTCGCTCCGGTCAAAGGCGACGATACTGCCAGTGGGCAGCCGATGCGCCGCGGCGACCCCTGCGACCATGACTCGCAATACCTCTTTGCCGCGACGGTCCACCTCAACGAGCACATCGTTACAAGGGATGAAAGTGTTGCCATTGGGAAGACGCTGGACGCTAACCGGCGTGACGCCTTCCAGTTTCCAGAGTACCGTGCCGCTCAAGTCGCGTTCGGTGACGCGGTTCGACTCGGCCACCAGGATGTGCCCGTTGGCCAGAACTTGGGCATCCGAAGGCCCTTCAAGTCCAGTCAGGGCCCAGCGCTGCTTGCCGTCAGAGCCCAGCGCAGTGACCATGTTCTCCTGGGGTTGAACCAGCAGGGTGTAACCGCGCAACCTTCCGCCTGAAGCAGGGCCCACCTGCCCTCGCGTGGCGGTAGAGAGATTGCCGAATATGGCCGGATTGTTCTTGCCGACCTCGGCCCAAGAGGCCCAGGCCGCGCTGCGTTTTCCGCGATTGGCATCACCTTCGGGCAAATCCTTCGGTCCTGCGTCGCCGGCTAAACGGCTCAAAACGTCCTCCGCCTGTGCGGCCAAATCAGTCGGGGCCTGGGCGATGAAAGACGCAAGTGCGGGTAGTGCGTCAGGATCGCGGGCTTCGGCCAGGGCCGCGGCAACCGCAAGCCGCACTGCGGGGTCGGCGTCCTGAAGCAACCGACGTACCTTCTCCAGATGGTCAGGTTTTGGGACCGAGCAGAGCGCTCTTGCAGCGGCGATTCGCCGAGTTGGTGACCTGTCCGTGAGCGCGCTCAGCACGGCTGGATTTGCTTCACCGTTCGAGTAGGCGACGGCGGCCAGAGCGATCTGAAGTGCTTCCCGGAGACCATCGTCGTTTTGGACCGGCAGGTAGGCGAGAATTGCTTCGGCGGCGCCAGGAGGTTTTCGCAGCGCCACCAACCGAGCCAGCGCGAGGAGCCGGGGGAGATATTCCTCCTTAGCCTTCTCGTCCTGTCCCTCGATTGTCTCGATGCAGTCCCGAATCCGAGCCCGGACTTCGAGGTCGGGTGGATCGCGGAAAACCTGCCGCAGCAAGGGAAGAGCGGGCATGCCGAGATCGATCAGATCCTTTTGTGCCCTTTCGCGGGCTTCGTAGGTGTTGTCTCCCAGTTTCTGGACGAGGGCGTGGACCTTGTCGAGATCGACTTCGGGCCTGGTTCGCTTTTTCAACTCGCTCAGGAACCCTGGGTCCTCGGTGTCGTGCCACCACCGCAGCCAGTCCTCGCGCGCTTGACCTGAAGTCAACGTCGCTTTGCCATTCTTCAGGTCGGGGCCCAGCGCACCGGCCAACTCGGTCAGAAAGTCCTCGATCGCCGAGCGCGTTTCCCCATCGCCCACGTCTCCCAATAAGGCAATCAACGCCGCGACAGCTTGGGGATCATCGACCTTGGCGAGAACCAAGGCCGCGCGCAATCGAACCGAAGGCGCCGGATCGAGAAGGAGCTTCCGGATGGCATCTCGATGCGGCGCGAGGTTGTCCTCGGCCAGGAGGGCAACGGCCGTGGCCCGCCGCAACGGGTGCTCGTCGCCGAGGGCGTTCACCACTGCCGGGTCCGCAGTCCCACTTTCGTTGTGGGCGACGGTGCGCAATAACTCCACGATCTCTTGAAGGACACGATCATTCTCGGCATGGGGGAGATAGGCGAGGAACACTCGCGTCGCATGAGAAGCACGGCGGTTGGCCAGCAAGCGAGCAACCGCAATGGTCAAAGTGCCTCCATCGCCTTCAATGGCTGTCACGCAATGCCGAGCCAGGGCAGCGGACCGGCCCCCCTCGCGCGCCAGGGCCCGCAGTCGGGGCAGGACCGGCGTCCCGATGGACACAAGGTCCGCACAAGCTTGCTGCCGGGCATCGGGCGTGGAAGCGCCCAAGTTTTCGAGCAATTGATCCAATGTGCCGTGCGCGGGTTCGCCGCGCTCCCGCAAATTGAGGAAGGCGACGAGCGCGGCATTATTGGTCGCCAGCATCGCCGCGTCTAACCGGGCCTGGTCCGGATCGGCCGTGTCAGCCGCCCGGCCATCCCTGGCGAAGCCACTTGTTAGCAACGCCGCGGCCAGGAAAGGAAGAAAGGTTCGATTGTTCATTGTAGTCGTCTCCTGGCTCAGTGTCGGCAGCGCCAGATCCTCATTCGATGCACCACTCGGCGAGCCAATGAGTGACTCTGGACCCGGGAGGAGTCATCGCCAGGGACGGTTACCGCCCCTGGAAAGAGCTTACCTTTGTTTAACGCGGACGGCGGGTGTCGCCAGCGCGGTTTCCTTCAATGGTTTCCAGTTCTTGTCAAGTTCGATGTACTTCGTTCCTTGCACTACAACTAACGTATGCCCGTTGGGCAGTCGGAAACCGTGCGAGGCCCCCGGCTGTTGGAATCGGCCCAACTCCTTACCGTCCATGTCGAATTCGGCAATGTCGCCAATGCCCGGCGACAGCGACAGCAGGTGACCGTCGTCCATGATCTCGTTGAAGCCGCCCCCGCCAGTATTTACTGGAACTTGCTTGATCGGCCGTCCAGATTTGTCGAGCTGCATGATACTTTGACGATCGAACGCGACGACCCGTCCGTCAGGCAGTCTATGGGCTGCGACCATCCCGCGCCGGCGCATCGGCAACCGCAAGACGTCGTTGCCCGCGCGGTCCACCTCGAGGAGCAGACCGAAGCAGGGGATGAAGGTGTTACCATTGGCCAGGCGCTGGACGCTGATGGGCTGAATTCCCTCCACTTTCCACAACACGTTGCCGCTGAGGTCGCGTTCGGTGACGCGGCCCTGCTCCGCGACGAGGACGTGTTGATTAGCCAACATCTGGGCGTCAGTGGGGCCTTGAAGCCCGGTCAGAGTCCAGCGTGGCTTGCCGTCGGGCCCCAACTCGGTAATCGAGTTGCTCTGCTGCTGCACGAGCAGCGTATAGCCGCGCAGAGTTACACTCGAGGCGGCCACCGAGGGTTCGGCCATGACGATTTTGGCGTGGTCGCCATGCCACCATTCCCTCCAGGCGCCCGCGACGTTTTTCCAATCGATCGGCAGGACTGTCATTTCCGAGGGGACTATGCCGCCTGCGAGCCGCTCCAGTTGCTCCTCAATCTCCCAAGCCCGTGCATCGGGCAGATTCTCCAGCAGGCCACTTAAAGCTACGGCGCCCTCGACGTCGCCAGCCTCCGCCAGTCCTAGCGCCACGCGCCGTCGAACCTCGATGTCTGTGTCCAGCAGCAATTGATGCACGGCCGCGAAATGGTCCGCAATACCGCTCCTGCCGAGTGTGATCGCGGCCACTGCCCTGCGAATGCCGACTCCGTCGTCCAGAGCCTTGACGAGAGCAGGATCCGCCTTACCATCCACCACGCCAACCTCAAGCAAGACGCGATTGAACTGGACGATCGATTCCTCGTTTTCCGCACAGGGCAGAAACGCCAGGAGCGCGGCGACGGTGCCCGGCGGCCGGTGAAGCGCCAGCATCCGAAACAACGCTTCGGGTAGGGGGATCGGAGGGAATTCCCGCTCGATGACTTCCAGGCAGCGGCTGGCCGCTGGGCTCAGGCGAGGATGGTTCTCTTGGACGGCGCGCCGCAAAAGTGGACTGATTCGCGGCCCCATTGCCACGAGGTCTGCCGTTGCAATCGGTCCAAATTCCCCCTGCTCGGTTTCCAACTTGCGAAGCAGGGCTTGCGCCCTGGCCAGCTCCTCGTCCGTCAAGGTTCGCGCCTGGACCTCGCCCAGAAGCAGCTCGCCGTTGGTCTTTTGCCACCACGTCGCCCACACCTCGCGACGGAGCTCACGGGATACCAGATCGCTTCCGCTCGGACCGCGTACGGCCCAATCTCCTGCCAGACTCGCCAGGTACTCTTCGGCTTTAGTCGCGAGCGGGGCTGGCGCGTCGGACAGGCATTCGATCAAGACTGGAATGGCCTGACTATCGCGGGCGTCCGCCAGAGCCAGTGCTGCCTGCAGCCGAATGGCTGGGTCAGCGTCGGTCAACAGTGGTCGAACAATCTTCCAAGATGAATTGCCGCCGGCTTTGCACAGTGCACGGGCCGCGGCGGCACGGCTAAACCCACGCGAGCCCTTCAGCGCAGCCAGGAGTGCCGGGTCGGCCTTACCATCCTGGAGGCTGACGACGGCAAGAGCCGAAATGAAATCCTCGAAAACCGCGTCGTTGTCCGCAAACGGCAGGTAGTCCAACAGCGCCTGAGCAGTCCCAGGCGATTTCCGAGAGGCCAGCAATCGGGCGGCCTCGGCGGGCAGGTGATCGGCTTCAGGCCCCTCGATCAGTTGCAAGATCTCCTTCGCGCGTCGAGAAGCGCGGACCTCATCCACCCGATTGGCGACCTCACGGAGTACCGGGACAACGGGGGCTCCGATGCTGACAAGCTCTCCCTGGGCATCGTCGGCCTCGGTCGCGTCCTGGCTGTCAAGGGCTCGGGCGAGCTGCTCGATGACAGCCCGACCAGGGGGCGGCTGGGTGCGTTTGTGGAAGAAGTTGAGGATGGCCTTGTCAGTGATCGGCAACCGAGCGGCGCGCAAAGCTGACTCATCAGCGGGAGCTGCCAGAATCAGCCCCAACAGAAATGGGATCACGAACATGGGCACCTCCTGGGAAAACCGTTTGGCCAGATGCTCTTTCCATCCCTCAACTCAACTGGTCGACTTTGTCTTTATCATGTTACCGGTATTGTCTTTTATGCTACCAGTGGCTTGTTTCTGAATCAAGCCGCCAACCGTAACCCCTGACATTCGTTCCTCCCGTTGGGCCAAACAGTTCTCTTCCTCCCTGCCTCCCAAGATTCCGTTTCCGTTGCTGACCCGAGTTCCGTGTCGAGCGGCCTCGATTACGGCGTAGGGAGCAGCCTCTCTATCAAATGGTTTTCCAGGTGGCAACGCGACCACCGCCTGGATGATCCGATTTACGAATCGACATGCCTCGAGTTGCATCAACTCTATCGTTTTTTGGGAAATTACACCAAACGACCGAATTGCGAGACAGAAGCGATGTCGGTCTGGCCAACGCAGTCAAATGTGTTGATTAATGGTCTGATTACGAAGTGCAAATTCCCCAAGGCAATAGCGATCTCAAATTTGCGCCTGGTCTTCTCAAAGCGAGTATGATGAACGTAGGATGGCTAGCTGACGGAAAAGGGTTACGCTTTTCCAAAGCAAAGCCGGCCGGGTGCTAATTCCTGTAACCAGCCGAAAATGTTCATTCAAAGAGAATCCAGATGAGAAGACGATTTGCGATTGAAACGATTGCGGCCCTTCTTTTAATTGCCCTCGTGACGAGTGTCGCGATTGCTGAGGACTTGCCGCGTCGGACGGCCTTAGATGACTACATCCAGAAACCGGATGACAGCTACACCTGGAAAATCGCCAGCACAAAAAATGCCGATGGGATCAAGACAATCATCGTTGATATGGTCTCGCAGAATTGGCGGACAAAAAAAGACGTTGACCGCACTGAATGGCGACACTGGCTTACAGTATCGATTCCCCAGCAGGCGACGTCAGAGATCGGCATGCTTTTCATCGGAGGCGGTTACAATGGCGAGGGCGCGAGACCGAATAAGCGGTCTGAGGCAGTTGCCAAAGCAACCGGCAGCGTCGTCGCAGAGCTGGGCATGGTGCCCAATCAGACGCTGATGTTTCACGACGATGGCAAACAGCGAACAGAAGATGACCTGATCGGTTACACATCGGACCAGTTTCTCAAGACCGGCGATTCGACGTGGCCCGTGCGAAACGCCATGGTCAAGAGTGCCGTGCGCGCTTTGGATACGATGACCGCCGTAATGGCCTCCGAAGAAGGAGGCCGGCGCAAGGTCGACCAATTCGTTGTTGCGGGCGGGTCAAAGCGTGGCTGGACTACCTGGCTTACAGGAGCCGTTGATGATCGGGTGGTGGCCATCATTCCCATGGTGATCGACGTTCTGAACGTTGAAAACTCTATGAAACACCACTTTGCCTCTTACGGATTCTGGGCTCCCAATGTTGGCAATTATGTCGACCATCAAATCATGCAACGGGCGGACCATCCGCGGATGAAAGAATTGCACAGGCTGGAAGATCCGTACTTCTATCGACACCGTTTGACGATGCCTAAGCTGATCATCAACGCAGCCGGCGACCAGTTTTTTCTGCCAGATTCCTCGAAGTTTTATTGGGACGACCTGAGGGGGGAAAAATACCTGCGTTATGTTCCCAACGGCGATCACGGACTCGACGGGACCGATGCCAGCGACAGCATCGTTGCATTCTATTCACTGATTCTGGCCGGCAAGAAACCTCCAACGTATCTGTGGACTCAAGAGTTGGACGGAACGTTGCAGGTAATGACGCGAGATAAGCCGAAGGAAGTACGACTTTGGCAGGCAACAAATCCGGAAGCACGCGACTTTCGTGTCGAAACCTTCGGACGAAAATATACCAGTAGCATTGTCAATCCTGATGAGCATGGCCTTTACCGATCGAACGTCACGAAGCCGGAAAAAGGCTGGACCGCGTACTTTCTCGAACTGACATTCGACGTGGGAGCTCCGACTCCGCTCAAACTGACGACGAATGTGGTGGTAATTCCCGACATCGATCCATTTGCGGATAAGCCGTCGCACCTGCCGACATCGTTAACACTCGTTTGCAACGCGCCAAGCGAACTGGCCGCGAAGACGATCACCGAAGCAGCTACGGAGTTTGTGAAGAATCAGGATTTTGTTGAAGGCGACTTGAAGACACGGGTGATCGGCAGACGATGCTACTTCAACTGGGTGCCAAAAGGCGATTTTCGAACAGGAGCAAAAAGCCTTGCCAAACATCTGGCTAGTCAGAAGTGTGACACCTTCGCAAGTCAACTGGAGTCCGGTCCCGAGATGACGCTCCCCCCGGCCGGTATCGATTGATGCCGTCAAACAAAACGACAGAATTACGAGTCAGATCGAACTCGAATCGATGTGCGATTCGCCCGGCTTGGGGACTCTCCGGTTAACTATCTTCAGGCCATCGGGCAACCGCTTGTCTGCGATTGAATTGTGGAATACTGCAATTCGACACCGAGCGATACTCAGGCTTACGTGTGGGGTGGATTCAGAAAGGCGAGCAAAGGCGTTTCGTCACAGATGCACACAGATCAATGTAAAGCCACTGCAACGCTTTTCAAGGGCTTTGTTGAAATGCCCGACTAGCGCTAGCCACCATCTAATTCAACGTTTTTTGTCCTTCGAGCGGTTCACTTTGTCGATGTCTGCTCAATCAGTGAATTCGGATCGGCCTGCAGAAACGTAATGACGTCGGCAACATCCTGTGGTTTCAGATCTCGTTCCAGGCCTTCGGGCATGAATGACAGTCCGCTGCTGGAAATCTCGTCAATTTCACTGCGAAGTAAGGTTTGAATCGATCCGTTCGAACTTGCCAGAACGATATTGGAAGTCGATTCTTCGACAATCATGCCGGTCAACATTCGGCCGTCTTTCAAAACAGCACCGTAACTTCGGAATTTCCCTTCCACCGCCTGATTCGGATCGAAAATGGCGGTCAATAACGCCTTGGTCGATCGATCCTGAAGCGACATCAGATTTCCTCCAATCTGATTGCCAAGCCCACGGTACTTGTGGCAGTTGGCACAGGATTTCTTGAAGATTTCGGAACCTCGCAAGTCGTTTCCCGCAAGATTCTCCACGCTGGAATAGTCCGCCAGGACTTTCTGACGACTTTCCGACACTAACGCTTTAAAAATCTTGGTGGCTCGGGTCGCGATATCATCGTTGGAATTTTTGATCAGCCTTTGACGTTCTGCCGCACTCAGATCGCGGCTGTTGATTCTGCCTTCTTCCAGTGCCTGGATGAATTCCTTTGTCCATTCCGTTCTTGCGAGCAGTGTCTGGGCGATTGCGGCCTGGGTCGAGGGACTTTGCTGCTTCCAGGTGGAAATTAAAAGTCTCGAAACCTCGGGAACATTCAACGTCCCCAAAGATTTCAGCGCAGCCAATTGAATATCAGTCGATTGGCCCGTGGAAACAAGCGTGGTTAAGACTGCCAGGTCTTCACTCTGATGGTCGATACCGCGTCCCAGAACTCGAATCGCGGCGATGCGAACAAACGCTGCCGTTTTCGGATCAGCTGCAATGCGGCGAGCCTTTGAAAACCATTCGTTGATTCGAGACAGGTTTTCCGCTGCGGTGCCTGACGTACGAGCTAAATCCGCAAGACTCATTTTCCGACGTTCAAGGCTCTCGACCAACTCAGCCAATGCGACCAATGGAAAGCCAGTCTCTGCAAGTGTCGACTGCTTTGCGATCAACTCAAGTATTGTCCGAAAACCGTCATCATTTGTGGCGATTATCGTTGCCAGCAATTGCGCAACGAATTTCTGCCTGGTCTCACCCGGCAATGGCTGTGACATCAAATGTTGAAGCATATCGTTTGCATAGAGGACTGCGGAAGACATCACGGCGGTTTGAATCCAGATTTCCTCGGGCGACTGTAATAGGATTTTCACCAACGCCGGTCCGGAACGAGGATCCGCGATATTCCCCAAGGCGATTGCCAGTTCGAATCTCACTTCCAGGTCGGGATGGTCGGCAAGCTCAAACAATTTGGATGACTTCGCGGAATCGGGCGTCATCGATTCCGCACAGATCCGGATCGCCTGAATCGCCAGTTGCGGGTGTGCATTGAACAATGCCTTCTCGATCAGATGTGGTTCCAGTTTTTTCAACGCGTTCAGGATCCAAAGCGCGTGGACTTGTGATTCAGGTGTCGAGCCTGTTTCCACGACTTGCATCAAAAGGCCAGCAACATCGATCGCTTTTCGCTCGATAAGCAATTGTTGAGCCATGTCGCGTAAAGTTCCATTAGCCTGGCTCAATTGGTCAACGAGATCCTTGTTCGACATTCGACTCAGTTGCGGCCATGTCCCCGGCCGTCGTCCGCTACGGTAGATGCGGTAGATGCGGCCGCGATCGGAACCGGCACGAAGGTCAAGTTGCGTCCGCCAGTGATCGGGAATCCACTCCGGATGTTCGATGACTTGGCGATACATATCCGCAACCCACAACGCCCCATCAGGTCCTGTTTCCACGCGAACGGGACGGAACCAATGGTCTGTCGACGCCAGAAACTCGCGATTCTCATCACTCGGAATTCGACTCGCGCGATAAGTCAGTCCATCTCGTTCCAACCGGATTTGTTGAATCAGATTGTGGACCGGTTCGCAGATGAATCCGGTCCGTGTGACGTCGGGGCCCAGCGCGTCATCTCGGAAAATGATTGGCGAGCAGGCCGACGTAAAACGATTGGCCGTATTCAAATCATTAAATCGCGCCGCCAGACTGCTACTGGGGAAAACTGGTGGCGGTTCTTCGGTGTGGAATGTATCAACGGTACTTCGAGGAAACCGGACATGCGGATTCCGAGCAAGGGCACGTGACGTCATCACGTAGTGCCACCACGGATGAGTGTTGTCGTTGCCAAACCAGTGTCCCCAATCGTCACGCGATCGAACGAATTGACTGCGTCCACCTTCAGATTCGATTTTTCCGGTATCGGGTTCAATTCGAAAATCGCTACCGAGCAATTTGACGTCGCGGCCAAGTAGTTCGGATCTCACCAGACGGCTGGGGTCGCCTCCCGCCGCGTAAAGTCGATTGTCCAATCCGTAGGTAAATCCGTTCATACGATGTTGCGGATTAAAGTTT
>Ga0181528_10002478_pt1 | contig 11350 bp, 12 predicted proteins | sample PEATcosm2014_Bin_47_FD_119742 | JGI IMG/M metagenome (GOLD analysis project Ga0181528, IMG submission 119742) | Peatland microbial communities from MTU Mesocosm Facility, Houghton, MI, USA - PEATcosm2014_Bin10_10_metaG | ecosystem: Environmental > Terrestrial > Soil > Wetlands > Peat | place... | reverse complement strand
GGCCTGCTGGCCGTGCGGTTCGCCACCACCTTCGCGTTGGCCGGGGCCAGCTACTACCTGGTCGAGCGCCCGGTGATGGAGGGCACCTTCTGGCGGTCGCTGCGGGCCGTCGGGCCGGCGGCCCTGGCCATGGGGGCCACCGTGGCCGTCATCGTGGCCGCCACCGTGGTGCCGGCGGAGGCGGCGGTGCGGGTGCGGCCGTTCCGGTCATCCGGTCCGGCCGCGAACCCACCGGTGGTCACGATCCTCGGGGACAGCACCGCGCTCACCCTCGGGTACGCGCTCGTGGCCACGGCACCCCCCGGGACGACGGTGGTCAACGGTGGCCTGTTCGGCTGTGGGCTGGCCATCGGCTCCTGGACCTCGGCCGCCCCACCCCAGCTCCAGGAGCCGATGTTCCCGGCCTGCAACGAGGCGACCCCCGTGAACGCGCAGTGGCCGGCGCTCGACACCGTCAAGGTGGCGGACACCGGCCCCGGCGACGTCATCCTCTTCGTGGCCGGGACGTGGGAGGTCCAGGACATGCTCCGCGACGGCCACTGGGGGAACATCCAGCAGCCGTCCTTCCAGCGTTACGAACTGAGCCAGATGCGCCGGGCGGTCCGGATCGGCACGGCCCACGGTGCCCATTTCGACTTCGCCACCATGCCCGCCATGGGCACCGGCGCCGACTCCCTGGAGGCGTCCCGCGCCGACACGGCCGTCCGCCGGAGGATCTACGACCGGCTGATCGCCCGGGTGGCCGCCGAGTATCCACGGACGGTGAGCATCGTGGACTACGGGGCCATCCTGTCACCCGGCGGTGTGTACCACGAGTACCTCGACGGTGTGCAGGTGCGGACGGCGGACGGCGTGCACACGCCGTCCTACTCCCCCGGCAACGTCTTCGCCGGCAATTCGAGCGAACCGGTCGCGCACGCCTTCTACGACTGGCTGTCCCCGCGGCTGTGGCCCCTCATCCTCGCCACGGCCCACCCGGGGGCCCGGACCGACCCCTGAGCCCACCCGCGGCCACGGGGGGTGCCACACTGGGCCGATGGCGAAGATCGTGATGGTCCACGGGGCCGGTAACTCCCTCTGGGGGCCCGCGTCGATCAAGGCCCGGTGGTTCCCGGCGTTGTCCGACGGATTGGCGTGGCACGGCGTAGAGGTCGACGAGTCCGACGTCGACGTCGCGTTCTACGGCGACCTCTTCCGCAAGGATCCCGAACGCGGCTACGACCCCGATCTCGACCTGGCCGGGCTCCTGTCGAACGCCTCCGGCCTGGTCTCCGCCCACGACACCGACGTCGACCTCGACGAGCTCGTGAAGATGCTCGCCGACCAGCACCTCGACCGGCTCCTGGCCCAGGCCGCCGCCTACCTCGAGACCCGGCAGATCAGGGAGCAGGCGAGGGCGCGGATCGAGGCCCTCGTCGGACCCGACACCGTCGTCGTCGTCGCCCACTCGCTCGGCACGGTGGTGGCCTACGAGACGCTGGCCCTGCATCCCGAATGGGACGTGGCCGGACTCGTGACCATGGGATCGCCCCTCGGTGGGCCCCGCATCCTCGATCTCCTGGAGCCCGCACCGGTGGACGGTCGCGGCCGGTTCCCGGCCGGCGCCGGGACCTGGGTCAACATCCGCAACTCCGACGACCCGGCCTGCCTCCGTTCGATACCCGACGTGTTCGACGGCGCCGTCACCGAACGCCTGGTCGACAACGGTCACCGGGTCCACGATCCGGAGCCCTACCTCAACAACCCCACCACCGGGGCCGCCATCGCGGGCCTGTTGGCGACCTGAGCGCCGGAGGCGTCTCAGCCTCCGGTCGGAGGAACTTCCTCGGGTACGACGTCCCGCGGGTCCTCCCCCGCCCATCCCACGGGCGGGTCGCTGGCCGGGAAGCTCTCGTCGATCCGCTCATCCACGGGGTCGGTGTCCGGTGCCCCGTCCCCCGGAGGCGCCGACTCGTCGGGTCCCTCTGTCATGTCCTGCCTCCTCGTGACGGGCCCGGCGGCCCCTGTCGTGTCGGCGACCGCGCCGCCGACGCCGCCCGACGCGCCTCGGCCACCGCCCCGTCCAACTCCCGGATGGCGTCGGCCACTGCGCCTGCCGCCACCTCGTCGTCTCCCAGGCGTTCGGGTAGACCGGCGAGGGTGAGACCCGCCGAGAAGGTGCGCCGGACCACCGCGTCGAGCCGGGACAGGAGGTCGTCCACATCCGCTGACGGCTCCGTGCCCGCTCCCGGTGCCTCGTCCACGCCGACGGCCGCCACCAGGACCCCGGTGCCCAGCCACAGGGGCACCGGGCCCGAGGACATCCGGATCCGGACCGGCCGTCCGCCGGGCGGGACGCCGACGGCCTCCCGACTCGAGAACGGTGCATCGCGCCATGGCGCCCCGGGGTCCGGGACGCCGGCCGACACCCCGTCCCCCACCACCGGGAACAGCGCGTCCAGCGGCCGCCCGAGGAGACCTCCCGGACGCACCCCGAAGAGGGCGTCGGCCTGCGGGTTGGCCACGATCACCGACCCCCCGTCATCACCGAGCACCAGGGCGCAGGGGGCGATGGTCATGACCGCCTGGGCGAATCCGTCGCCGAGCCGGTCGCGTCCGGACGGGCCGGGGAACTCGGGAAGGTGCTCGGTCCCGACGGTCGCCCCCCCGATCCGGTGGCGCCCGCGGGCCCCGGACGGTGGGGTCGCCGTGCGGGCGAGCGACAGGGTGACCGTCGCGCCCACACATCCGCCGTCGTCCGCGAGGCGGGAGGAGACGAGCAGGTCGAACCACCTCCAGGTGCCGGGCGCGTGACACGGCACCTCCACCGCCAACGGCGCCGGTAGCTCGCCCCGCAACGCGGCCCGGACCGAGTCGGCCACCTGGTGGGCCACCGGGTCGTCGTCCGCGTCGCACACCCCGAGATAGGACGCCCCGACGCCGCACCGGGTGGGATCGCCGTGGTTCTCCACGCAGAAGCACTCCCAGGCGGCATTGACCGACACGATGCGCCCGGCGCGGTCGAGGAGCGCCACCTCGACGGTCGACGTCGGCGACATGACCCCCACCTCGGCGTGTTCCACTACGTGCGCCGCGGCACCGGCGTCCGCGGACATCGCAGTCGGCTCCCGTCGGTCCATCTTCGGCTCCCTGTCGGGCCGGTGGCCGTCGCACGATGCGACCCGCCGACCCTGTGCCCGCACCGGGCCCGACCCGACCGTACCCGTCCCCTGCGGGCGGGGCAACGGGCACCGCGGCGGGCGGGCCGGCGGGAACCCGGCCCCCACCGGGTCGACGGCGGGCCCCGACCGCTCGCACGGCGACGCCGCGGATACCGCCCTGCGTGGTGGATTTCCGCCACGGACACCAGTGCTGGCCCCTGGCTGGACCCGCGCACGCGCGCAGCGCGGTCGCGACTTGATTGTGCCCTGCGGAAGGCGGACGATGGGTGGCAGCCGCCGCGCAGCACCGCGGCCCTCGGAGAGAACGACCCCACGACGATGAAGCCCCAGACCCTCGGTGATGCGCTGGACGAGCGGATGGAGAGTCGCGCCGATTCGCCGGAGGCGGCGGCTCTGGCCCTCGGCATCGGGATCGACGAGTTGGCGGACTGGCTGGGTGACGAGTTGCTGCCGCGACCCGACCAGGTCGCCGTCGTCGTCCGGTACCTCGGCGTGGACGGCGAGCACTACCGGGGCCTGTGCCTGCGGAGCCAGATGCGGCGGGTCCAGGCGGCCATCCGCAACGGCCCGTCGATGCCCCGCTCCGCCTGATCCGCACCGGGCCCACCCACGGTCACGGCGTGGCGGCCAACTCCCGCACCCTGTCGGTCGCCGGGCCGCTCCGACCCACCAGGTCGAGGAAGCGGCCCGCCCCGCGGCGTGACACGCGGAACCACTCCGAGCCGAAGAGGTGGTGGAACGCCCCGGCCGGGAGTCCCATGAACGACGGCGCCTCGAGCACCTGACTCGAGTGGGCCGCCACCGCGGCCAGTTTGACCGGAAGGTGGCGCGCCACGTCCACCCGCACCAGGTCGGGGCCCTCGTCGACGCCGATCTGCTCGGTCAGGGCCGACGTCCACAGCGAGCCTTCGAGGCCCCGTCCGAGCAGGTGGTGCCGCATCCGTCGGAGCTCGCCGCGGTCGAGGGTGGCCTCGTAGTGCTCGCAGTCGGTGCCGACGACGCTGCGGGTGCCGATCTCGTGGACCTGGACGTGGTCGATGTGTCCGTAGATCCCGTTGGCGTCGTAGCTGGTGAGGGCCGTCGCGCCCTCCTCCACGAGGATGGCGCGGACGGCGACCGCCACGCCGTCGAGGTGGGCGGCCGCCAGGCTCCCCGACACGAGACCACGGGCCTGTGCACCGCGGGCGGCGGACACGCACTCGTAGCCGGAGTCGCGGTAGCCGAGGAACTCGACCCGCTCGATCCCGAGGATGGAAGCGGCCACCGCGACCTCGGCGCGTCGGTGGGAGCCGAGGTCGGTCCCGACGGCCAGGGGCCGCGACCCCTGGTCCCCGTCGGTCGCCACGACCAGCACCACCCGCCAGCCCGCCTCGACGGCGGTCACGATCGTGCCCCCGGTGAAGATGGACTCGTCGTCGGGATGGGCGTGCAGCGCCACGAGGACGGGTCTCATCCGACGACCGCCGGACGGTCGCGGTGCTCCTCGGCCCAGGCCCGCCAGGCCAGGTAGCCGCCGTCGAGGTCACCGGCCCCGTGGAACCCGAGGTCCACCAGGGACGCCGCGGCCAGACTGGACGCGTACCCCGCGGAGCACACCACGACGATGCGCTGGTCGCGGTCACGCACCTCGGGGATCCGGTGGTCGCCCCCCGGATCGAGTCGCCACTCGAGCACGTTCCGCTCGATGACCACGGCACCGGGAAGCTCCCCCTCGGCCCGTCGCTGGGCCTCCGGCCGGATGTCCACGACCAGACCGCCCTGCTCGGCCACCTCGGCCAGGCGGTCCGGACCGACGCGCTCGATACGGGCCCGGGCCGCCGCCAGCAGCTGCTCGACGCCCGCGGTCACCGGCCCGGGCCCGGCCCCCGGTAGTCCTCCGAGCGCACGGCCACGAGCACCGTGCCGTCCCGAGGTTCGAAGTACGTCATGCTCCGCAGCACGGGCGAGTAGACGTGCACGCTCAACGCGGGACCCGTCCCGTGGTTCGCCAGGTCGTGGACGTGGCCCCGGCCGAACTCGAGGTGCCCGCCCGGGCCGAGCACACGGGAGCCGGTCACCAGCGAGCCGTCGACATCGTGCGCCACCGACGTCTCGACGAGCGATCCCCCCACCACCACGACCGCTCCCGCCGAGTCGCCGTGGTCGTGCAGTTCGGTCGCCCCGCCCACCGGCCACGCGATCACGAAGGCCTCGTAACGGTCGGTGGCGGCGACCGTCCGCCATGTCCGCACCGCCGGATCGCTGAGGCCCGGCCAGTCGGCTGCCGTCCGGGCCAGGCCTTCGGCGATCATCCGCAGTTGGGCGGTGTCGACGGGGCGGACCGCCAGGGTGTCGGTCATCGGAGCGCCATGGGGGTGCGATCGGTGGACTGGGCCATGGAGGGATACTAGATAAAACCGACCGACTTAGTCAAGAATTGCCCCGGGCCCGGACTCAGTCGTCGGGCGCCGGCCAGCCCGCTCCTCCGATGGCGGCGGCGCCCAGGACCACCAGCACCATGGCGACGGCGAGCGGCCACTCCACGCCGTGCTTCTGGAGCAGCGCGCCGAGCACCGCCCCGCCGAAGATGCACGTGACGGTGGCCGTGCGCCGTCCCGCCCGGGGCGTCGGCACGCCGAAGGCCACCACGTCGGCGGCCAACGACCCGAGGCTCGTGGTCAGCACGGTCGTGTTCGCCTCGGTGATGCCCATCCGACGCACGGTGGCGTTCTGGACCCCCATACCGAAGGCCAGGAGCGCGATCAGGACGTCGCGCCGGCCGGCCGCATCCACCGGGCCGCCGAGCGCTACCACCAGCGCCACGGCCAGCGCCACCAGCTCCATGGCCAGTCCGAAGTGCAGATGGGCCCGACGGCCGCGCCGGCCGGCCGCGGCCGAGCCGGCCAGGGCGCCGACCACGAAGCCCACGAGGGCGATGAGGAAGCCCTGCGAGTCAGCCCCGCCGCCCAGCGACGTCCCGGTGAGGGAGAACGCCAGGAGGAGGACGTTGCCCGTCATGTTGGCCGTGAACGTGCGGCCCAGGTCGAGGAAGCTGGTGGCGTCGAGGACGCCGGTCGCCCCGGTCAGGAGGCACAACCCCACGAGCAGCCACCCGTCGACGCGGGTGCCCGGGGGGCGAGCCATCCCGTCAACGTACCGCCGACCTGCCCCGTGGAGGTGCTCCACCGGGGCCGGGCGGGCACCGTGCGGCCCGCCGCCGGGCGTCGGCTGTACTGGAGCCGTGACCCACCTCGTGACGACCGCGCTCTCGGGGGTGTGGCCCTTCGCCGTCACCAACGTCGACGACCTGGTCGTGCTCGCCGCCCTCTTCGTCACGGTCGGTCGCGGTGGGCCGTCCGTGCGCCAGATCGTGATCGGCCAGTACCTCGGCATCGGGGTGCTGGTGGCGATCAGCGTCCTGGTGGCGGTGGGGCTCGCCGGCGTGCCCGAACGCTGGATCGGCCTGCTCGGTCTCGTACCACTCACCCTGGGCCTGCGCGGCCTGGTGCTGACGCGACGACCGGTCGCCGGTGACGGCGGACACCGCGTCACGGGCGCCACCGGTCTGGTGGGCGTGGTGGCGGTCACCGTGGCCAACGGGGGGGACAACGTGAGTGTCTACACCCCCCTGTTCCGGCAGGCCGGTCCCGGCGACACCCTCGTCTACGTGGCCGTGTTCGCCGTCCTGGTGGCGGTGTGGTGCCTGACCGCCCACTTCCTGGCCGACCGGCGCCCGCTGGTCGACACGATCGAACGGGTCGGTCACTGGCTGATCCCGGCGGTCTACGTCCTCATCGGGATCAAGATCATCGTGACCTCCGGGCTGCTGACCGGTTGAGCGTGGGGAGCCGGGCGGGGGCGGCGTCAGCGCCGGCGTTCCATCCCCTCGAGCATCCACGGCTCGAAGCGCTCGCGACGGTCCTTGCCGCGGAACTTGGCGGCGTACATCGCCCGGTCGGCATTGGACATCAGCAGGTCGACCGAGATGCCGTGTCCCCAGAAGGCGAACCCGATGCTGACCGTGCTCGACAGGTTTTCCGTGCCGACCCGGAACGGTCGGCGGCACGCCTCCAGGATCCGGTCGGCCAGTCCTTCGACCTCCTCGGCGTACTCGAAGTCCTCCACGATCACCCCGAACTCGTCGCCCCCGAGGCGCGCCGCGGTGTCCGCCTTGCGGATACTTCCCCGCAGGACGCCCGCCACGGCCTGGAGGAGCGCGTCACCGGCGGCGTGCCCCAGACGGTCGTTGGCCGCCTTCAGCCCGTCCATGTCGAGGAACAGGACGGCGACCCGGCCGTCGGTGCCCTCCGCCCCGTCCAGGGCGTCCTGCAGCCGGTTGAGGAACTCGGACCGATTGCCCAGGCCGGTCAGCGAGTCGTGGAACGCCTGGTACGAGAGTTCGGACTCGAGGCGCTTGCGGTCGGTCACGTCGTGCCCGGTGATCACGTACGCCCCGACCGTCGGGTCGTCCACGAGGTTCACGATGCTCAGTTCGAAGGGGATGGGTGCCGGTGCGCCGACCTTGGTCAGGCCCACGGTGACGACGACGGCTCCCGCGGAGGGCCCCGACCGGGCGGCGCGCACGATCGACTCCATCACGGTGTGGCGGTCGTCCGAGGTCACGAGATTCACCAGCGGGCGCCCCTCGATGAGCTCGGGGTCCTGCCCGAGCATCCGCGACACGGCTCCCGAACACGACTGCACGGTGCCGTCCGCCGCCACGAGCATCGTCACGACGGCGGCGTGCTGGACCACCGCCCGCAGACGCGCGTCCCGGTTGTGGGAGACCTCGAACCGCCGGCGCTCGGTCAGGTCCCGCAGGCACAGCAGGACCGAGCCCTCGGTCAGCCACGGGACGGGGGTCCCGACCAGTTCCATCAGTCGCCAGCCACCGGGCGTCTTCAAGCGGATCTCGATCGGCGCGCCGATCTCCTTCTCCTGGATGGTCTGGAGGGACAGCAGGACGAAGGGCAGGTCCTCGGGATGGACGAACTCGAGCCCGGACACTCCCTTGGCCTCGGCGATGGTCGTGCCGAAGAGCCGCTCGGCGGTGGAGTTGCCCCAGACGAGTACACCGCTCGGCCCGACGACGAGGACGACGTCCGGCAGCTCGCGGAGCATGCGCAGCAGGTCCCGGTCCGAGGTCGGCTCGACCTCGGACGATTCAGGCCCCTCGGTCATCGTGGGCATAGCAGAGTCATCGGGTGACGGGACCCCCACCTTGAGCAGGCGCTCCACCCCGACGCCCGCCGTCGGGGCTCGTCCGCGGGTACGTTGCCCGTGTGACCACCGACGACCTCATCCTGCCCGGCAGCGACGTGGTGGTGCCCCGCCTGGGCGTGGGCACCTGGGCCTGGGGGGACCGGTCCACCTGGGGCATGGGCGGCTACGACGCCGGCCTGACCCGCGACACCATCCGAGACGCCTGGGACGCATCGATCGACGCCGGGGTGACCCTCTTCGACACGGCCGAGGTCTACGGACGGGGCGAGAGCGAGCGGATCATCGGTTCGCTCCTGGCCGCCGACCCCGGACGCGCCGCCCGGACGGTCATCGCCACCAAGTTCATGCCGTCGCCCCGGAAGCTCAACGTGCGCCGGGCGCTGCTGGCCTCCCTACGGGCCTCCCTCGGGAGACTGGGCCTGCCGTCCGTCGACCTCTACCAGATCCACGGGCCCATCAGCCTCCGCTCCCACACCGTGCTGGCCGACGCCCTCGCCGCCGCGCACGACGAGGGTCTCGTCCGGGCCGTCGGGGTGTCGAACTACTCGGTCAAGGAGACCCGGGCCATGGCCGACGCCCTCGGGCGGCACGGCCTCCGCCTGGCGACGAACCAGATCGAGTTCTCGTTGCTCCGCCGCTCCCCCGAGACCGGGGGTCTGCTGTCCGCCTGTGCCGACCTCGGGGTCGTGCCCCTCGCCTACTCACCCATCGGCCAGGGGCGGTTGACCGGCAAGTACTCCGCCGCCGACCCGCCGCCGGGCAAGCGCACGTTCTCCGACCACCCCATGGAACTGGTCGACGCCATCGTCTCCGAGTTGCGGAGCATCGGCGACGCCCAGGGCGGGCGCACCCCGAGTCAGGTCGCCCTCAACTGGATCATCGCCAAGGGGGCCGTCCCCATCCCCGGGGCGAAGAACCGGACCCAGGCGGAGGAGAACGCCGGTGCCCTCGGATGGGCCCTCGACGGCGACGAGGTGGCGCGCCTCGACCGGGCCGCGTTGCCCGGCATCAGGAACCTGTCCAGCCGGGTCTGGCAGCACGGCTGACCGGGCCGCGACGGTCGGACGGGACCGGCTCCGGTACGGTGACGCCATGCCGGACTACGACGCCATCGTCATCGGTGCCGGTCACAACGGGCTCACCGCGGCGACGGTCATGGCCCGCGGTGGCATGCGGGTCCTCTGCCTCGAGAAGAACCACTTCATCGGCGGCATGGCCACGACGACCGAACTGGCCCGCGGCTACCGCTTCGAGCTGGCGGGCTCGATCCAGTTCCCGGTCCCGAGCGAGATCTACGACGACCTCGGCTTCGACGCCTGTCCGATCTACGAGCCGGAGATCCAGTCGGCCGCCATCGGAACCGCCGGCGAGCCGCCGCTCCTGCTCCACAGTGACCCGGACAGGCTGTTCGAACACCTGAGCGAGCGCATGGGCCTGGACGCCGTACTGGGCATGGCCGAGATCGCCGGATGGGCCGACGCCCCCGCCCGGGCCATCGGACGGTTCGACGTCCGACGCCGCCCCCGGTCGCTCGACGAGATGTTCGCCTGCGCCACGAACGAGACGGAGCGCCAGGCCATCCGCACCGCCATGTTCGGCAGCGTGATGGACGTCATCGACCGCCACCTGCCCGATCCCGTCCGCCACGCCCAGGTGCGCAGCATGCTGGCCTTCCTCTCGGTCAACTCCACGTTCCGCGGGCCGTACTCCGAGGGGAGTGCCCTCTGCCTGGCCTTCGCGCTGGCGTCGCCGACGGGCGCCACCATGTCCAAGGTCAAGGGGGGCATCGGCACGCTGTCGGCCCACCTGGCCGGGCAGTTCGAACAGCACGGTGGCGAACTGCGACGTCATGTCAAGGTCGCGGGCATCGAGACCGAGGGCGGCCGCGTGGTCGGCGTCCGCCTCGGTGACGGACAGACCGTCAGCGCACCGGTCGTGGTGTCCAACCTCGACCCCACGGCCACATTCACCCAGCTGCTCGACCGGGACGACCTCCCGGGCGACTTCCTGCAGCGGGTCGACGCCATCGACCACCGCGCCCTGTACTTCCAGATGCACTTCGCCCTGGACGGGCTTCCCGAGTGGGCCTCACCTTACGAGGAGCTCAACGACGGGGGCCTCAGCCACAACGTCACCTTCTTCGGGACCCCGGAGGAGATGCAGTCGGACTTCGAGGGCTGCGTGCGCGGCATCGTCCCGCAGTCACCGTCGTTCAACCTGTCCATCCCCTCGCTCCGGGATCCGAATCTGGCGCCGACGGGCAAGCACGTGGCCAGCAGCTTCGCCTTCTACGCACCCATCGGCGCCGACCACGACGAGCAGGCCCGCCTGCGCGACCAGATGGCCGACCAGATGCTGGCCAAACTGACCCGGCTGGCGCCGAACTTCCCCGACCTCGTCGAGCGCCAGTTCAACTATCCGGCCTACACCTACGAGCGGATGTTCGGATGCACCGGCGGCGACTTCTGCCACGGACTCCTCCAGCCGGAGTTCATGGGACCGTTCCGACCCGGCCCACGCGGCTGGCCGGACAACCCCGTGCCCGTCGAGGGCCTCTTCCTGTCCGGTGCCGGCTGCCATGGGGGACCGGGGATCACCTTCATCCCCGGGTACAACTGCGGCTACGAGGTCCTGGACGCCGCCCCCACCGCCTGACGGTCAGCTGGCCGGTCCGCCCGTCAGATACGCCAGGGCCTCGTCCCGGGTGGAGAACTCCGCCGCGCCGTGCACCAGCCGGCGGCCGCTCCGGTCGACGGTCACGACCGTGATCCCGTGGCGCATGACCTCGTCGATGGTGGCGTCGAGGAGCACGGCGGCCACCGGGTGGCAGCCCGTCACGTGATCGAGCTCGACCACGACGGCCGAAGGGGCATCGGTGTCGTCGACGTGGAGCCGCACGATCAGCAGGGCCTGCTCGGCCGTGGCGAACTCGATGTAGCCCTGCATCGACAGGAGCCGGACGTCGTCGTCGGGACCGCTGCCCTCCG
>Ga0181528_10002477_pt1 | contig 11352 bp, 12 predicted proteins | sample PEATcosm2014_Bin_47_FD_119742 | JGI IMG/M metagenome (GOLD analysis project Ga0181528, IMG submission 119742) | Peatland microbial communities from MTU Mesocosm Facility, Houghton, MI, USA - PEATcosm2014_Bin10_10_metaG | ecosystem: Environmental > Terrestrial > Soil > Wetlands > Peat | place... | reverse complement strand
GCCAGGGACCGGGCCTCGGCGAGTGACCCCGCCACCGCGTAGCCCGACCCGGGGACCGGCACGGCCACGAGCGCGTCCGACGGGCTGCCGTCGTCGGCGAACCCGGCGTCACCGAGGACCACGTCGGGACCCACGCGCTGGGGGACACCGCCCTCCAGCGAGGCCCGGGCGGCCGCCGGGCCCAGATCCCGCACGCGGTCGGCGCCGCCCGCCGGCGGGCCCGCCGCGCCCAGGGCGACGTGCGACGCCTCGCGGATCGTCTGCCAGCCCGTGCACCGGCACAGGTGGGCCAGTAGCGACTGGTCGATGCGGTCGTCGGACACCGGCCCCTCGAGCGCGGCCAGTCGCATGACGATCCCGGGGGTGCAGAACCCGCACTGGCTGCCCCCGGTGGCCACGAGGGCGTCGGCCCACGCCGCCCGGTCGGCCTCGGGCAGGCCCTCGAGGGTGGTGACCTCCCGCCCGGCCAGGCGACGGGCCGGGGTGACGCAGGCCACCCGGGGGGAGCCGTCCACCCAGACCGTGCAGCAGCCGCACTGGCCCTGGGGACTGCACCCGTCCTTCAGGGACCGCAGCGCCAACTGCTCGCGCAGGACCTCCAGGAGCGTGGCGTCGTCGTCGGGTACGTCGACGTCGGCGCCGTTGACGCGGAGCCGGATCAGTGGATCAGCGGATCAGCTGAAGGAGGAGCCGCACCCACAGGTGCGGGTGGCGTTGGGGTTGGTGACGTGGAACCCCGCGCCCTGCAGCCCGTCGCTGAAGTCGAGGGTCGAGCCCTTCAGCAGGTCGGCGCTGGTGGCGTCGACGACGACCCGGACGGTGCCGAACTCGCGGACGACGTCGTCCTCGGCCACGTCGGCGTCGAAGAACATCTCGTAGCTGAAGCCGGAGCAGCCACCGGGCCGGACGGCCACGCGCAGGGCCAGGTCCTGGGTGTCCTCCTCGGCCAGCAGCTCGGCGACCTTGGCGGCGGCCACGTCCGTGAGGGTCACGGGATTCGGCTTCTTCCCGATGGTGACGTTCTGCATGGTCGAGCTCATCGTTGCTCCTCCTGGTCGCGGACGGCCGGATGTCCTGTCGAGGTCCTGGTGGTGCGGGCCCACGGCGGGGCGTCGCGTTCGCCCACGATCGTACCCTGCGACGTCCCCGTCCGGTACACCGGCGCGCCCCGTGCCCCCGGTCGGGGGCGCCGGCCGGCGCCCTCGGAGCGGCGGGGCCGGCGCCCTCGGACCGGCCGGACCGCCTCCGCCGGTACAATTTCCCCGTGACCTGGACCGACAGCCCCGGAGCCGACGGATCCCCCCCGACCGAGGAGACCGTGCGCCACGCGCTCCGCAACGTGCGTGATCCGGAGCTGGGCGCCGACATCGTGGAGTTGGGGATGGTGACCCGGATCCGCACCGACGGACCCCACGTCGCCGTCGAGGTGGCGCTGACCATCGCCGGCTGTCCCCTGCGGGCCCAGATCGAGCGTGACGTCGAGCTCCACGTGGGTGCCCTGCCCGGCGTCGGGTCGGTGACGGTGACCACCGGGGTCCTGGACCCCGAGGCGAAGCGGGCCGTCATGGACCGGGCCCGTCGGATCGCCCGCGACGACCCGTCCCCGACCGACATCCCCGAGCGTGCCCGGGTGGTGGCGGTGGCCTCGGGCAAGGGAGGGGTCGGCAAGAGCTCGGTCACCGTCAACCTGGCCGTGGCGCTGGCCCGGCGGGGTCTGACGGTCGGGGTGCTCGACGCCGACATCTGGGGCTTCAGCGTGCCTCGCCTGCTGGGGATGCAGGGCGACATCGAGGCCCGCGACAAGAAGATGGTCCCCCTCGAACGTCGGGTGGGCGACGGCACGCTCCGGGTCCTGTCCATGGGGTTCCTCGCCGACGAGGAGAACGCCATCATGTGGCGCGGCCTCATCCTCAACCGCGCCGTCCAGCAGTTCCTCGAGGACGTCCACTGGGGCGACCTCGACTTCCTCCTCATCGACATGCCCCCCGGCACCGGCGACATCCAGATGGGCCTGGCCCGCATGATGCCGCGGACCGAGGTGCTCGTGGTGACCACGCCGCCGGTGGCCGCCCAGAAGGTGGCGGCCCGGACGGCGGACATGGCCCGCAAGGGCTACCTCCAGGTCACCGGGGTCATCGAGAACATGAGCGACTTCGTCTGCGAGCACGGCACGTCCTACGCCCTGTTCGGCTCGGGCGGGGGCGACCGACTGGCCGCCGACGTGGGGGTGCCACTGCTGGGGCGCGTCCCGCTCCACCCGTCGGTCGCCGCCGGGGGCGACGCGGGCCGACCGGTGGCCCTGGACGACGACCAGCCGCTGGCCGCCGAGTTCGCCCGGATCGCCACGGCCCTGGTGGAGAACCCTCCCGTCACGGTGTCGATGGACGGGTGCAGCGCCCGGATGCTGGAGCACGTCGAGGCGGCCGTGGCCGCCGGCGATCCGGCCTAGGTCCGACCGGCTTTCGGACCCCACCGCTCGCGCACCAGCCGGGCCAGCTCGGGGGAGACCGGGTCCGAGGAGGCCAGCCGGTCCTCGAGGGCCTCGTCGTAGCCGTCGTCCCCCGGTCGGAGGATCAGCAGCTGGCCGTCCACGAGCAGGACGATCGGGAGGATGGTGGGCACGTCGGTGACCTGGCGGGCCCACGCCAGCACCCCCTCGGCGGACGTGTGGGCCGCCAGCTTCGTGAGCACGTCCACCGTCGGCGGCAGCAGCTCGATCTCACCGGCCCCGAACCGCTCGAGGGCGTCGGCGGGGCGGAGCCAGACGGTGGCGATCGTCTCGCCGTCGTCATGGCGCGCCACCTGCCCCGGGGGTGCCGCGGCGACGAAGAAGCGGGTGTCGTAGCGACGGGGGGACAACTCCGGCGTGATCCAGTGGCTCACGTAGTGGACGCCGTCGACGGCCAGGACCAGGTCCTCGGCCCGGCAGACGTCGGACAGGTCCGTGCTCCCCTCGTTGACGGCCAACCGGTGGGCCTCGAAGCGCAGGCGGACCGCAGGATCCGTGGTGTCGAGCAGATCCGTGCCCCGGGCGGCGTCACGGGACCGGGCGAGCAGGACCCCGGCCTCCTCGAAGCACTCGCGCAGCGCGGCGACCCACAACGCCAGGCCGCCCGACTCGAGCCCCACGATCCGACTGGCCTCGGCGTCCGTCAGGCCGTCACACAGGGCTCCGGCGGCGTCACCCCGGTCGGCGGGGTCGACCGACCCCCCGGGGAACACGTAGGCCCCGGCGACGAACTCACTGGCCAGGTTGCGGCGCAGCATGCACACCTCGACGTCGGTCCGACCCGTGCGGTCGACGCCGTCCCGGACCAGCATCACGGTGGCGGCGTCACGCACGGGAACGGGCATGCCGGCCACGCTACCCCCCGCTCCCCGGCCGGCCCGCGGGCGTGGTCAGGGCGCGGGCGAGGTCACGGCCGGGGCACCACGTCGCCGTCACCCGGTCCCGTGGGTGGACGGGCGTCCACGAGCGCGCTGATGGCCAACTCCCCGAACCGCTCCGGCGCGGCGATGAGCCAGGCGTGCGAACCCTCGACGACGACACCCTCCACCCCGGCGGCGCGGCGCAGGTCGTCGAAGGCCGAGCGGGGCACCAGGCCGTCGCGGTCGGACCAGGCGATCGTCACGGGGATGCCCCGCCGGGCGATCTCGCGCACCTCCGCCACCAGGTCGGCCTTGCGGATGAACTCGCCCGTCCGCACCATGCCCAGCGGGTTCCGGAGCAGGTTGGGGATGAAGTCCTCGAGCAGCAGGGGCAGCATCCGCAGGTCACGGGGGGACTGGAAGAGGTCCCGGCCGAAGTGGCGTCCCCAGTCCCAGAAGGGGCGCTGCACCATGGTGCGCACCTCGTTGGGGAAGAGCGCCCATGTCGGGCCACCGACCGCGTTGGCCAGCAGGAGCGAGCCGACCCGCTCCGACCGCTGGTGCACGAAGGCGGCCGCCACCCCGCCGCCCATCGAGTGGCCGGCCACCAGGGCCAGTTCGCCCAGGCCCACGGCGTCGCAGAACCGACCCACCCACGCCCCGTACCCGACGAACGTGCGATCCTCCACGTCCAACTCGGGGGTGCCGCCGAAACCGGGCAGACAGGGCGCCACCACCTGGCAGCCGGCGGCGGCCATCGCCTCGATGTCCCGCGCGTAGGCGTTGGGCCGCAGGCCCCAGCCGTGGAGGAAGAGGGCGGACCGACCCGATCCGGCCACGCCGTAGTGGACGCGTCGGCCGTCGACGGTGGTCGTCCGCCAGTCCACGGCCCGGGCGGCCACCACGGCCGCACGTCCGCCGGGACCGGCTGGATCCGGTCCGACCTGGGCTGACGGGACAGCCGACATGGGGACCACTCTAGGCACCGGCGTGCCCACGACCACAACACGGGGGTTGCCTCCGGACCGCGCGGCGACCGCGAGGGGCGGGCGGGACACGTTACGCTCCATCCGACGTTCGGACGAAGCGAGGACCGCAGACCCATGGCTGACAAACCGAAGAGTTCCGGCACCGGGGGCAACACGCCGAAGCCCAAGCCGGGCGGGAGCGGCGGCCAGAGCGCCAAGGACCAGAGTCGGGCGGCCAGCCGACCCGTCGCCGCCAAGGGCCCCAAGGGTGGCAACACCCCCAAGGGCGGTGGCAACACGCCGAGGGGCGGTAAGCCGGTGGCGGGCGGCACGGGCCCGAAGGGGTCCCGAACGGGTGTCTACATCGCCTGGGGCGCCGTCGGCCTGGTGATCGTCGTGATCGCCGCCCTGTTCATCGTCAACGCCACCAAGTCCAACACGAAGGACCTCTCCTACACGCCCGTCACCCCGGCGCCGGCCCAGGTGGTGCACGACGTCACCACGATCCCGCTCTCGACGTGGAACAAGGTGGGCGTCAGCTCGAGCCAGGTCTCCAAGCCCACCCCGGTGAGCGGTCAGCCGCCCATGAGCATCAACGGCAAGAGTCCGGCGATGCTCTACTACGGCGCCGAGTACTGCCCCTACTGCGCCGCCGAGCGCTGGGCCATGGCGGCGGCGTTGGCGCGGTTCGGCACCTGGAGCAACCTGCAGATCACCGCCTCCTCCCACACCGACGTCGACGCCGACACCCACACGTTCAGCTTCCACGGTGCCTCGCTCGACAGCCCGTACATCCACTTCGTCGGGGTCGAGCAGTACACCAACATCCCGAACAGCACCGGCTACACGAACCTCCAGAACCCCACGAAGGAGGAGGCCCAGATCCTGACCAAGTACAGCTCGTCGAAGTACCTGCCCACCGGCCAGAGCAGCTCCAACGGCTCCATCTCGTTCCCGTTCGTGGACATCAACAACGGCCTGCTGTTCTCGGGGGCGAGCTACGACCCGCAGGTCCTGGCCGGCCTGTCCTGGACCGACATCTCGGGCGGTCTGTCCGACCCGACCAACCCGGTGACCCAGGTCATCCTCACGACCGGGAACTACATGTCCGCCGGCATCTGCCAGGCCACCCACGGCCAGCCCGGCAGCGTCTGCACCTCCTCGGGGGTCCAGGCCGCGGCCAAGGCCCTCGGGATCTCGGCGAGCTGAGCGGACCCGGCCTCCCGTGCCCGCCCTGCGGTGGCAGCCGATCGTCACGCTCCTCCTGTCCATCTACGGGCTGGGCGCGTCGATCTACCTGACCATCACCCACTTCGAGCCCAAGGCCCTGGCCTGCGTGACCACGTCCACCTTCAACTGCGAGAAGGTCACCCAGAGCCCGCAGTCGGAGATCTTCGGCATCCCGGTCGCCATGCTGGGCCTGGCCTTCTTCGTTCCGATGCTGGTGCTGTGCCTGCCCGCGGCGTGGCGGTCCGCCCAGCGCTGGGTCCACCTGGCCCGGCTGATCCTGTCGATCACGGGGGTCGGCATGATCATCTACCTGATCTCGGCCGAGCTGTTCGTGATCAAGGCGATCTGCCTGTGGTGCTCGAGCGTGCACATCGCCACGCTCCTCCTCTTCATCATCATCGCCACCGCCTCCCCGATCGTCCTCGCCCCCGGCTACGCCGAGGTCGAAACGGTGCCGGCGGACGGCGCACTGTCCTGAGCCGGGCCCGGGTCTCCGGTGGCTGAGGCAGCACCGGGCCGGCCCGCCCGCCTGGCCTGGGGAGCGGTCGTGGTCATCCTCCTCGGCGTCGTCGGCCTCGTCACCTACGCCCTGACCCACGTGGTGTCACCCACGACCCCGGCGCCGCCGGCGGTCACCTCACCCGCCGTGCTGGCCACCCTGTCGAAGATCCCGGCCGCCACCTTCGACGAGGTCGGCGTCACGGCGTCGGGCACGACGATCACGCCACCGGTGGTGCTGTCCGGGGCGCCACCCCTCAGCCTCGACGGCAAGCCGGAGGTGCTGTTCGTCGGAGGCGAGTTCTGCCCGTTCTGTGCGGCGGAGCGGTGGCCGCTGGTGGTCGCCCTGGCCCGCTTCGGCCGGTTCACGGCTCTCCACGACACGGTGTCGTCGAACCAGACGGTGTTCGCGGGGACGCCGACGTTCAGCTTCGTGGGGGTCGCCTACTCCAGCCCCTGGGTGGCGCTCACCGGGGTGGAGCTCTACTCGGACCAGACCGGCCCGAACGGCGCCTTCCAGCGCCTGACCCGGCTCACACCCGCCCAGGCCGCCGTGGTGGCCCGGACCGCACCCCAGGTCGGCGGTCTGTCGGCGGGCGGCGTCCCCTTCCTCGACGTCGCCGGCCGCCTGGCCACCGCCACCTCCGGGTTCAGTCCGGCGCTGCTGGCCGGACAGTCACAGGCCCAGATCGCCGCGGCGGTGGCCGATCCGCAGTCGGCCACTCCGGCGACCACCACCGGGAGCACGCCCGCGGCGCCCACCGGCCAGGCCGTGCTGGCCGTGGCCAACGAGTTGTCAGCGGGCATCTGCTCGGCCACGGGCCAGCAGCCCGCCGCGGTCTGCCGCTCGAAGGGGGTCCTGGCCGCCGACGACGCCCTGGGCCTGGTGAAGCCGACACCCCTGCCGGGCTCCTGAGGGGTCCGGGGCCTGACGCCCCGGGGCTCAGCCGACCCGTCGCTCCGCGTACTGGCGCCGCTCCATCTCGTTGAGCCCACCCCAGATGCCGTGGGGCTCGCGGATCCGCACCGCGTACTCGAGGCACTCGTGGCGGACCGAGCAGGTCGCACAGATCGCCTTCGCGCGCTCCTCGCGCTGCAGCTTCTCCTCCTTGCGCTCGGCATGGGCCGGAGGGAAGAAGATCTCCGCCTGGGGCCCACGGCACGCCGCCTTGAGCTGCCATGAATCCATCAACTGCTCCACTGCCCGATTCCCCCTTCGGTGCGTCCTGACCTGTTGGAAGGTACTCCCCACCCCCTGGGGACACAAGAGGTCGCGGGAGGTTTACGGGCATTTAACGCGACATTCGCGCCGAGCGTGGTGAACCGGGGCGGGGCAGGGGCCCCCGGGGCGGACACTACGCTCGGGTCGTCATGGACATCCGCTCCTTCTGCAGCCAGAGCCGGGTGATGATCGTGGCCGGCAAAGGTGGAGTCGGCAAGACCACCATGGTCGCCGCCCTGGCGCACCTGGCCGCCGGCGCCGGGCTGTCGGTGCTGGTCATCGAGCTCGAGGGTCGCACCGGCGTGAGCGCCGCCTTCGGGGGGTCGGGTGACCTCGGCTACGCGGGCGAGGTCCTGCACGCCGCCGGGGCGACCGACCTCGGTCAGGGGGACGTCGACGAGGGGGCGACGATCCCCCCCGGCACGGTGCACGCCCGGACGATCACCCCCGACGACGCGCTGCTCGAGTACCTCGACGACCACGGCATGCGGCGGTTCTCCAAGCGCCTGCTGTCGTCGGGGATCATCGACATCGTGGCCGGGGCCATCCCCGGGATCCGGGACATCCTGGTGCTCGGCAAGGTGAAGCAGATCGAGCAGCGGGGTGTGGCCGACCTGATCCTGGTGGACGCACCGGCCACCGGGCACACGATGACCTTCCTCTCGTCCGCCGCCGGTCTGCTCGACGCCGCCCGGGGGGGACCGATCCGCGCCCAGGCGGCCGACGTCGTGGCGATGCTGTCGAATCCGGCCCGGTGCCAGGTGGCCCTCGTCACCCTGCCCGAGGAGATGCCGGTCAACGAGGTGGTGGAGGCGGCCTACCAGCTCGAGGACCGGGTAGGTATCGCCCTCGGGCCCCTCATCGTCAACGCCTGCTACCCCCCGGTGGCCGGCCTGGACGCTCCCGCGGCCACCACCGTGGCCGCGGCCGGCGTCGACCTCGCCCCCGGGTTGGTCACCGCCCTCGAGGACGCCCGGTCCTTCCGCGAGCGCCGGCGCGAGCTGCAGGAGGAGCAGGTGGCGAGGTTGGCCGGGGAGCTGCCGCTCCCCCAGCTCCGGGTGCCCTACCTGTTCGCGGACGTCATCGGCCCGATCGAGCTGGACACCCTCAGCCGGTCCCTCGCCCGGGGCATCGGGGCCCTCCACGAACCCGACCCGGTGGCCCCGTGACCGTCCCGGTCCCCCCCGTCGGGGGCGACCCGGCCGACGAACGGACTCCGGCACCGGCCACCATCGGCGAGGTCGTGCGGGAGCGGTCGATCGTCATCTGCTGCGGGTCGGGAGGGGTGGGGAAGACCACCACATCGGCGGCCATCGCGCTGGAGGCGGCCCGCCTCGGACGCACCGCGTGCGTGGTCACCATCGACCCCGCCCGCCGACTGGCCAACTCCCTCGGCGTCGACGAGCTGTCCAACAGCCCCACCCGCATCGAGGGCCCGTGGGACGGCGAACTGCACGCCCTCATGCTGGACCCCAAGGGGACCTTCGACGACCTCATCACCCGCTACTCCGACTCGGAGGCCCAGGCCGATGACATCCGGGTCAACCGCATCTACCGCAACCTGACCGGCACGCTGTCGGGCACCCAGGAGTACATGGCGATGGAGAAGCTCCACGAGCTGGTGGAGGAGGGTGGCTTCGACGTCGTGGTGGTCGACACCCCACCGTCCCGTAACGCCCTGGACTTCCTGGACGCGCCCCGACGGTTGACCCACTTCCTGGAGAACCGCATCTTCCAGGCGCTGATGGCTCCCACCCGGGTCGGGCTGCGCTTCATGGGCGTCGCGGCCCAGGCCCTCCTGCGGACCATCTCCAAGGTGGCCGGCGCGGACATCGTCCACGATGCCGTGGCCTTCTTCCAGGCCTTCGAGGGCATGGAGGAGGGCTTCCGGCTCCGGGCCGCCCGGGTGCGGGAGCTCCTGGTCCAGCCGGGCACCGCCTTCGTCCTGGTCGCCTCCCCCCGCGCCGACTCGGTGGACGAGGCGGTGCACTTCGCCGGCAAGCTCGAGGAGTCGGGGATGGCGGCCACCGCCCTGATCGTCAACCGGGTCCAGCCGAGGTTCGCCTCCGACGACGAGCTGGCCCGCCTGACTCCCCTGGCCGACCGGGACACCCCCGTCGGCGGGGGCGCCGCGGTGGCGCTGGCCGAACTGGTGGAGAACCTCGCCGGCTACACGATGGCCTCCGACCGCGAGGAGTCGGCCTTCGCCGCGCTGGTGTCACGGGTGGCGCCCGCCCCCGTCTACCGGGTGCCCCTCCTCAACACCGACGTCCACGACCTCGACGGCCTCGGGTTCGTCGCCGACCTGCTGTTCGGCCAGGACGGCTCCTGACGGGGGGATCCGGACCGCTCGGCCCGGCGCCCGGCGCCGTGCGCCCCGACCCACGTGGAGCGGTCCCGCGCCAGGGGGCTAACCTCTCGGGCGTGCCGACCATCCTCGTCGCCAGTGACGCCCCGACGGTCCGCGCGGAGATAGCGTCCGTCGCCGTCAAGCCGGACACCACCATCGTCGAAGCCCGGTCCGGGCCCGAGGTGATGTCCCTGGTGGCCGAGTCGCTGCCCGACCTGGTCATCGTGGACATGCAGATGGGGAACATGGGGGGCATGGCCACCACGCTCGAGCTGCACCTCGAGGCCTCCTACGACAAGCTCGGCCACGTTCCGGTGCTGATGCTGCTGGACCGCCGCCCCGACGTCTTCCTCGCCCGCCGGTCGGGTGCCGAGGGCTGGCTCGTCAAGCCGCTCGACCCGATCCGCCTGCGCCGGGCCGTTACCGCCCTGCTGGACGGGGGGACGTACTACGACGAGTCCTACGCACCGCTGTCCGTCGTCGCCGCTCCTCCCGGAGCCTGACGGCCCCACCCCCAACAGACCGGGTCACTGCCTTGTCCGTGTTCCGTCGCCACGAAGACCAGTCCGAGGATTCGCCGGGGCGCCGGTCGCGGCGGCGCGGACCGGGTCCGCGGCCGACGGGGGCCGAGCCGTCCGGGCTACCCGTCGAAGGCGGGTCCGAGGCCCAGGAGCGGTTCATCATCGACGCGCTCGACGACCTCCGCGACATGGTGGCGGGCGAGGTGATGACCCCGCGGGTAGACGTGGTGGCCCTGACCATCCCCCTGACCGTGGAGTCGGTCTCCCAGGCCGTGCGCGAGTCGGGCCACTCCTGCTTCCCGGTCTGCGGCGACAATCTCGACGACCTCATCGGCGTGCTCTTCGTCAACGACCTCTTCCGGGCCGGCTGGAGCGGCACCGGCCAGGAGGAGGGCGGCCGGGCGCCCGGGCCCATCGACATCTCGCGGCGCCTCCGCCAGCCGTTCCTCGTGCCCGAGTCCCGTCTGGTCCTGGACGTCCTGGCCGAGATGCGCCGTCAGCGGCGGGCCTTCGCGGTGGTGGTCGACGAGCACGGTGGGGTCGAGGGGGTGCTGACGGTCAAGGACCTGCTCGGTGCCCTCGTCGGCGACCTGCCGGACGAGTTCGACCCCGAGGACGAGCCGGACGTGGTCCGGGTCGACGGGCGTCGATGGCTCGTGGACGGCCGGATGAGCGTGGACGACCTCGCCGACCGGCTCGGCGTCGACCTGCCCGAGGGCGAGTACGTCACCCTCGGCGGCTACCTGTTCGACGCCTTCGGGCACATCCCCGAGGAGGGGGAGACGCACCGCGTCGACGGCTGGGAACTGCGGGTGGCCGAGATGGACAAGCGCCGGATCGCCAAGGTGGTGGTCAAGCGTCTGCCCATTCCCGGGTCGGGGGCCCAGGGGACCGGGGACGGCAGCCGGGGGAACGACCACACCACTGTCGGGTAGCATGACCATTCCCGGTGCGGCCCGCGCCGTCCGGGAAGTACGGGCTGTGGCGCAGTTTGGTAGCGCGCTGCGTTCGGGACGCAGAGGTCCTCGGTTCAAATCCGGGCAGCCCGACCAAAGGAGTACGCAGGTCAGCCGGGGTTCACGCCCCGGCTGAACTCTGTTCTGGACTCACTGTCGAGATTCTGCCGAGATCCTCAAACCCCATGGCGGCGCTGAAGCGGCCCGCCACACTCTCCGCTGCGGCTCGGTCTGCATC
>Ga0181528_10002476_pt1 | contig 11355 bp, 9 predicted proteins | sample PEATcosm2014_Bin_47_FD_119742 | JGI IMG/M metagenome (GOLD analysis project Ga0181528, IMG submission 119742) | Peatland microbial communities from MTU Mesocosm Facility, Houghton, MI, USA - PEATcosm2014_Bin10_10_metaG | ecosystem: Environmental > Terrestrial > Soil > Wetlands > Peat | place... | reverse complement strand
GGTGCCCCATATCTGCCGCAGTTAGCAGATGTGGGTGTTTGCAGCAATCCAACCCACTCACAAATAACACTCGCCATTCGGTTGGAATACCCCTGAATAACGTTCAATAACGTTTTTTGGGAAAAACGGAGTGGCAGGAGTCCCCTGCTTTTCGGCACTCTTGGACTTCGGGGTATTCGAAGCCATTTAGCCTAAAGAGGTTTCACCGTAATTATCGGCACTTTGTAGAAGGATTTGGCGTCCCCGGCGGGTTTGGCCCCGATCAGGTGAAAGCCGGAGGCGTTTCGGGACTTTCTCCCCACCATCCAGACCCGAGTACCCTTTTTCGTACCGGGATTCATTGTCACTCCTTCGCTTAAAGCTCTTCGTACCTTGGCGTTCGTCAATTTACAATCGGCGGGAATGAGAAGGCCCTTGGTTTTCACACGGGACGTTGATTGGCGAGGAGATGCTCGATGCCACTGACACGAGAGCGACTAGATCGACACAGAATCGGTTTCTCTGAGAGCCTCTCGATTCGAGAAATCGACGAACTGGCCGCGGATCCCAATGTGCAAGTCTTGCAGTGCGCTTCGCCAGTTCAACTCCACACCTGGGAGCTCTTGAACAAGCATCTATTCCCGCTCCGTCCAGAAATCGAATTGAGGGTGTACGGATTCTATTCGTCCATCTGTGATCTGTCATTCGTAACCAGTATGTGTAATGTCCGTCGATTCTCTGCCGATTGCCTGATGAATGCCGTCGGAGTTGAATATCTGGCTGCACTGGAGAATCTCGAAGAACTTTCAGTTGGGATATTCGCTCTTGAGAGCTTTGATTTTCTGAAGGCATTGCCCACAGGGATCACGTCGTTGTCCTTGGGGGCAACAAAATCGAAGAAGCCACGATTGGACCAACTGGATCGATTTCAGTCGCTGCGCAAGATTTATGTCGGAGGGCAGCAAAACGGGATTGCTGCGCTTGCCGCGCTCAAGCAACTTGAAGAGGTGACGCTCGGTTCCATCAGCACACCCGACCTTGAATATGTTTCGCAACTGCCGCGACTGTGGTCACTGGAAATCAAGCTGGGTGGAATTCATAGCCTGTCCGCAATTGCAGGCAAAGAAAGCCTAAAGTACCTTGAGCTTTGGCGTATCAGAGGAATGTCTGATATCAGCGTCATCTCGTCTTTGACGGGTTTGCAGTACCTATTTCTTCAGGAGATGCGAAACGTCGCCAGCATTCCAGAACTGTCTCAGTTAACCAAGCTTCGCAGGCTCCACCTGGACAACATGAAAGGATTGAAGGATGTCAGCGCTATTCAGGGTGCTCCATCCCTCGAGCAGTTCATCCACGTGAGTGCTCAAAATATTTTACCCGAGGAGTATGCAAGGCTGCTTTCCAACCCCAACTTGCGAGAATTGGCGGTGGGGTTTGGTAGCCAGCGAAAGAACCAAGAGTTTGACAGTCTCGTGACGCGCTCTGGAAGGATTGCGTATCGGCCTTCCCCGTTCGTATTTTATTGAGCATTTCTGCAGACCCGAGGTACCGAAGAGTACCTTTCTTTCGGCAAACAGGACGGTCAAAAGTCCCCTGTTCTTGGGCACCTGCGGGTTGGTTGGAATACCCAAGTCCAATGCGCTAAGGGAGTTTCCCGAAAATTGCGGAGATTTTGGAAGAGTTTCTGGCGTCCCCGGCGGGATTCGAAACTGCGTTATCGCCGCCGAGGTCAGCAAAGTTGAGTTACTTGATTGACCGTGTGCGCGTTGCGGCGATCTCAGGCTGATGGCGTTTGGCTCGGGGCGGCGATTGCAGGTGGTCTTGGATGAGGCTCTGCTGGAGCCTTTCAAATGCCGCTTCCGGAGTGTTCACGAACTGAAAGAGATTTACGTCTTGAGGGGCGATGGTTCCGGCATCGGCCAGCACTTCGAGGTTGAGCACACGACGCCAATATTCCTCGCCATACAGGAGTACGGTCATCTTCTTTGCGAGCTTTTCGGTCTGGGCGAGGGTAAGGATTTCAAAGAGTTCATCGAGCGTGCCAAAGCCTCCGGGGAAGACCACCAGAGCCTTAGCGAGATAAGCAAACCACAACTTACGCATGAAGAAGTAATGGAACTCGAAGTTGAGCTCCGGGGTGATGTATGGATTAGGAACCTGCTCGAAGGGCAGGGCGATGTTGAGGCCGATGGTTTTTCCGCCGGCTTCACGAGCTCCGCGATTGGCGGCCTCCATGATTCCAGGACCTCCGCCGGTGGTGACGACGAAGCGGTGACGTTTGCCGGGCAGAGTGCGGCTCCAGTCGGTGAGCATGTGCGCGAGTTGCCGCGCGTCCTCGTAGTAGCGGGCCATATCGACGGCGCGCTGGGCCCGGTGGGCATTCTGTTGGTGGTCAGGCGCGAGTTGCGCACTGCCGGGGAGGGCGAGGAGTTGACCGGCTTCCTCGGCGCTGCTAAGGCTGCGGATACGCGCGGAGCCGAAAAAGACTACGGTATCCTGAATTTTTTCGCGGCGAAAGCGTGCGAGAGGCTCGGCGTATTCGGCGAGGATGCGCAAGGGGCGGCCATCGGGCCCTCGGAGAAAGGCGTCATTTTCATATGCGAGTGGAGCGCGAGAGGATGTGAACTTCGATTGATCAGCCATAAGAAAGACGAAACAGTTCCTAGCTAGCGAAGATCGCGATAGTGTACGGCGTCCGAGATTCCAATCCAAACATCAATAAGGCCGATGCCGGAGATCATTCCGCGAATGAAAGTCTGGTCGAGGAAGAGCTTGATAGTGGGCCATCCGGCAAGCAGCGGGTTTTCAGTCCAGAGACGGGTCCAAGGGAGTACCATGACCAGCATTCCTGCCCAGACGGCGATGGCGACCTCGACCACCAGCAACAGGCGCTGCGCCCAGACCGGAGGGTGAGCGTGAGGTGGGACGGGTTGGCCGGGATTTTCCTCCGGCACCGGCGGTTGTGAAGACTGGTTCAGCGGTCCTGCGTCCATCGTTGACTCGATGTATCCCTGCTTTCCCTCGATTTGCATGGCGAACAGCCCCGCCTTATCCGCGCAACCGCGGCGCGACGAAAGAGGGGTACCCTGCACCTGATTCTACGCTGAAGATCACAAAAGACAGAATCGCTTACCGGGCGAGAGTAGCACAACGGAAAAAAAGCCGGAAACCGAATCGGCTCCGGCTAAACGCTGGCTCGCAAGTCGCGAATTCGGGCCGCCACGTCGCGGTAGTCAATGTTGGTGCCATAGACTTCCATGAAGTGGTCGAGGGCGTCGCGTTTGCGTCCGGCGGCTTCGTAGGCGCTGGCCAACTCATAATTGACGGCAGTCCGCGAGTCTTCGTCCGGTGCGGATTCCAGTGCCCGAAGGAACCACTTGAACGAGGCCTCGGGTACGGATTTCTCGACAAAGCAGGTAGCAAGCCAAATATAAGCTTGCTGAGCCCGGGCCGGGTTCAATCCCTTTCCGGCCATCTTGCAAACTTTCTGCAATTCACCGATTGCCTCATCGAGCAGTCCCATCTCACGGAAAGCGATACCGAGGTTGAAGTGGGTTTCGGGATCGTTATCGTCATGCTCGGGCGCGGAAAGATCCCGTTCAAACTCCTGCAGCAGATCGCCAAAGACGCTGGGAGTCAGTGGTGGGTCTGGTACCTCTTCGGGCATCCATGCAGCAACCGGCTCGACGGAGGCGGCCATATAAGGGATGGACTCCTGAGCAGGCGGCTTAGGAGATTGGGGCGGTGGTGCAGTGGGAGCAGGCGCAAACGGAGCGGCTGCTGCGGCGGGCGGCGCAGGTACCGGAGCCTCGCGGCGAGGCTGTGCGACAGGAACGTAGCTGTCTCCCAGCTCTGCGTCTAACTCCGCCGCCAGGGAACTGAGCGTCGGCACCGCCGTGAGAGCAACAGGAAAGGGCATAACCGGAATCGAAGGTGCGATCACAGGGTGCAACGAACTGGCCGATTGATTGTCGTGGGCCTCATCGTCCTGGACTTCAATGACTTCGACCGGTCCATAGCGCATGGGCGGAGCGATCTTAGGCGTTGGAACCGGACGGCCCTGAGACAACTGGGCGCAGAGCGAGGGCAGTTCGGTGTGGTCGGGGCAAGCCGCGGCAAGACGGGAGATCGCGGTTTCCGCTTCGGACCAGATCTGCTGGCTAAGGCAGAACCGCACCTCCTCAAGCAGCTCCGGGATGTTTTCGGCGGCGTCGGAGGTCGAATCAACTGGAGCCGCTAGCGAGACTGGGGAAGGCGCGGCAGAAGGATCGACGGGCGCATCCTGCCAGACGGATTCCCATTCGCTAGAGAGATCGATTTCCTCGGTACTGCCATCAGCGGGGCCGAGGTCGAAATCGCTGGCGGCGAAGTCGTTACTCTTCGCCTCCCATGTGGTTGTCTGCCCGGAGCCGGCAAGGTTGGCGTAGTAACCGGCAGCTTCGATTTCTCCGAGGTTTTCGAGCACGCGATGCATCGTGCCGTAACAGCGTGCGGCGCCCGCGGAATCGCCACCCTGCCGATGGAGAATGGCAAGGGCCCGATTGAGCCGCAGATCTTCGGGAGCGGCCAGCAAGGCAGACTGCAGGGCCGTAATGCCGCGAGCTTTGGATGAAAAAGACTCGCAGAGTTCGGCTTCAGTGAGAGCGTTGACAATCTGTTCTTCGACCTCTTCCGGATGGCTCTGGCTGGGCAGTACAGGTTCGTCGCGGTTGCGAAAGTCCTCAAGAGTCTGCGGCTCTTCATGAGAGCTGGTAGGTACCGGGGCAGCCGTGCCGCCTGCCGGACCAAGATGGGCACAGACCTGACGGTAGCCTTGAATGTGCGAGGCATTCTCCGGCTCCAAATGCATAAGTTCCTTGTAGGCATCGCGAGCGCGCTCGAATTGATTGCTCTGCACGGAAGCGTGGGCCAGGAGCTCGAGGGTCTCGGCAAACATGGATGTTTCGCCGGCGCGGACCGCAAGATCGTAGATAGTCTGCAGAGCCTCGGGGCTGTTACGCACGCGGGAAACGGCACCATGCAGATGGGCAAGCACCTCTTCTTTATCCTGGGTAAGTACGTCCGAGGAAAATTCGCTGTAAAGGTCGAGAGCTCGGAGCGTGTCGTTTTCCTTATAAAGACGAGCGGCCACCTTTAACACGCCTTCACAGTCATGGTGTACGGAAACCAGTTTGCGGCAGATCAGAAAAGCCTGGTCGAGGTTTTCCGATTTCAGGTAGGCGCTCAGCAGGTTACGCAGGGCGTCGGCGCGGGAATCAAGATCGGGAATCGCCTCGTAGAGTTCGACGGCCTTTACGGAGTCTCCTAACTCGAAAGTGACCTGGGCGCGAAGCTCCTGGGCTCGAAGATTTGTGCGGTCGATAGCAATGAGACGATCGAGAATCTTCTGCGCGGGATCGAGGGCATGGCGATCGACGAGAGTGGCCGCGGTCTGCGAAAGCATTTCCTTAGCTTCATTCTTCTGGCCGCTCTGGGTCATTAAGTCGGCAGTGCGGGTGATTACCTGAACGTTTTCCGGATCGAAGATAACGAGCTGCTTGAGTAGCCGCAGCGTTTCCTTGGACTGGCCTTTGCGGGTGTAAGCCTCGGCGGCTTGCAGCAGCATGGAGCGCGCATCGCTGACCAGACCCTGCTTTCGGTACAGTTCAGCGAGCTTCTCCATGGCTGCCAATCCATTGGGATTGAGCTTGGTAATCTTCTTGTAAACGGCGATGGATTTCAGGAGGGAGCCGTCATTACCATAAGACTCGGCGACAACGAGAAACCGTTCTATTGCCTTTTCATTTTGTCCAAGCCGGGAATAGATGTCGCCCACGGTATTGAGAATGGCAAGATCGCGTGGCTCGACTTTGAGAATCTTTTCATACTCGGAGATAGCTTGAGGCAGCTTGTTCTGCTGTAGATACTTCTCGGCGTTGGCGCGCGATTTTTCTTTGCTAAAACCAAATCCGAACATATTTGGACTCCAAAGCGCCTCGATCAGGCGGCTGAGCGCGGCCTCAAAAGAACCAGCGCGGAAATGGCCCTTGTATTTTGCATACGGTAGCACAGCTTCAGCTTTGACGGAAACCATCCAAAGGCGGCCAGAGAGATTTTGGGGGACATGTCCTAATGGGGAATGGCTGGCACCGCGGATTGACAGTCGAGGTTCACGTCATTAGGGTTAGGGTTTACCGGATATGAATGCTTCCGCGGACGGGCCTTCCATCTCGGACTGGTGCATCAAGGGCTTGCGCCTGTTTGCGCTCCTGTTGCTGATCACCGCGGCTAGCCTTGCGATCCATGGTTATCACTATGGGATTGAGGACGAGGCAATCTACTTGCCCGCGATCAAGGCTCACTTGAATCCCGCTCTATATCCGCACGACGCGGCTTTCTTCCAACCGCAAACCCTGCCAACGCTGTTTGACGACTTGGTGGCAGCTACGGCCGGAGCGCTGCACGCGCCGGTGGACTGGACCGTCTTTGGCTACTATCTCGGAACTCTCCTGGCGTTTTACGCCGGACTCTGGGCACTCGCGGCGAAGCTGTTCCCGGAACTGAAGGCACGGCTAGGAGGAGTGCTGCTGGTGGGGACTCTACTTACGCTGCCAGTCGCCGGAACGTGCATCTTTCTCGTCGATCAACACCTGCATCCGCGAACCTTGGCTACCGCGTTGATTTTACTGGCGGCGGCGCAGTTGGCCCCGCGGGCGGCAGGAGAGGCCTTGGAGGCTCGGGCCTATGCAACGGCATTCTTGCTGATGGTGGGCGCTGCGCTGGTCCACATACAGATGGCATTCTACGGAACGCTATTCCTGGGATTATTGCTGTGGCCTCTGAAAGCGATGCGTGGCCAAGCGGTGCTTTTGGCAGGCTTTACTCCCATGCTGCTGGCAACACTAATGGAAAAAGGAGGGCCAGAGTGGCAAGAGGCGTCGCGAACCCGCACGCAGCATTACCTGATGCGCTGGGAATGGTACGAATGGCTGGGAGCCATTGCACCCATTTTCTTGTTATGGGGGATGGCCCGGCTGGCGCGACGACGGGAGCTACCGGTAGCCGCGGCGGTGGCGCTGAGGACCTCTTTGTTTGCTGCAATAGGCTTTGCGGCTGGATGTGTGATTACGATTCCGCCTCAACTGGAGCGGCTGACCCCCTTCCAACCGCTGCGAGTTTTGCACCTGACGTACATCCTGATGATATTGCTGGCGGGAGGATTGCTGGCGGAGACCGTGTTGAAGGCAAAACTCTGGCGCTGGGCGTTATTGCTGCTTCCGATTGTGGCAGGAATGAGCCTTGCGCAGTTTGAGTCATTTCCGGATTCGCATCACATCGAGTGGCCGGGCCGGACTACAGGCAACGATTGGGTGGAGGCGTTCAACTGGGTGAAGGCCAATACGCCGGTAGACGCATATTTTGTGCTCGACCCGCACTACATGAGCTCCGCGGGAGAGGATTACCACGGCTTCCGAGGGTTGGCCGAGCGCGGACAGATGGCCGACTGGGATAAGGATCCAGGCGTGGCGCTATTGTTCCCGGACCTGGCCGTACGCTGGTCGCACGAGGTTCATGCGTTGGATCGCTGGAAGAGCTTTACGGAGAAAGACATGCATCGGCTGCACGAACAGTTTGGCGTTGCGTGGACGGTGCTGCCGTACGGAAGCCCGCCTGGTTTACTGGGAGAGTACGTCACCTACGCGGAGAAACCGCCGGGAACTATCCCAATCCCGCTTTCTGATTGCCCCTACCACAACCGGAGCGTGGTTGTTTGTAAGATAAAGTAGAACGCCAAGTTTACGAGCGCGTTGTGGAACCTTCCAGCGCGTGCTTGCGTATTTCAATAGAGCGGGCGTTTGCCCAGGCTTGGAGCATCATGCGCGGGATCAGACTCAAGGAACCAACTATCATTGCGCTGGAGACGATGCTCTCGCACAAGCTGCGCTCGTTTCTGATGCTGCTCGGAGTTATTCTTTCGGTTTCGACACTGATTCTGGTGGTGGCCCTGATCAACGGCACGAACGCCTATATTGCCGATCGCGTGGCGAACCTGGGCAATGGCGTCTTTCTGATCTCGCGCTACGGCATTATCAACAGCCAAGAAGCATTTGTGAAAGCGGCGCGTCGCAATAAGCAACTCACCTATGACGACTACGTGGCGCTGCGCGACGGATTGAAGCTACCTAAGAACGTTGGGCTGGAATGCCGGTTCACCGATACGGTGCGGCGCGAAGGACAGAGCGCAGAAGACGTTGCAGTGCGCGGCGTGACCGCCAATATCGGAGAGATGGACACCGAAGAGGTCATTCGCGGACGCTACATCAGCGACAATGACAACGATCACCGGAGCTTTACGGCCATGATCGGAGCCGACGTGGTGAAGAAGTTGTTTCCATCGATCGATCCACTGGGCAAGACCATCACGATCAAGGGCTACGACTTTGAGGTTGTCGGCATTGCCAAGCCCATTGGCAACGTGATGGGACAGCCGCAGGATAACTTCGTCTACATCCCGATACAGACCTGGTACAAACTGAACGGCCCGCATACGGACAGTTTCGCCATCAACGTGCAGACCCGCGCCCCGGAGTTCTTGGAACAGACCAAGGACGAGGCTCGCGCGCTGATGCGGGCGCGGCGTCATGTGCCGCCGAACGAAGATGACAACTTCGGACTGTTTGGCTCCGACAACCTGATGAACCTGTGGAAGAATCTGACCGGAACATTGGCGGGGGCAATGGTGGGATTCGTCTCCATCTTCCTGGTGATCGGCGGAGTGGTCATCATGAACGTGATGCTGGCCAGCGTTACCGAACGGACGCGCGAAATCGGTATCCGCAAGTCGCTGGGAGCGCGCACCTCGGACATCCTGAGCCAGTTCCTAGTCGAAGCTTCGGTAATGAGCGCGATGGGCGGCGTGATTGGAATTGCCGTGGCCTGGATTCTGGCGGTCATCCTAAATAAAACCACGCCGCTGCCGATGGCGGTTCCACTTTCGGCGGTGATTGTTGCGATATGCGTATCGACGGCGGTGGGTTTGTTCTTCGGGGTGTATCCGGCGCGCAAAGCGGCACGGCTGAACCCGATCGAAGCCCTGCGGGCAGATTCCTAAAGGAGCAGATGGATGAATTCGAAACCTAGATATTTCTCCTTTGGCGAAAGCGCGCGGATGGCGATTGAAACCCTGCTGGCCAACAAGCTGCGCTCGGCGCTGACCGTGCTGGGCGTGTTCATCGCGGTGGTGGTGCTGGTGATGGTCTTCTCAATTATGTATGGGGTGGACGCGGACCTGCGCGCAAACCTCGAACAATATGGCACGGGCACGCTGTTTATTTTCAAGTTCGAGCCTGGAATTCAAATGCACCGGCTGCCGCAGGAATTGCGCCTGCGCAAGCCATTGAAGTACGAGGACGCCGAGGCGATCCGCGAGGGCGCGCCGTCGGTAAAGGAAGTATGCGTGGAACTGGATTCCACGAGCTTTACTCCGGGTACGCCGACTTTTATTCCGACCGCGCGCTACAACGGCAAGGAAGTTTCGGCTGTGAATTTCGAGGGTGTGACGCCCTCCTATGAGTTCGTGCAGAACGCACGCCTGGAGCAAGGGCGATTCCTGACCGAGACGGAAAACAGCCATCGGCTTGATGTCGCCGTCATTGGACACGACCTCGCAGACACGCTGTTCCCTGCCAAGGATGCAATCGGTAAGGACTTGCAAGTCACGGGAATGACCTTCCGGGTGATTGGCGTGATGGAGAAGAGCAAGGGAGTATTTCTCCGCGATAACTCGTCGGATAAACAAGTTTTCATACCCTACCTTTCCTACCTGAAGCATCGTCCGCAGGATAAGGAAAATTTTTTGACTGCGCTGGCGTTGCCGGGCAAAAAATCGCAGGCCACCGATGAAATTACGGGAATTATGCGGCGGCGGCGCGGCGATGCCTTCAATAAGCCGGACAGCTTCGGTATTTCATCCGCGGAGGCAATTTCAGATCAGTTCCGCAGCATCATGGGCTCGATTGCGCTGTTGACGATTGCGATCGCCTCTGTGGGAATGCTTGTGGGCGGCGTCGGGGTGATGAATATCATGCTGATGTCCGTGACCGAACGCACCCACGAAATCGGAGTTCGCAAGGCTATTGGGGCTCGCAGTAAAGACGTAGTGCGGCAGTTCCTGGTGGAAGCCATGGTGCTGACCGGATCGGCGGGGGTTGCCGCGGTGCTTTTCTGCCTGGCGCTGATTGCAGTTCTCAACGTCGTGTTGCCGAATTGGCCGATGGCGGTTCCGGGATGGGTGATTCCCGCATCGGTGGCGGCGGCGATGAGCGTAGGACTGTTCTTTGGGATTTACCCGGCGGCGAAAGCTGCAAAGCTCGACCCGGTGGAAGCACTGCGCTACGAATGAGCGATCTGCGTAAGTTGCGCTTCTGACATCTTGTTGAGATAACCCTACTGAACCAGATGAATTGCGCCGGAGGAAGTTCTGCGTCGCTGATTCATCTCAAACAACATTTCATCCATCTGTGCGGAAGACAACAACTCATCCAGAAAAGGAAAGATCACAGTCTCCTCAAGAAGGAGATGCGCGGCAAAGATCTTGTCGAGAGCAGAAGTAACGTGTTCAAGGCGGCGCGCCACCAGCGGCAAGCGCTCGGGGTCGCGTTTAAGCCAAGCGCATAGTGACAACAATTCCTCCGTTAGTTCATCGATGGCCTTGTGTTGCTCAACCATGGTTTCCGCGGCTTCGCGCACCAGTCCGTGAGGAAGTGCGGCGCAAAGACGGGGGAAGAGCGTTTCGTTTTCATCGGCTTCATGCAGTGGCAGGGCATGGCTGAAATAGCGAAAGACGGCCGAGGCGGCGTCTGCGATCTCAAGTTGCGGCACGTCTTGGGCATCAGCGAGCGAGCGGCTCAACTGCATAAAATGTCGAATGCGGACATGGCATCCAAGCAACATTGCGAGGGGGCTCCGTGCCTCGCTCATGGTTGAATTGGTAGCCTTGCCGGAAATTCTGGTAAATCGCATACTCCCACTCTGCGATTTTTTGGCTGGTTTTGTCGATGACGAGCGTCACAAAGAACTAAATGTCTTTTGTGATCAGTGACTTAGCTTTTGTTTGTAGATTGAGCTTACAAGTTCGAGCTTTCTAGTGCTAAAATAACCGCGCTTTATGATTTGGAAGGACGCGAGCGGTAGAGGCGCCCTGAGAGCGACAAACAAGCGCTGCTCCGGAACACGTATCTGCAGACGATATCCCTCCGATTCACTCAGCCTGATTTCAATTCACGAAGGAACATGTAACATCATGGAACAAGGAATCGTTAAGTGGTTCAATGACGCGAAGGGCTTTGGTTTCATCAGCCGCCAGAATGGCGAAGACGTTTTCGTTCACTTCTCGGC
>Ga0181528_10002474_pt1 | contig 11357 bp, 8 predicted proteins | sample PEATcosm2014_Bin_47_FD_119742 | JGI IMG/M metagenome (GOLD analysis project Ga0181528, IMG submission 119742) | Peatland microbial communities from MTU Mesocosm Facility, Houghton, MI, USA - PEATcosm2014_Bin10_10_metaG | ecosystem: Environmental > Terrestrial > Soil > Wetlands > Peat | place... | reverse complement strand
GCCGCAGGAACCGCCACCTCCGCCGGTTGCCCCGCCGCCGAGCGTGGCGCCGCCGTCGGCGGCGGCTGCCGCGTCGGCCGCGGTCTCCGCGGCTCCGGACACCGACCTGGACAAGCAGGGCGCCGCGCTGATGGCCCAGTCGCGCGCCGCACTGATCGCGGGCAACAACGACGAGGCCATCAACACGCTCAACCAGCTGCTGCTGCTGCCGCCCAACAAGTACTCGCAGGACGCCCAGGAGCTCGTCGGCCTGGCGCGCGAGCGCTCCGGCGACCTGGCGCAGGCGCGCAAGGAGTACGAGCTGTACCTGCGGCTGTTCCCGACCGGCGACGGCGCGACGCGGGTGCGCCAGCGCCTGGCCACCCTCGCGCCGCCGGAGCCGGCGACGACCACCGCCGCCAAGCCGCCGGAAAAGCGCGAACCGCAGATGACCTACGGCGGCAGCCTGTCGATGTACTACTACGGCGGCAACCAGGCGGTGGCGACCAACTTCAACGTCGCCACCACCGTCAACCAGGCGACGATCAGCAGCAGCACGCAGCGCTCGGCGGTGGGCAGCGCCGACCTGAACGGCCGCTATCGCACCGACACGACCGACACCCGGGTGGTGTTCCGCGACACCTACCAGCGCAGCTTCATCACGGACGTCGCCCCGAGCCTCAACCGCCTGGACGCGGCCTACGTGGACTATCACGATTCGCTGCACGGACTGTCGCTCAAGGTGGGCGAGCAAAGCGGCGTCACCGGCGGCCTGGTCGGGCGCTTCCTCGGCGGGGTGGTCAGCTACGACCTCGCGCCCAAGCTGCGCGTCAATGCGGTGGTGGGCCAACCGAACAACCAGGACCAGTTCACACAGGCCCAGCGCCTGTTCGAGGGGCTGAGCCTCGACGCGCAGAATTTCGCCGAACACTGGGGCGCCAGCGGATTCGTCATCAACCAGACGGCCGACAGCGTCGTCGACCGGCGGGCGGTGGGCGGCGAACTGCGCTATTTCGACGAGCAGAAGACCCTGTATTCGCTGATCGACTACGACGTGGCCTTCGCCACGATCAATGCCATCACCCTGCAGGGCAGCTACCAGCTGCCGGACCAGACCTCGATTTCGCTGCTGCTCGACGATCGCAAGGCGCCGACGCTGGAAACCGGCAACGGCCTGCTGCAGATCGGCTGCAGTTCGTACGCCCAATATTTCGCCGGCGTCTGCACCTCGACGACCGGCCAGCAGATCGTCATCACCGGACCGCGCACCGTCGACGAGCTGCGCGCCGATGCTCTGGCCACCACCGCCAATTCCCGCCAGTTCGCCCTCGACGTCTCGCGTCCCCTGGGCAAGAACTGGCAGCTGTCGGGCGACCTGCGGGTATCGAGCGTCGGCGCGCTGCCGGCCGTGACCATCGCCGGCCAGCACTTCCCGGGCACGGCGGCGACCGGCAACGTCTTCGGCGCGACGCTCCAGGCAACCGGTTCGAACCTCTACTCGAAACGCGACATCAACGTCTTTTCGCTGACGCACCTGCACAGCGAGACGCTCGACGGCAACCAGCTGGCCTACAGCAACCTCAATACCGTTCTGGACAACCGCCTGACGCTGGAGCCGAACCTGAGCTTCTACCGCGAGTCGGACACCTCCGGCCAGCACCTGTCGCGGGTCTCGCCGAGCTTCCGCAGCAGCTACAAGCTGACCCGGCGCTTTTCCGTCGACGGCACGATCTCGCTGGAACGCTCGCGCAACGAGGGTCCGGCGCAGACCGACACCACGTCCGATATCTTCTATTACCTGGGGTGCCGGTTCGACCTGAACAACTGACCGCGTCCGGACGCGGCGGGCCGCGGCCGGCCCGACCGGCGGGGGGCCGCCTGCGGCCCCGGATCGGGCGATCGCGGTTTGAGCGACAATAGCGGGTGCGCATGCCGGCGCCGCGTTTTTTGCGGTGCGGCGTAGCCTTTTCAGTAACCGTGCGGGAGTCTTCCCGCCCAAGCGTGGATGAAACCGAAGCCGATGAAGCCAAGAACCAAGCGTTTGATCATGGTCGTTGCGGGCCTGGCGACCGCCGGGGTCGCCGCGACCCTGGTAGTGAACGCCTTTCGCAGCAATCTCGTGTTCTTCTTCACGCCCTCGCAGATCGCCGCCGACGAGGCGCCGCGCAATCGCGCCTTCCGCATCGGCGGCCTGGTCGAGAACGGCAGCGTGCACCGCGACGGCACGACGGTCAACTTCATGGTCACCGATACCGCCAAGTCGGTGCCGGTGGCCTACGTGGGCATACTCCCCGACCTGTTCCGCGAAGGCAAGGGTGTCGTCGCGCAGGGGCGCCTGGAAGCCGATGGCGTCTTCCACGCGTCCGAAGTGCTGGCCAAGCACGACGAGAACTACATGCCGCCCGAGGCGGCCGAGGCGCTCAAGCGCGCCCGCGGCGGCCAGCCCGACTCCACCGCCACGCTGGTCGTCGGCCCGCCGGCCAGTTCCGTCCACGCGAGCAATGGCGCCACGGCCTCCGGAGGCAGCAAGCAATGATTCCCGAAATCGGCAATTTCTCGCTCATGCTGGCCACGGCGGTCGCCCTGGTGCTCGGCACGCTGCCGATCATCGGTGCGGCACGCGGCAACCTGCGCTGGATGGCGCTGGCCCGGCCGGCGGCCCGGCTGATGTTCCTGCTCGTGGTGGTCGCGGCCTCCTGCCTGGTGTCGAGCTTCCTGCACGACGACTTCTCGGTGGTGTACGTCGCCACCAACTCCACCCAGGCTTTGCCGGTGCAATACAAGCTCGCGGCGTTCTGGGGCGGCCATGAAGGCTCGATGCTGTTGTGGCTGCTGATCCTGAGCTTCTGGATGTTCGCCGTCAGCGTGTTCAGCACCCACCTGCCGCGCGAGATGATCGCGCGCATCCTCGGGGTGATGGGACTGATCGCGCTGGGATTCCTGCTGTTCATCATCCTCACCTCGGATCCGTTCAGCCGCCTGCTGCCAGCGGTGGCCGACGGCAACGACCTCAATCCGCTGCTGCAGGACCCGGGCATGGTGGCGCATCCGCCCATGCTCTACATGGGCTACGTGGGCTTCTCCGTGGCCTTCGCGTTCGCGATCGCCGCGCTGCTGGGCGGCAACCTGGACGCGACCTGGGCGCGCTGGTCGCGCCCCTGGACCACGGTGGCCTGGACCTTCCTCACCATCGGCATCTGCCTGGGCAGCGCCTGGGCCTACTACACGCTGGGCTGGGGCGGCTGGTGGTTCTGGGATCCGGTGGAGAACGCCTCCTTCATGCCCTGGCTGGCCGGCACCGCCCTGATGCACTCGCTGGCGGTGACCGAGAAGCGCAGCGGCTTCAAGGTCTGGACGGTGCTGCTGGCGATCTTCGCCTTCTCGCTGTCGCTGCTGGGCACCTTCCTGGTCCGCTCCGGGGTGCTCACCTCGGTGCATGCGTTCGCCTCCGACCCGCGCCGCGGCGTGTTCATACTGCTGTTCCTGGGCATCGTGATCGGCGGCTCGCTGGCGCTGTTCGCCTGGCGTGCCCCCAAGGTGGGCCTGGGCGAGCGTTTCGAGATCATCTCGCGCGAGTCGATGCTGCTCACCAACAACGTGCTGTTCCTGGGTGCGGCCGCGTCGGTGCTGCTGGGAACGCTCTACCCGCTGGTGCTCGACGCCCTGGGCCTGGGCAAGATCTCGGTGGGACCGCCCTACTTCGATACCGTGTTCGTCCCGCTGATGGCTCCTGCCCTGTTCCTGATGGGGATAGGGCCGCTGGCGCGCTGGCGCAAGGCCAACCTGCCGGAGATCGCCGCGCGCCTCAAGTGGGCGGCGGGCGTGAGCGTGCTGTGCGCGATCGCCGTGCCGCTGATCGAAGGCCGCTGGTCGCTGTGGGTGGCGATCGGCATCCTGCTGGCGACGTGGATCGTCAGCTCCAGCCTCGTCAACCTGTGGTCGCGCGTGCGCCCGGGCGAAGGCGGGCAGCTGGGCGCCAAGTTCGCCGCGCTGCCGCGCGGCTACCTGGGCATGCTGGCCGCGCACATCGGCGTGGCCATCTTCATCGTCGGCATCACGCTGGTCAAGGGCTACGAGGTGGAGAAGGACGTGCGCATGGACACCGGCGATACCGTGGCGCTGGGACCGTACACGGCGCAGTTCGTCGGCACCAGCGAGGGGGCGGGTCCGAACTACTCCTACCTGCGCGGGCAGTTCGACATCCTGCGCAATGGCAAGCTGGTGCGGACGATGTATCCCGAGAAGCGCCAGTTCGCTTCCAAGAGCGAACCGATGACCAACGCGGCGATCGCGCCCAGCATCACCGGCGACCTGTACATCTCGATGGGCGAGGCCGTCAGCCAGAGCGCATGGGTGGTGCGCGTGTACTACAAGCCTTTCATCGACTGGATCTGGGGCGGCTGCCTCGTCATGGCCTGCGGCGGCGTGCTTGCGCTGAGCGACCGGCGCTACCGGCTGGCGCGGCGCAGCGCCAGCGAGCCGGCCGCTGCCGGCGTCACCGCCTGAGCGCCCCGCCATGGCTGCTACGCGCAAATCACTGGTGGTCTTCCTGCCCCTGGCGGGGTTCCTGGTCTTGTCCTGGTTCCTCTACAAGGGCCTGTTCCTCGATCCGCGCGAGGTGCCTTCGCCGTTGATCGACAAGCCGGCGCCCGACTTCCGCCTCGAATCGCTCGAGTCGCCGCAACGGATGGTCGATCGCAAGGAAATGCTCGGCAAGGTCTGGCTGCTCAACACCTGGGCGTCCTGGTGCGTCGCCTGCCGCGAGGAGCATCCGGTGCTGGTGGAGTTCGCGCGCACCGGCACCGTACCCATCATCGGCCTGAACTACAAGGACACGCGGGTCGAAGGGATGCGCTGGCTGTCGCAGTTCGGCAACCCGTATGTCGATTCGGCCTTCGATGCCGCCGGCCGCGTCGGCATCGACTACGGCGTGTACGCCGTGCCGGAGACCTTTCTGATCGACAAGCAGGGCGTGATCCGCTTCAAGCAGATCGGCCCGGTCACGCCCGAACTGCTGCACGACACGCTGGTGCCGATGATCCAGCGCTTGAACGCGTAGCGGACGCTGCGCCAGGGGGAAGATCGCATGAAGGAATTCACACCGGGCACGGGTAACCGTGCGCACGGCCGGGCCGGCTTTTGGCGGCAGGCCCGGCACGCCGGGGCCGCCCTGCTGCTGGGCGCGGCGCTGGCCGCGGGGGCGGGAATGGCCGCGGCCGTCGAGGCGCCGGAGGTCGGCGACAACCCGGCGGCGGAACGCCACATGATGCAGCTGGCCGCCGAGCTGCGCTGCCTGCAGTGCCAGAACCAGACGCTGGCCGATTCGAGCGCGCCGCTGGCGGTGGACCTGCGCCAGGAGATCCGCGAACTGCTCGCCAAGGGACAGAGCGACCAGCAGATCAAGGAATACCTGGCCGCCCGCTACGGCGACTTCGTCTTCTACCGCCCGCCGGTGCAGGGCAATACGCTGCTGCTGTGGTTCGGCCCCGGCGTGCTGCTGGTCGGCGGACTGGTGGCGCTGTACGTGACGCTGCGCCGGCGCCTCAAGCGCCTGGAAGCCGAGGGCGTCACGGCGGACCTGAGCGAGGCCGAGGCGCGCCGCGCGCAACACCTGCTCGATGATGAAACCGGGGAAAGCAGTCTGTCATGACAGTATTCTTGATCGTTGCGCTGGGTTTGATCGCGGTCGGCATCGGCACGATGGCGTGGCCGCTGCTGCGCGGCGCCGAGGCGCCGGCGGCGCGCCATGCCACGGCAGTGGTCGCGCTGTTCCGCGACCAGCTGCGCGAGCTCGAGGCCGAGCGGCGTGCCGGCGCGGTCGACGACAACCAGTACCAGCAGGGGCGGCGCGACATCGAACGCAAGCTGCTCGACGCGGTGGCCGGCAGCGATGCCGCGCCGGCGGGCCCGCGGCGGGCGCGCTGGAGCGCGGTGCTGATCGGCCTGTTCCTGCTGATCGCGCCGCTGGCGCTGTACGTCGCGCTGGGCACGCCCGACGCCCTGATACCCGGCGCCACCGGTAGCGGCGACGAGGCGCAGGCCGCCGGCGACGGCAGCGGCGGCAAGGCGGGCGCCAAGGGCGCGGCCCGGCCACTGACCAGCGCGCAGGTGCAGAAGATGATCGCCGCGATGGTCGAGGCCCTGAAGAAGCAGCCGGCCGATCCGCAGGGCTGGGCGATGCTGGCCCGCGCCTATGCCTACGAGCACCAGTACCAGGACGCGGTGCGCGCCTACACCAAGGCGATGGAATTGACGCCCCGCGACGCGCGCCTGCTGTCGGACCTGGCCGATGCGATGGCCATGACCAATGGCCGGCGCCTCGACGGCGAGCCGATGAAGCTGATCGAGCGCGCGCTGCAGATAGACCCCAAGGAGATCAAGGCACTGGCGCTTGCCGGCACCGCCGCCTACGACCACCAGGAGTATGCCAAGGCGGTGGGCTACTGGGAACGCGCGATCAAGGCGGCTCCCAACGATCCGGAGTTCGCGCGCAGCCTCAAGAGCAGCCTCGACGAGGCGCGCCAGATGGCCGGCCTGCCTGCGCAGCCTTCATCGGCCCCGGAGGCCACGGCGGCCGCCAGCGCCAAGGCGGCCCCGGCCGCCGAAGCCGCCAGCAGCAGCGCCGGTGGCGTGCGCGGCAAGGTCGTGCTCGCCGCCGGCCTGGCCGCGAAGGCCGCGCCGGGCGACACCGTGTTCGTGTTCGCGCGCGCGGCACAGGGGCCGAAGGTGCCGCTGGCGCTGCTGCGGCGCCAGGTCAAGGACCTGCCGTTCGAGTTCTCCCTCGACGATTCGATGGCGATGATGCCCGACTTCACGATGTCGAAGTATTCGCCGGTGATCGTGGGCGCGCGCATCTCGCACTCCGGCGACGCGATCGCGGCGCCGGGCGATCTGCAGGGCTTCAGCAAGGCGGTGACGGTGGGCGCCAACGGCGTCAACGTCACCATCGACCAGGTCGTGCAGTAGCACCGCACGGGACCCACGCGACGGCACGCGGCACCCAGCGCGAGACAAACGGCATGCGCCTGCTCGACGACATCATCGCCGCCCGGCCGCTGATCCAGGCGATACGGCGCGACATCCACGCCCACCCGGAGCTGTGCTTCGCCGAACATCGCACCAGCGAGCTCGTCGCGGCGCGGCTGATGGGCTGGGGCATAGAGGTCCATCGCGGCCTTGGCGGCACCGGCGTGGTCGGCGTGGTGCGCGGCACGTCCGGCGATCCGGCGGCGCGGTCGATCGGCCTGCGCGCCGACATGGATGCGTTGCCGATGGAAGAGGTGAACCGCTTCGCCCATCGTTCGACGCAACCCGGTCGCATGCACGCCTGCGGCCACGACGGCCACACGGCCATGCTGCTGGCCGCGGCCCAGCACCTGGCGCAGCATCGCGACTTCGCCGGCACGGTGGTGCTGATCTTCCAGCCGGCCGAGGAGGGCGGCGCGGGCGCCCGGCGGATGATGGAGGACGGACTCTTCGAGCGCTTTGCCTGCGATGCGGTCTTCGCGATCCACAACTGGCCCGGCCTGGCGGTGGGCGAGATGGGTATCGCCTACGGACCGGCCATGGCCTCGACCAATGACTTCGAGATCCGCGTCGACGGGCGCGGCGCGCATGCCGCCATGCCCCACCTGGGCGTCGATCCGGTCTTCGTCGCGATCCAGATCGCCCAGGGACTGCAGGGCCTGGTCACCCGGGTCAAGCGCCCGATCGACCGGGCCGTGCTGTCGATCACCATGATCCATGCCGGGGAGGCCAACAATGTCATACCCGATGGCGCGACGCTGTCGGGCACGGTACGCACCTTCGATCCGGCCGTGACCGACGTCATCGAGGACGGGATGCGGCGCGTGGCCCAGCACACGGCCCAGGCGCACGAGGCGACCGCCCACGTGCGTTTCGAGCGCAACTATCCGCCCACCGTGAACCACCTGCGCGAGGCGCAGCTGGCGGCCACGGTGGCCGACGCGGTGCTGGGGCCGGGCAAGGTGATACGCGACGTCGATCCGACCATGGGCGGCGAGGATTTCGCGTTCATGCTGCAGCAGCGCCCCGGGGCCTACCTGTTCCTGGGCAACGGCAGCGCCACGGGCGGGCACCGCAGCGAGGGCCACGGCGCCGGTCCCTGCACGCTGCACAATGCCAGTTACGATTTCAACGACGAGCTCATCCCGATCGGGGCGAGCTATTGGGTGCAGCTGGTCGCGCATTTCCTCGGCACGCGCTAGTGTGGTTCATGCCCTTCCGAACCTGAGCGAACGTGTCCTCGTGCGCCGGGTAGCGGCACGTTCGAGACGGATTCCTGCGGTGCAGGTCGCACACGAGTTCCGGCGGGCCGGCATCCGAACCGACCCCGGGGCTCGCGGTCGGCCCTGCGGGCCGACTACGCTGCGCTGCTCGGAGCCGGGGTGCACGGCCGAACTCGCTGCGCGGCCCATGGCCGCTCCGCTCGGACAGCGGCCGTGAGGTAGAAGACGAGGCGCGCTGGGCGCGCCGCCCCGGCTCCTGCGCTGCTCGCCGCGATCCCAAGGGGCCGGTTCGGATGCCGGCCCGCCGGAACTCGTGGCCAACAGGCTCGCTCGGCGAAACGTCCTCGTGCGGACCATGAAAAAGCGCGCGGCAAGCCGCGCGCTTTTTCCCTGCTGCCGGCCCTCTCGCGAGGGCCCGCGTCTACTGCAGCACGCCGTCGATCACCTTGGGCGCGGCCGTCACCACCGGCATGGTTCCCAGGTAGTCGCTGTCGGAGGCATTGCTCGGATCGTGCGTACCGCCCGAAGGCAGGGTCAGCGTCGACAGGTTCATCGACGTGCATTGTCCGCCGCCAAGCAGCTTCAACAGGATCTCGCCGTTCAGCGCCTTGACGACCAGCGGGGTGGTCGGCGCGCCGCCGAGGCCGGGCAGGCTCAGCGCCGTACCGTCGGGTATGGAGAAGCTGGGCACGTAGTTGGTGTTCGGTCCGCAGGGCACCGGCGCATTGTTCACCGGGCTCACGCAGGAGCCGGGAATGCCGTTGAGATTGCCGAAGCCGTTGAACTGCAGCAGGATCGGCAGGCCGGCATACGAGCCGTAGGCCGCGCCATTCGGTACGGTGTAGGCGATGTTCTGCGGCGGATCGAAGGGCACGACGGCGCCGGCGGTGGTGAGCCACAGCGACTGGTTCCATTGCTGCGGTCCGGTCTGCCAGGTGTAGTAGGCCGACGGGTTCGGGTTCTGGCACACGGCGGGGCTGGTGTAGCCGGATCCGGTCGGACATGCTCCTATGCTCGGCGCGGCCTCAAGCAGCCAGCCGGTCTGCAGGCCGTTGCTGGCGTATGGAGAGTTGGACGGAAACTGGCTGGCCTGCTCCAGTATCACCGGCGAGCCGCTTTCCACGAGGCCGGCGGCACCGAAGGTGTACATCACCGTGTAGGTGCTGCTGGCGGCGCTGTTCCATTGCTGGTCCGTGTTATTGCCGAACGGCGTGGTCGAGCCCGTGCTGTCGGCCGAGAAGGCCGCCAGCTGCGCGGTGGTCGGGCACTGGTTCAGGCAGTACAGCGTCAACGGCGCCGAACCTGGAATGATCGTTGTCTGGGTGTAGTAGTACACCGGATCGCTGGCCGCGTGCGCCGTGCTGGTGGACGGAATGCTGATATTGCCGCCGTACGAATTGGCCCAGCCGGAAATCGGCGTCGTGCTGAGCCAGGTCGGGTCGATCACCGCAACCGGGCTGAGCGCCGCGGTGACGCAGCCATTGCTGCTGCAGCTCTGCGTTCCGACGACCGTGAAATTGAGGTTAGCGGTGCTCCACTGGATCACCCAGTTGCCCCAACCCGTCACGCTGCCGTTGCCGGTCGTCTCGCCGGTCAAGTCCATGTTCGCAGTGAAGGGAATGCCATCGAGGGCGGCCAGCGTGGTCGATGCCTGCGTCCATTTGGTCAGCTTCCCGCCGATCTTGCCCAGCGAATAGGCGGTGGTATTGCCCGGGCGCTGGTCCTTGACGGTCAGGCCCGGTATCGCGGCCGCATCGGCGATGCTGTTGAGATCAAGCCCCTGGAAATTGATGCCCCAGTAGTTGGCAAAGCCGTAGAACGAGCTGCCGCCGTAGGTCGCCTGCACGGGGATGCCCGGGTGCGCCTGGTCGACGCGCGAGCCGTCGTTGGCGTTGTAGGTGCCGTATTGCCAGACCAGCGTCGAGGCATTGGCCTTGGCGCGGTCGAAGCATTCGTCGTTGCTGCCGTCGTAGCGGTGGAAATAGCTGTCGTTGTAGGCGAAGTTGAACGTGGTCGTCGGATTGCCATTGCCGACCAGTTGCATCGTGCCGGACCCGGAAGTGGTCGTCGGCGCGGTCATCGCCAGCGCGGTCTGGCTGCCGCCATTGCCCGGGTCGGTCTCGAAGAAGGAGATCGTGCCGGGCTGCGAATCGATGTAGCCGTTGAATCCCACGTTGGAGCCCTGCTTGCCGATGTAGTCCATGCGGAACACGCCGTAGGGCGGTGCATCGGTCGGCGACTGGGTCGCGCTCAGGTAGGCGTAGACGGTCTGCGAACCGCCGTTCTGGCTCATCGATATCCAGATCCGGGCGATCATCGGGTCGCTGTTGGAGGCGCGCGTCACGTTGACGGTGGCGTTGGCGTAGTTGGTCGCGCCGGCCGAATTGGCACTGCCGCCGCCCTTGTTCGCCTGGCACTTGTTGATGTCGATCAGCGCCAGGTACGGTCCGGCATTGACCATGTCACCCGGATCCATGGCGCCTATCACGCACAGCACCATGTTCAGGCTGCCGATGCCCTGCGCGGTCTCGTCCTGCACGTACAGGTTCGGCACGTCGGTGTTGTACGGCGCGGTGGCCGGTATCTGCGCCTGCGCGGCGGTGCCGATCAGCAGGGCCGCGCCCAGCGCCAGTCGGCAGAATTTTTGCGGATTCATGATGTGCCCCTCAGTTGGCCGTGACCACGGACACCGTGCTCGGCGTCTTGACGCCGGTGACCGCCGGTGCGGGTGTCGTGGTGACTGGTGCGGCGCTGCTGGAGGAACCGCCGCCACAACCGCCCAGCAGTTGCGCGACTGTCAGCCCTAAGATAAGTAGGGGTAAGGAACATTTCATGAAGATGTCTCCGAGAGTGGACTGCCCTGCGGCCAAAACCGGCCATTGCCGACGCGCCGTGACGGTGTTCTTGCAAGCGGGCGCCACCCGGCGTGAAGTGCTGACCGACGTCCCCTATGGAACGCGCCCCCACGCCCGGCATTTCGTGTCCGTTGCCATCGGCGTTTTCCCGCTAATATTCAGCGGGCATTCGAATTGCCGGTAGAACCACGGGCAATTTGCGCCTTACGCAGTGCATCATTGCCCTCCGAACTCCCCACCGGCTTCCCTTGTCCATGTCAGAACGCCATTCCTG
>Ga0181528_10002473_pt1 | contig 11358 bp, 7 predicted proteins | sample PEATcosm2014_Bin_47_FD_119742 | JGI IMG/M metagenome (GOLD analysis project Ga0181528, IMG submission 119742) | Peatland microbial communities from MTU Mesocosm Facility, Houghton, MI, USA - PEATcosm2014_Bin10_10_metaG | ecosystem: Environmental > Terrestrial > Soil > Wetlands > Peat | place... | reverse complement strand
TGACTGGCGGTCAGATAAATTGTTCCCACGCCGGTAATTGTTACCTGGCCGGAGGAGGAGACGGTTCCAGCGCTGATATGGCCATTGGTCAGCGCATACGTGATTGCTCCGCTGGACTGGGTACTGGACGAGTCGGATGCGCTGACCGTAAAGGGCGCATTGCCGTAAGTCTCGGCGGAAATGGTGGCGAAGGTAAGCGTGGGCACCTCGCCATTGACAGTGAAGCTGGTGGTGGCCGTGGCGGCGGCGTAGTTTCCGCTGGCCGCCTGGCTGGCGGTCAAATAGACTGTGCCCGCCCCGGTCAGTGTGACCATGCCGCTGCTGGTAACGGTAGCCACACTGCTTTGGCCGGGAGTCAACGAATACGTAATCGCGCCGGTAGAGGGCGTGCTGGCAGCGTCTGTTGCGGTCACCTGGAAGGGCGCGTTGCCGTAGGTTTGGGTTTCGATTGCGGCGAAGCTCAGCGTGGGCGTCTCGGGATTGACCGTGATTGTGTAAGCTTGGGGCTGCACGTCGCCAAAGGCGTCGGCGGCCTGGATGATGAAGGGGAATTTGCCGGCAGCCGTGAGCGTTCCGGTGATGGCGCCATTTGATCCCAGGGTCAACCCTGTAGGCAAGGGGCCGGAGCCGCTAGCCAGACTATAGGTCAAACCGCCTGCGCCACCGCTGGCCAGCACCGAGCCGGTGTAAGTGGAGTTATAGGTTCCGGTGGCCGGCGGAACGGTTGTAGTGCTGAAGACAATCGCCGGAGCCGCTGCGATAATCAGGTCCAATGACTGACTGGCGGTCATGGGGGGATTGCCGGAGTCAGTCACGTCGAAGGTGAGATTGGGGTCTACCGCGCAGTTTGCCGTCAGCGGGCCATTGCTGGTAATCAGGCCGGATGAGGTCATCGATAGGCAAGCGGGCAGGGTGTTGCCGGAGGCCAGAGTCCATGTATAAGGAGGGATGCCGGCAGTGGTTTCCAGCTGCACCGAATACGCCGTGCCTACCTGGCCCGCCATATTGCCGGAGGCGCCACCGGTGGTGGTGATAGTCAGCTTGGCCGGAATGGTCAGCGTCGCCGATGCGCTCTGGGAAGTGTCGGCCACCGAGGTAGCCGTGATGGTGACGGTCTGGACCGAAGACGTGGCAGCCGGAGCCGTGTAGGTTGCCGAGCTGGTCGTACTTGTGAGGGTTCCACCGCCGCTCTGCGTCCACGTCACTCCGTCGTTGTTCTTGTCGTTGGCTACAGTCGCAGTCAGCGTCAAAGTATTCGTGGGATCCAATGTTGCTGTCGATTGCGACAATGTCACGCTGACCGGTTTGGAGCTGCTGCCGCCGCAACCGGCAAGACACACAGCCACAAGAATAGCAACGCAAAAAAACACAAATCTCTTCGCGAACATAAGCGCCCTCACAATGTGAAACTTTTGATGCTAACGATTGTAACCCGGAAAAATATAGATAGAGAATAAAAATCAAGCACTTAATAATTTATTTGAAGAGAATCCGTCTCGATTTAGTCATTTTTCAGGGAATTTACCCTCTTGAGCCCACCACCAAAGGAAATGTTTTTCCACAATTGGGGACAGGGGATGCACCGCCGCCTTCAGGCGGCGATTACGCTAGGCTGGAAGAGATGAGTATTTGCGCAATCTGCGATGGAGTAGGGCTGGTGAGGGTGGTTGACGCCGCCGGCAAATGGGTCTCGCGCGCCTGCGAATGCCAGGAAATGCTGCGCGAGGAGCGCCGCCTGGCCGCTGCGCATATTCCAGAGCGCTATCGGAGATGCACCCTGGACACCTTCGATCCGGCCCTTAAAGGCGCTGATCCTTCGCTTGGAAAGGCGCTCCAGACCGCCCGCAAGTTTGTCGAGGCCTATCCTGTTGACACTGCCGGCAAAGGATTGCTCTTTACCGGCTCAATCGGCGTGGGCAAAACGCACCTGGCGGTGGGAGTGCTGCGTCGTCTGGTGCGGGAGCGCGGCGTCAAAGGTCTCTTCTGCGACTACCGCGAGTTGCTGAAGAAGATACAGAACAGCTACAACCCCCAGGTGCAAACCACGGAGCTGGAGCTGTTGAAGCCGGTCTTTGCCGCCGAGGTGCTGGTGCTGGACGATCTGGGCGCGCAAAAGCCCAGCGAATGGGTCTGGGACACGGTCGCGCTGATTCTGAACACCCGCTACAACGATAAGCAGTCCACCATTATCACCACCAACTATCCTGACCTTCCGGCCGGCGCCGGCTTCAAGGCCGACGAAAAAGGCAACAAACCCGCCAAAAACGAAGATTCCCTCGGCGACCGCATCGGCGACCGGATGCGCTCCCGGCTAGCCGAGATGTGCATTCCCGTCGAAATGACCGGCGAAGACCTCCGCCGCACGACCGAACGCGCCCGCTTCGGCTGAGCATTCTGTATCCATATATATCGTCAGAAGTCGGGAGTCACTGCTCATCCTTTTGCAAACAGTAAACGCATTTTCCTTGTTTGTGTGGAGTGCGGCGTGGACTAGGAGGTCCACCAGTACCAACAGGCAAAATGCGCTCAATTTCGGGCCGGATCAATAGGGAATTTTTTACGCCAATTCAATTCCGGCGATTTCGGCTTCCAGGCCGCCGTAGTCGGCGTGCTGGTTTTCGCGGATGCGGTAGGCGAGGTCGATGAGGCTTCCCTGCGTCAAACCAAGCTCCGCGACGCGGGCAGCAAGGCCCCAGCCGACGGCGCGCACTGCGCCGCTAGAGCCGGGCAAGGGCGGCGGCTGAAGGGAATCCTGTGCCACTTCGAGACGAATGTGGCGTTCTTTCATCACGCGCGGCGGGCTGAGCAGGCGCACGCGGCGGGCGACGAAGACCGGTTCGGGGTTGCCGTGACCAAATGGCTCCAGCTTACGCAACCAGCCTGCCAGTACTGAGGTGATGTGATCCAGCGGCAACTCGGCATGGATGCGCAGCAGCTGCTCCGGCTGGCGCGCGGCCAAGTGCTCTTCGGCGTAGAGGCGCAGTCGGCGCTTCAATTCGGGTAAAGCCTCGGCGGGCAGAGCAAAACCGACGGCGAAGGCGTGGCCGCCAAAGCGGGTGAAGAGATCGGCGCAGCCTTCAATGGCGGCAAGCAGCGGGAAGCCATCGACCGAGCGTCCGGAGCCGTAGGCAACGCCTTCTTCGACGCTGATGACGATGGCCGGCCTTGCGGTGCGCTCGACGACGCGCGAGGCGAGAATGCCGATGATGCCGCGGTGCCAACCGTCGCCGTCGATCACAAGCAGCCGGTCGGCGGCCAGTTCAGAGTCGCTGGCCAGGCGGGCCTCGATGGTGGTGAGCGCGGCGGCCTCAGTCTCGCGGCGTTCACGGTTGAGCCGTTCGAGCTTGGCGGCCAGCTCGGCGGCGCGGGCCCTGTTGCGGGTGGTGAACAGCTCGACGACATCGCTGGCCACGTCCATGCGCCCGGCAGCGTTGATGCGCGGCGCCAGGCGGAAGGCCACGTCGTAGCCGGTGAGCGGGCGGGCGGCGGGGTCGAGCGCGGCGGCTGCAAAGAGCGCACGCAGGCCAACGCCGGCGGGATGGCGCAGCTCCTTCAAGCCCAATGCCGCTATCACGCGGTTTTCGCCCTTCAGCGGCACGGCGTCGGCGATGGTGGCGATGGCGGCCATCTTCAAAAAGCTGGGCAGGGATTTTTCGCGGGTACGGGCGGCGTCGCGGCGCTCCAGCAGCGCCTGCGCCAGCTTCAGCGCGATGGCCGCACCACAGAGGAATTTTTCCGGGTAAGCGCAGGCCGGCTGGTTGGGGTTGAGAATGGCCAGCGCGTGAGGAACGGCGTCGCCTGCCTGCAACAGGTGATGATCGGTGATGATGAGGTCCAGACCGAGGCGGCGGGCGGTCTCAGCCTCGCTGAAAGCTCTCATGCCGGTGTCCACGGTGATGACGAGGCGCGCGCCCTCGGCGTAGGCGGCTTCCAGCACACTGGATTGCAGCCCATAGCCCTCGCGGAGCCGGTGGGGCACGTGGAAGCGCGCCGTTCCTCCAAGCATCTCGATGGCTGTCTTCAGCAGCACAACGGCGGTGGTGCCGTCCACGTCGTAGTCGCCGTAGAGCAACACCGGCTCACGCTGGGCGATGGCCCGCTCCAGCCGGGCGACAGCCTCGGTCATGCCCTGCATGAGCAACGGGTCGTGAAGTTGAGCGGATTCCGGGTTCAGGAAGGCAAAGGCCTGGTCTGGCTGGCTGATGCCGCGCGCCACCAGCAGCTCGGAGAGCACCAGAGGCAGACGGGCGGCTTTGGCCAGCGCGGAGGCCTCGGCCGGATGCGGCTCGACGAAGCTCCAGCGTTGGCGCGGGCGTACTTCGCCGCGCATCCGCGCAGCGTCCCTGTTGCTTTCAGCACCCGGTGTATTCACCGGGCCTATTCGTCCTCGTCTTCGTGCTCGTGGTCGCCGATGACGATGTCCTGGAAGGTCTCGATGTCTTCGAGAAGCGCCTGGAAGCGCTCATACCACTCGGTAGTGGTCTCATGCAGGTAGATCACACCCTGGTAAGCGAAGCCCAACTGAATGTAGCCGAGGTTGCCGGCGTACTTGCGCAGCCATTGCGCTTCGACCAGCTCGGTGGCCTCTTCGTCGGGGAAGTTCATCTCCCCGGCCTCCTCGATCAGCGCGTCCAGCTCATCGGTCTCCAGCGTCATTTCGCTAAAGGTGATAAAGGGAGCGCCGACGTGCTTGGCCATTTCGACAAAGTCTTTCCATGCGTCGGGGTTGTCGGCGCCCTCCCACACAATGGAGGGGATATCCTCGGTGACGTAACCGGGAAGGCGTTTGAGTCCGTGACCCTCAATAAAGGCCACCATGTCGTCTTTCAGCGCGAGTAGGTTGTCTGTGCTCATAGTCAATTTATATTTTCGCAGACGCGGGCGGGGATGCGCGGCAAGATTGTGGAAAGTTTTCGGCGAAGAGGAAAAAACCGGAAAAAGACTCTTGCATGATTGGAGCAACAACCGGCTGGTTTGGCTCACTCCATTGCGCTTACAGGTAGCGCGTGGGCCTGGGCGGCGGGAACTGGGTGTCGGGGACGCCAGCCGCCGGTGAAAGCCCGGAAGGCTCATGACCGCCCGCGGGTGCGTTCGCGGCAGTTTCAGCGGCGCGATAGTTGCGCAGGTCGCGCAGAATCTCCTGCTTCTCGCGGGCATACTGGCCGGCCAGATGGGTCAGGGCGTAGGTGATGATGTCGCTGTGATGTAAATCCTGCATGGAGGGGTCGCGACGCATATTGAGCCAGAGGCGATGCACCAGTTGCACGTCGTCGGCGCTCAAAGTGGGTGCATGCGGCCCAATGAAGAAGACCTTGGTTTCGCCGCCAGGACTAATGACGTAAAAGTTGAATTGGCGCTTGGGCTGGGGCAGCGCCTCCCAGGCCTGACCCAAATGGAAGGCCTGATCTTCAGCGGTCATGGTGCTGGAGAGGCCGGAGACTACCATGTCGATCTCCAATGAATTTGCCCCTTGCGCCAGCGCGGCAAAGACATCACCGGCGGGGACCAGCAGCAGAGAAACCTTTTTCCCAAAGCTCTCGGCCACCGCTACGGCCTTGGTGAAGATCATCTGCTCGTGCTCGCTGAAGCTCTGATCGACGGCGCTCAAATACTCCGGCCCGCCCACGCCCATCATGCGCACGTTGAGTACCACCACGTCCTGATCTTCGGTGATGATGTGCGCCAGGGTCCACTTCAATGCGAAGGGATTGTTGGCGTCGTGCATGGTCACCATGACGCCGCCGGGACGGATGGCGGCCGACTCGCGGCTGACCGTATCTTGATGTTCAAGCTGGAACTGATCCTTCATCTGCCGCGCTGTCAGTGCGTGCTTGCGCAGGTTGGCGCGCTCAGAGACGGTGAAGATGATGAAGAAGCCCGCGGCAAAGATGACGCCGCTGATCGTGGCCACCGATTTGGTGAAAAGGTTTACGACAGCCACCGAGAGCAGCACCATAAATACCGAAAGCAGTCCGATGGGAATCTCGGTCTTGCCAATACGAATATTCGGCGGAACCTTCCAGCCGCGTTCGCCATTGTACTTCCAGCGCAGCACCAGCATGGCCAGGCTGTTGAAGGTGAACGACCAGATGACGCCAAAGGCGTAAGCTTCGCCCAGCGTAATGACGTCGCCCCGGCTGGCGATGATGGTGATCATCTGCAAGATGAAAACCATATTGACGATGCGATGGCTGGTGCCATACTTGGGATGCGGCTTGCGGAACCAGTCGGTCAGTACGCCGTCCTCGGCCACGCGCATCAGTACGCCCGTGGAGCCGATCATAGAGGTATTAATGGCGCCGGAGAGTATGAGGAAGCCGACCAGCACCACGAAGATGCGGAAGGCAATGCGCCAGAACATCGGCCCCACCATGTACATGGCCAAACCGGCGATCAGGTTGTCCTGGTAGATGTGGGTCCGCTCCCATGTGGGAATCAGCATGGAAGCCAGCAGCGTGGCGCCGCCGGTGAAGATCAGGCTGTAGATAGCGATGACAATTGCCGCGCGCTTGAGGTTCTTGAGCTTGGGGTGCTCAATCTCGCGATTGACCTGCGCAAGGCTCTCCTCGCCGCTCATGGCTAGCACAGAGTGGCCGAAGGCCATCAGGATGCCGAAGAGGCCGAGCAACGGCACCAGCCTCGTTCCCTTCAGAAACCCCAGCGCATCGGTGCTGAACTTGAGATGGGAAGGCGTGGGCGGCGGCGGCAGATGGACGCCCCGGACCATCACGGAGAAGACGCCCCAGAACAACAGGATCACCACCATTACCGTGGTGACCTGCATGACGCGCAGAGCCTTGCCGCTGGACTCCTCGATGCCCTTGATATTCTGCCACCAGTAAAAAATCGTCACGGCGGCCGCAAAGACCGCCGCAGTGTGATTCATGTCGAACTGAAAGGGATGGTTGTGCGCGTCAATCAGGGCCGGAGGAAGCCAGTGGCTGCTGTTGGCCACGACCAACAACTCGTTCATCAAGCCTGTAATATATTGGCCGGCGGAAACACCGGAAATTGGCCCGGTGAGAATGTAATCGAACATGAGGGCCGAGACGCTGAGCTTGGCGAAGCCGCCGCCCAAAGCCTCCTTGACAACGCGGTAAACGCCGCCGCGAGTGAACATCGAACAGCTTTCGACGTAAACCGCGCGCACCGCGAAGCTGAAGAGCATGATGGCGAGGATGAACCAGGGAGCTGCCGCGCCGATAGCCTCTTCAGCTATGCCTCCAGCATAAAACGCGGAGGAACCTAAATCGCACAAAACAATGGCTGCCGCACGCCAAAAAGAGATGAACGTGAGCATCACTGAGGATGCCACGATCAGCCGGACGCGGTCGGAAGGAGGGATTACGGTCGTACGATTGGTTGCCATCGCGAATGTGCCGACGCAATGGCCGGCGAGATCTGAGTAAAGGGACTGTTAACTGAGGAACTCCCCACGCTGAGTTTATGTCGGCAACGCGGCTGAGTCAACTCGGAACACTCCTGTTTCACCGGCGGTTGCTCACCAAGCGCGCATTCTCACGTCCATTTGTCAGCGGACGAACATCTATTTCCGGAGTGGATATGATGGCAACGGATGCGACAGTTTTCCCACCTTCCTACCCCACATCCCCGAATGGTGTTGCTTCGGGTGTGGCTTGGCCGGGAGCCTGGAGGGTACAATCCTCTCCAGGCATGGCAGCAACCAGGGGCATCGACGGACCGAAGAGCGCCGCGGAGCGAATGCAGGCGCGCGCGCCGGAGATGGAGCTGATCCGCGAGGCGCAGGCCGGCTCGCGGGCGGCCTTTGACGCGCTGGTGCGGCAGTATGAGCAGCAGGTTCTCAGGCTGGCGCTGCACCTGACCGGCAGCGAGCACGACGCCGAGGATATCTTTCAGGAGGCTTTTCTGAAGGCCTACCGGTACATTGGAAACTTTCGCTTCGAGTGCTCGTTTTACACCTGGATTTACCGCATTGTGACCAATCTTTGCCTGGATCAGATGCGGCGTCGCAAGACCCGGCGTGAAGACCGCGCGGTGGTCTTGGATCGCTCCGGGGATGAGATCGACTTGCTGGCCTCGGTCTCCGACGACCGGTCGTTTTCCAACCCGGCCAAGGAACTGGACCGGAAGCTGCTGGGCGAGCGGATTCAAGCCGCGCTGGAGAAGCTGACGCCCCGCGAGCGCATGGTCTTTGAACTGAAGCACTACCAGGGACTCCGCTTGCGCACCATTGGAGAGATGTTGAGCACGACGGAAGAGACCGCCAAGAATACGCTCTTCCGAGCGACAAAGAAGTTGAGAACGCAGTTGGCGGGGTTGCGATAGTCGCTGGTGGCAATCCCCGGAGGGGATGCGGATTTTAACCAGACGCGTTGAGCTTTTTTTGAGGCTGGAAGGACGTTGCGATGAATTGCGAAGTTGCACACGAGCGGATTGTGGCGGCGGCCTACGGCGAGCTGGCCGACGAGCAGGCGCACGAGTTGGATCGGCACCTGGATGGTTGCGAGCAGTGCCGGCAAGAGCGGGAGCAACTGCTGGCGCTGAAGGTGCTGGCCAACGCCTATCCGGTGATGGAGCCGGAGGCCAATCTGATTGCGCGCTCCAGGCTGAAGTTGGACGAATTGCTGGATGCGCTGCCGCCATTGCACTGGTATGAACGGCTGAGCCAGCGAATACGCAACAGCATGGCCGGCCTGCTGGCGGCGCCTGTAGCGGCTGGGCTGCTTCTGGCGCTTGGCCTGGGAGCGGGTTCGCTGGGCGGCTTCAAGATTGCACTGAATCGCGCCGAACGGGCGGCGGCTCAGGCGGCGCGGGGGCAGGCCCCCCTGAACGCGGTACAAGCGGTTGCGGGTCAGCCCGATATCGCCAGCATCTCCGGCATTGTGCAGGAGCCGAACAGCCATCGGGTTCTGGTGAGCTACAACCAGGTGGTGGCGCGGCAAGCCGAGGGTTCGCTGGACGATCCGGCGATTCGCCAACTGCTGATGCTGGCTAGCTCGAACTCGGCCGTGGCCGGGGTGCGGGACGACTCGGTAGGGCTGATGGCGGCCGAGTGCCGCGCCGGGCACGGCTGTCAGGCGGAGGGCATCCGGGACGCGCTGATGGTGGCGCTGCGCTATGACAAGAACGCCGGTGTTCGCCAGAAGGCGCTGCATGGGCTGGAGCCGTATGTGGCTGAGGATGTACGTGTGCGCAACGCGGTTCTGGAGGCGCTGCTGAACGACTCCGATGCGCGGATTCGCACCTCCGCCATCAATATTCTGGAGCCGGTGGAGGCCGATACGAGTGTGCGGCAGGTGCTCCATTCGGTTGCCAATACGGACCGGAATCCATACATTCGGACCGTTTCAAGACAGGTTTTGGATAGTGTGCCGGAGATTCAATAAATAAGCCTCACCTTCCGGTGACCGCGCCGTCAGAAAAGAGTGCGGGACCGGAAGAGCGGTGGCGGGAGAAGAGAAAATGAAGCGCTTTTTGAGGCCGTACAAAAAATTGAGAATAGTCGTGATTCTGGGATTCGCAGTGCTCGCGGGTGTTGCCCTGTCGCCCGCAACTCATGCGCAGGGGCGGGGACTGATTGGGCTGATTGATCGGATGGACGACCCCAGTGCGATGGCGCTGCACACCAGCAGCCAGGGCTATCTGGGCGTCGATCTGGCGGATGTGGACCAGGAGAAGGCGCAGGCGCTGAAGCTGAAAGAAGTGCGCGGAGCCATCATTACCTTGATTGACCACGACGCGCCGGCAGGTCAGATCGGCTTGAGGGTCAACGACGTGGTGGTCAAGCTGAACGGGCAGGCCGTGGAGGGCGCGGAGCAGTTAAGGCGGATGCTGCGCGAGATTCCGGCGGGGCGCACCGTCAGCCTGGAGATCAGCCGCGACGGCAACCTGCAAACCATCGCCGTGACGCTGGTTGACCGCAGGGTGATGGAGCAGGATGTGTGGAACAAGATTGGCGCGGGCGGAGATGTTTTTGCGCCAGTGCCGGCGATGAGCATTCTTTCCGGCAGCGACGCTCCTCAGCCCAGCGGCTTTCATATGCCGTTCTTTGGCAGCAGCCTTAACGTAGGCGCGCTGGTAGAGCCGCTGACCTCGCAGATGGCCGAATACCTGGGTGTCTCCAGCGGACTGATGGTCAAGCAGGTGGCGCACAAGAGTGAGGCTGCGGCGGCTGGTCTGAAGGCCTTCGACGTAATTCTCAAGGTCGGCCCTGACACCATCTCCACGCAGGCGGACTGGGACCGCGCCCTGCGCGCCAACCAGGGCAAACCGGTGCAGGTAACCGTGCTGCGCGACAAGAAGATACAAACGCTCACCTTGCAGGTGGACTCAAAGCGCCACAGCATGCTGGAGATTGAAGAGTTTTTCCCGACGAGCGCAGACGCTGCGGAAGCTAATTTATAGCTCTGTGCCCTCGAGCAATCACGCGCCGTCCAACTGCATCATCAGCTCTTCCCACTCGGCGGTAAACGCGGCCAGCTCCGCGCGCAGCTCTTCAGCTAGAGCGGTCAGCCGTTGCGTTTCGTCAGCACTGACATAAATCGCCAACTGAGCCTCGGTGTGGGCAATCGAGCCTTCAACGCGCGGGACTTCCTCCTCCAAAAACGCGCAGCGCTTCTTCATCTGCCTTTGCTTGATGGGATTCAATCGGCGTGGTCGGTCCTTCACAGCTTCAACTGCATTTCCATCTTCGTTCTTCGCTGCTGGCTCCTGCGGCTTGTCTTTAGTCGTGATCTCAAGCGAAAGGCTGCTGTCTGCAAGACATTTCCAACGAAGATAATCTTCGTAGTTGCCTTCGTGGCTGGTTACCGCGCCGTTCTCCACTTCGAGCACGCGCGTGGCCAGCCGGTCAATGAAGTAGCGATCATGCGAAACAAAAAGAACGGTACCGCTGAAGGCCGCCAGAGCGTCGAGCAGCACGTCCTTGGCGCGCATATCCAGATGGTTGGTCGGCTCGTCGAGCAGCAGAAAATTCGACGGCGAAACCAGAATCCGCGCCAGCGCGAAGCGGTTGCGCTCGCCGCCCGAGAGCACGCCCAGCGGCTTGAAGACATCATCACCGCGGAAGAGAAAACAGCCCAGCAGCGAGCGCAGTTCGCTCTCCGGCACCTTGATGGCCGCGCGGCTGATCTCGTCCAGCATCCGCGCCTCGGCGTCCAGCACCTTGTACTGGTCCTGCGCAAAGTATTCGCTAACCACGTTGTGGCCCAGCTTGACACGGCCAGAGGTGGGCGCCTCGGAGCCGGTCAGCAGGCGAATCAGCGTGGACTTGCCCGCGCCATTGACGCCCACCAGCGCCACACGGTCGCCGCGCTCGATGCCGAAGTTCACGCCCTTGAGCACCTGCTTGGAGCCATAACTCTTCGATAACTCCTC
>Ga0181528_10002471_pt1 | contig 11363 bp, 12 predicted proteins | sample PEATcosm2014_Bin_47_FD_119742 | JGI IMG/M metagenome (GOLD analysis project Ga0181528, IMG submission 119742) | Peatland microbial communities from MTU Mesocosm Facility, Houghton, MI, USA - PEATcosm2014_Bin10_10_metaG | ecosystem: Environmental > Terrestrial > Soil > Wetlands > Peat | place... | reverse complement strand
GACCGTCGAGCATCAATCCTGCGGAAGAAAAATCGCGACGAGCAGATGTTGCGCGCGAGCCGTCCAGTTTCGAAGCGAATCATCGTCTCGGCCAAGTGTTGATCGAGAACGGCAAAGCAGCCGAGGCGATTTCGTACCTCGCGAAAGCTGACAGAATCAAGCCCGGCAATTACGAAAACGCTTACGATCTAGCCCTCGCGAATGCCGATGCCGGGAACTTGGAGCGCGCGCGCGATAGTGCAAAAAGCTTGATTGTGTCGTACGACAAAGCCGAACTGCATCATCTACTCGGCAATGTGGAAGAAAAACTCGGCGATCCGCTCGAAGCGGTTCGCCAGTACCAGCAGGCCGCGGAACTCGATCCCACAGAGTCTTACGTGTTCGACTGGGGATCGGAATTATTGCTGCATCACGCACCCGAACCCGCGATCGAAGTTTTTACTAGGGGCAACTTTATTTTCCCACGCTCGGAGCGGATGCTCATCGGACTCGGGGCCGCATTGTTTGCGCATGGCTCCAACGATGATGCAATAAAGAGACTCTGCCAGGCGTCAGACCTGAATCCCGACGATCCTTCCCCGTATCTTTTTCTAGGGAAGATGCAGCGCGCCGAGGCTGCGCCGGCGCCGGAAGTTTTCGAAAAAATGCACCGCTTCTTGACTCTTCATCCGGAAAGTGCCCAGGCGAACTACTATTATGCGGTTGCGCTGTGGAAGCTGCGGAAAGCGCAACCAGGACAGGCGTCTCTGCAGGAAATAACGGCACTGTTAGACAAATCGGTGCACCTCGACCCGAAAATGGCCGCTGCAAACCTGCAGTTGGGGATTGTTCGTTTCGAAGGTGGAGACTTCCGGGAGGCAATCTCAGACTATCAACGTGCCATCGCGCTCGATCCTCATATGGAAGAGGCGCACTATCGTCTGGCCCAGGCGTACCGTCAGAATGGGGAAGCTGACAAGGCAAAGGACGAAGTGAAGCGCTACGAGGAGTGCGTCAAAGAATCGGCGAAGGAGAGTGATCGAGAGAGACACGAGATCCGCCAGTTTGTGTACACCTTGCGGGACCAGCCTACGCCCGAAGCCCGCTAAATGCCTGCCTACCGTGGTTCTGTAGGTAAATCATTACTTGAAAAGTTGCGGTCCTCGGGGGATCAATCTCCGAAACACATGAAGCTAGCTCAACCAGCCGCGTCGCGACTTACCTTATGTTCATCTCTCTAGCTGCCGCGATCATCGAGACGGCGATAGCCACTTTCGGCCGATAACTGACGAGAGATCGCGTCGTTCGGCAATATCGCTTCTCTTCTTTCGAACCGGGCGCATGCCATCGGCTGCGCTCCGCGCCTGCGTGTGTTACACTTTTCAATTCATAAAAACAAACGGTTGCAGGCGAAGCGCTCAATCCAACCATGCTTTTTTCCAAAGAATATGTGGGCTATCTGGCCCGCGAAGTGACTAAGAAGTTGATTGCCGGAAAGTTCATTGAAACTGCGGCTGTGCCCGCCGTTACCGAGCGCGTGAACGTCGCGTTGGTGGACGAGCTCTCGCTCGAAGACCGCATCAACGACGAAGTGCGGGTCATTCTGGAAGCCTATTCCGACGAGATGCGCAACACCGGCGCCAACTACCAGGAGATGTTCCGCAAGGTGAAAACAGAGCTAGTCCGCAAGTACAAGGCGGTGCTGTGAGACTTAGCCGAGACAAAGTCAATGTGCTGGCGCGGGCAGTTTCCGACGTTCTCAAGCAGATGGACGAAGTGGAGTTTATCGAAGACCCCAACACAATCCGCCAGGAAACCCGCAAGATTCTCGAAGAATTGCTGACGCAGGAAGCCAGAATCGATGTTGCCGCCCGGCAGAAGATCGACTCTCAAAAACGGACGATTCTTGAAGGATCTCAGGAATGGGACATCTTGTACCGCAAGTACTACAACGAGGAAGTCAAGAAACTCGGAGTGTAGCTACTCCCTCCTTTAACCTCTTGCCAGAGGTATTCGGTGATCAAATCAAGCCGGGAGTTCGCATCGATCATCAAGACAGCCGCGGCTGATGCTGGATTTGATCTAGCCGGCATTGCTCCGGCAACGGATGCTCGCGAGCTGGAATACTTTCCGGAATGGATCGCCGCGGGACGAGCGGGCGAGATGAAGTACCTCGAATCGCGCGATGATCAAGGCGAACTCAAGCGCTCGTCGCTCTCTCGCGTGGCTCCCTGGGCGCGAAGCGTGATGGTCTGCGCGATCAACTACAACACTGCACACCCATATTCCACGCAAACGCAGGATCCGGAGCGTGGATGGATCTCGCGCTACGCCTGGAGCCGCGAGGACTATCACGATGCTGTTCTTAATCGGTTGAAACAAGTTGAAAGCAGAATTCATGAGGCGGCATCCGGACTCGAACCGATGCTCGTCACGCGCAGCTACGTCGATACCGGCCCCATCGTTGAGCGTGTGTTCGCGAAGTACGCCGGAGTGGGGTGGATCGGGAAAAACACCTGCATCATCAATCAGAAAGTAGGCTCTTGGCTCTTTCTCGGGGTGATTCTCACTTCACTGGAACTCCGACCCGACTTTCCCGCACCCGATCGCTGCGGCACCTGTACTCGTTGCATCGAAGCATGTCCCACCGATGCTTTGCTGGAGCCTTATCAACTCGATTCCAATCGCTGTATCGCATACCTGACGATCGAAAAGCGCGGCTCGGTTCCTGAGGACATGCGACTCGGAATCGGTCGGCACGTATTCGGGTGCGATATCTGCCAGGATGTCTGCCCGTGGAACCGGAAAGCTCCGTCCTCTGCCGCGCCTGAGTTCCAAGCTCGCGGCGGGCTCGTCAATCCAGCGCTTGAGTGGCTCGCGGAAATGTCGGCCGAAGAGTTTCGGGAGACATTTCGTGGATCTCCCATACGCCGCACCAAGCGGTCAGGCTTGCGGCGCAATGCTGCCATCGCCATGGGGAACAGCGGGCAGCGGGAATTCCTGCCAATTCTCGAGAAAATGTCGGCAGACGACGACCAAGCGGTCGCCGAGAGCGCTCAGTGGGCGATTGAGCAAGTGCGAAACCCTGCAAAGTGAAGAATCTTATGCTTCTCCCTGTCAGCCGCTGACAATCTCGGCAGTTTTCGCTTAATATTCGCTATTTCGTGCTCCGCAGTTTCTGAACTTCCGTAACTCGCTTTTTCGTTTAATAGCAACTAATCTTTCGCTAAAGGGTTCTAATTAAGCGAGTTAGTCTTAACGGTAGAGTTTCCCTGGGATAATGGTGATTATGGTCTTACGCCACATTCAGCCGATGCGGCGCGCAGTGAGTGCCTTATTTTTGCTGGTGCTGGCTTGCGCTGGCATAGCTCATGCTTCCGCGACCCTCCTTCTGGAGGAGCCATACGGTAAGCTCGGGTTCTTCACGGCCACCGGACACGCCGCGGTCTACCTTTCCGGCGTTTGCGCGGACAATCCGCTCGTCCTGCGCCGCTGTGCCCCGGGTGAGACTGGAGTCGTTCTCAGCCGTTATGACGGCGTTGCTGGATACGACTGGGTTGCGATCCCCCTTATCCCGTACCTCTATGCGGTCGAAAGCCGCGAAGATATTCCTTTGTTTGCGGACGCGAAGATGACCGCGTTCCTGCGCGACCGTTACCGGCGCCAGTATCTGGAAGACATCGCACCCGATACCGAAGAAGGCGGAGCACCGGGAGGCAACTGGTACGAACTAGTAGGCTCTTCGTACGACCGGACGATCTACGGGTTCGAGATCGAAACCACCCCCGAGCAGGATGACGCTCTGATCCGCAAGCTGAACTCCTCCGCGAACGAGTCACATTTCCACTTGGTCTCGCGGAATTGCGCTGATTTTGCCAAAGACATTCTGAACTTCTATTACCCCAAGTCATTTCATCGGAGCGTGGTGGCGGATGTTGGCATGACGACTCCGAAACAGATGGCGAAGATGCTGACGAAGTATACGGTTCGGCATCCAGAGCTGCAGTCTTCGCGGCTTGTGATTTCGCAGGTGCCAGGCAGCATGCCGCGGAGCTCGGCAGTCCACGGAGTGGTGGAGTCCTTCTTCAAATCGAAAAAATATATTGTACCGAGCGCGGTCGTCAGTCCCATCTTTGCGGGCTGCGTCGTCGCGGTTTACGTGGGAACGGGAGCCGGTCATTTTGATCCAGGTCGGGACGCGATGGTATTCGTTGCGGGCAACAGTCCCGAACCCCCACTGGATCGCGAGGACCTGCGAGCGTATCGCGAGGAACTGAAGCGTGTGCTCGTGGGATCGTATCCGGATAGTCCCAATGCAAACGTCGATAAGGTTTGGAGCAAACTTCAGTCCAAGTCGACGACAACAGTCGATGCGCAAGGACGCCCGCTTCTACGGATGAGGGTGGGAGACAATTTAGTCGAAGTTGGAGCATCGGCTGAGAATGTTTTAAGTGGACAGGCTCCTCCGCAACTGGTCCGTCAACTTCTGGAAGCGCGGCTGCAATCGGAGCTGAGCGGCCGTTCGGCCCACGCAATCACGGAAACCGAGGTCGAGCGCGACTGGAAACTCCTGGAAAAAACCATGGTTGACCGGAGCGACTCGGCAGTGGCAAGTCGTTATACGCAGCATTCCGAGATGCATCGCGGAAACCAGCGGTAAATCGCGGGCGGTCCCCTCAGCGGATCATTCTTCAATCAGCATCATTCCGCGCAAAATGAAACGGGCCACACCCGTGCGTGCGTCCTGAAATCGCGATTGAGGTTATTGTTCTTGTGGCGGATGCGGAACGTTGCCCGGCATCGGTGGTTGGCCGGGCTGCTGCTGCTGTCCCTGCTGGATCATAAGCTGGCGTTGCTGCATTTCTTGCAGCATCTGCTGCGGAGTCTTCACAGCAGGCTGATCGGGATTGGCGGCCGGCGCTTGTTCGGCCTCGGTTGGCTGATCACCATTCTCTTCGGCAGCATTGTCATCGTTGGAGTCGGCGTCATTGGCGTCGGCCTGAGGGTCTTGATCCGAAGCGGGCGCATTGGCAGCCTGCGCGCCAGGTTGAGCCTCGGTTGCAGGCGCGGGCGAAGTTCCAGCGTCCTGCCCACTCTTCGGCACGAGTACAACCCGGGTCAATATCGCGTCATTTCCGGGCGAACCTAGCAGTACATAGTTGAAACGGGAACCGTTGAGCAAGTCCGACAGAACATCGCGAGCCGGCCCTGGACCCAGGTGAGTGACAACGCGCTCGGGCGCGGCAGGAACCTCGATATCGGCGCCCGTTTGCTTGCGCACGGCGCGCAGAATGTCGGCCAAAGTCGAGTTCGGCGCGATGATCGTGAGCTGTTTATCCTGATAGCTGACTTGCGGCGGAACTGCCGCGATCGAATCCAAAGGAATCTGCTGGACCGGGCGACCGGTTGGCCCCGATGGCAAAGGAGGCAGCTGCGGCTTTTTCGTTTTCTTGTGATGGCTTTGGCTTTGAACCGAGTCACCATGTGACTCGGCGACACCGACCACGCACAGGACCGCAGCGCCTAATAGCAAAACTCGGCTCAGCGTGTTTAGTTTTCGTCCTGTGCTCATAACGACTCCTGCAATAGCCCGGCTTTCTGGGGACACGACAGACCGCCTTACCGGAATTCTAGCACCGGTATGGCTGGAAGGAACTGGTGGCCTCTAACTCCGCACGAGATAGAACGTATTCAGGCTACTCTCTTGCACGCGCGAGACGGAATAGCACGATTGGGGATACGCGTAAGCCGATTACAGTCAACCATTTCGGGCCACATAAAATCTTATCAAGGGTGGTGTTGGCGAGCGTACACTGTGCCGAGGCGTCCAACCCTCTGAAAGTAAAGGCGGAACATCATGAAACTGGCGCCATATCGTCTGCAACTCTGCGCGTTTTCGTTTTTCTTCTCCTCTCTGGCTTTCTTAAGTTCCGGCGCGACGGCTCAAAGCTGCCAAACGTCTGGAGAACTGGACGACGCTACGCGCTCTGCCATCACGGCGGCTGGCCAACGCTTCTTCGATCTCGCCGCGAAGGGTGATTCTGCAACGATGAAGCAGAATGCGATTCCAAGCCTGGCATCGGACTTCGGCGGAATCGAGACCACCGTTAAAGATCACCAGCCGGACTTGATGGGAGCGCAAGCTTCTCTGAAGTCGGCCTTTTTGCTGGACGCGTCGAGCGGCACTCCTGATCCACATGCCGAGTTTCTGTGTGGTGTGTTTGGTAAGAATGGTCAGACCTCGAGTAGCGCTGCCTTTTATCTCGACAACCTGCCTCCAGGGAAGTATGCCGCCGTTCTGTTGAATGTGACCTCTCCAAAGGGCAAGACCATGTTTTCGGAGATTCTCCAGCAGACCGGGACCGACTGGAAACTCGCAGGGCTTTACATCAAGGCCGCCGACATTGCGGGTCACGACAGCAACTGGTTTCTGGACCGCGCTCGCGAGTACAAAACTAAAGGCCAGATGCACAATGCGTGGTTTTTCTATCTGGAGGCTCGAAATTTAATCTCGGCGTTATCTTTCATGAGTACGCTGGCCACCGACAATTTATACGACGAATCTCAGGGCGTGCAGCCGAAAGATCTACCGGCGGGAGGAAAGTCCGTCGATCTTCCCGCAGGAGCCGTGACATACAAAGTCACCGCGGTGTTTCCCGAGGCTGTTGGAAATGATTTGGATTTGATCGTGAGGTATCAGATCGCCGATGCCTCGAATACGGGGCAGGCCTTCCAGGACAACACGGCAGTCATCAAAGCGCTGGTTGCAAAATATCCGGAAGTCAGAGAAGCGTTCGCTGCAGTGGTCGCGCGCGCCGTCGATGCCAGCGGACGCGACTATGGAACGCTGATGGCGATGAAGGACATTAAGTAGGGACAAGCAATTTCCCGGAATTCAGAAACAATTTCGATAACGCCTGGCGAGACATCGATGGCTGTGTTTCGAACGAACATACTGATTATCTTCTCTCTGCTCTGGCTAACGGACATTGCTGCGACCCACGCCCTCGCCCAGGATTCACCTCCTGTTGAGACATCACCGCGAGACAAGATCGAACAATTGCTCTCGAGCAGAGACCCCCGCCTCGTCGCTTGGGGCGCCCACTACGCTCTTGCAACGAAAGATCAGACTCTCGTACCTGAAATGCTCCCTTTAGTGGTGGAATGGGAGGTCCTTCCCGCGCCGGCAGATGACAACAACGCCGGCGGCGGCCTCACATCCTTTCAAATGGATCAACGCGATGCGGTGGCCGCCACGCTTGACACTTTGATCCAGTTGCAAGCCGTAGTTTCAGCCCGCACGCTGAGCAATCTCGCAGCAGACTTTCCCAATCAGGTTGCCATACTGCTCACGCGGTTGCCGTTGGAGGAGTCTCAATCGCTCGATCTGGAACTCTATCGCTCCGCTCCCACAAACCTAGGTGAACACAATCTGCAATACATAGGCGCAGCTTTGCTCGCGCAAGCATCTCCCGCGGGCTTTGCCGCTGAATTGCTGTCGAGCATTCACAGTCGGGCTACTATCACGATTACAACTCCAACGTCCAAAGCCGAAGCCCTTTATCGGGACGGGACCTCCGGCAGTTGTTTCGCCGACGACACTCACAAGGATTGGCCGAAATTCGGCGTGTATGAGTTGTCGGAGGATAAGATGGAGGGCGGTTTTGTTCTGATTCCAGGCCCAGATCCAATTTATACTCTTCGCTCCGAGACGAGACACTACAGAGGCAATCGTTGCGAGAATTTAACTTTCCTGGTGTTAGGTCCCGAGCAGCGACGCAGCTTGATCGCGCGCATGTTGGCGATTCCACAGGACGATATCGAGTGGGAGATTGAGACTAAAAATACGATCCAATTCAAGTCGAACGAGCAGTTCTACCGCGAGCTTCAGGAATTCATCGGCGCGGAGCAAGAGAAGTACCGGGACACTGCATCGGCGCTCCTTGCAAAGAATCTCATGACCGCTTCAGAGCAGGAAGAGGCGTTGCCGCATATCGACCTGGCTTTCAACGACGAGAGAGGTCCTGACTATCCTCCGATTCCCGCTCCGCCTTCATTGCCGGCTCATGTAACGTGGCCTGACCAGCAGTAAGGAATAGCGTTCTCGGATATCCAGCCCAGCGAAAAATTTAAGGCTTCGAATCCGACGGCTGCTCGGCCACGTCTTCCAACAGGCATTCTTTTGGGTCCTTGTCGTCGCGCAATCCTAAGAAAACGGGCGCGCGCAGTTTTGGGCCGCTGCCCTCATTTGTTCCATCTGTCCATTCGGCATATTCAATTTCGGCGACGAGTTCCGGCTTCACCCAACTGACTTTCCGCAGTGCCTCGACTTCGCCGTAGAACGGATTCTTCTTGGTCTCGAGCTTTTGCAGAGTTTTCCAGATTTCGGCCAGAGATTTCTGATTGAATCCGCTCCCCGCTTGTCCAACATGAATCAGCCGTCCCTGCTTGTCGTAGAGCCCGAGGACCAATGACCCGAAATGCGTGCGGCTGCCCTCGGGCTCGGTGAAGCCACCGACCACGCACTCCACGCGATGCCGGATCTTGATCTTCAGCCACTCGCGGCTGCGACGCTCTTCATAAACGCTCTCTCGCTTCTTGGCGACAATACCTTCCAATCCCTTGGATCTCGCAACCTCAAATAGCGACTTGCCTTGCTCTGCGTAGTGATCGGAATAACGGAGCGAGTCGCCCGTCTTGACGATGGACTGCAGCTTGCGCTTTCGTTCTTCGAGCGGAACTTTGCGCCAGTCTTCTCCGTCGAGATACAGCAGATCGAAGGCGTAATAAAGTACGGGCACGTCCGCTTTGGCTGCAGCCCTCTTCCCACCCGCACGGAAACCCGTTCGTTGCTGCATCAGGCTGAACGAGGCTTTTCCGTCCTCATCGAGCGCGACGGCTTCGCCGTCAAGGATTGCATTCTTAGCCTTGACGAATTTCGCCATGTCCTTCAATTCGGGATAACGAGCAGTTAGCTCGTTCTGATTCCGAGATACCAAACGAACTTTGCCGCTTTCGATAAAGGCGACAGCGCGATAGCCGTCCCACTTGATTTCAAATAGCCAATCGGCGCTGTCAAACGGCTGGTTGATGGACTCTGCGAGCATCGGATGGATGGCTGTAGGCATGGGGCGCTTTACCGGCGCGTGAATGAGAGCGGTGGGTTTGGGTGAAGACCCAAACGTCTTTACCACAGGGGGCACAGAGCTCACAGGGGATTTTCTTTTAGATTGTTCTTTATCTTTTCCCCGGTGCTCCTCTGCGCCCCCTGTGTTTAGTGAGCTTTTTTTTTTCTCGACGCGAGCTATCGCGTCGGCGAGCCATGCTGCTTTCAGTTTTCCTCGACCGGCGGGGCGGCTCTTCCATTCTCGAGATCGGCCGTCGCCGGCGATCTCGCCCATGCTTCTCTTGCTGAGCACCGACTCATCGATATCACCGGCGTCGTATCCCTCGACGACATCGTCATCATGCTTCTTGATCATGAGCCATTCGTTGCCCTTGCTTCCCGGACGTCGGCCCTTCATCTTGATCAGTGCGAAGTCACCCTTAAGGCGTTTTCCCTTTAGCCGGAACTTCAAGTCTCCCTTGGCCAGCATGGCCGCGGCTTCGGCTTCTGTGCCCGGGACGTATTTCCCGTCCACCTGCACAGGAGACAGGGGCTGCCACGTGCCCACGTCCCACACCATGACGCTGCCGGCGCCATAGTTGCCTTCGGGAATGTTTCCTTCGAAATCAAAGTATGAAACAGGATGATCCTCGACCTGCATGGCCAGACGCTTATCCGCCGGATCGAGCGAGGGCCCTTTGGGCACCGCCCATGATTTCAGTACGCCTTCCATCTCCAGCCGGAAGTCGTAGTGCAAGCGAGTCGCATCGTGCTTCTGGACCACGAAGCGATTGCCTTTCTTTTTCTCCACCTTTGGCGGAGGCTCGGGCGTGTCTTCAAATCGACGTTTTCGCTTATATTCTTCGAGCGCCATGGCATTAATTCCGAGCGTCATTCTAGCAAGCCGATTGGGCAATTGCCGTACGATGTCCACCTTAGATGTTCTTGAGCAGCCTCTATAATCGCGATCTCGATATTTTTCGACAAGCGCACGGTGAGATTCTGAGAACCGGGAACCGGGAACTGAGAACTGAAGTGAAACGCGAATTCCCCGAATTTCCGCTAGTGGGCGTCGGCTCGATCATCATTGAGGACGATCATGTCCTGCTGGTGAAGCGCGCCAACCCTCCCATTCAGGGGCAGTGGTCGATCCCCGGAGGCGTGCTCGAAGTGGGCGAACTGGTGCGCGAAGCCGCCGTGCGCGAGGCGCGCGAAGAGACCGGACTCGTCGTCGAGCCCGGCGATCTGCTCGGCGTCTACGACCGCATCCTGCACAATCATGAGAAGCGGGTGCAGTATCACTACGTCCTGATTGATTTCCTCTGCCGCCGGGTTGGAGGTGAGCTTCTCGCCGCCAGCGACGCTGCCGAAGTTCGCTGGTTCACGCGCGAAGAGTTGCCGGAGCTAAAGTTAGCCGACGATACGCAAGATGTGATCCGCAAGGGGTTTGAAAAGCTACGACGGTGAATCAGGCGATCCGTCGTCATCCCACTCGGCATCACAGGAATGACAGCGCCATCCTTTGCGCTGCACCGGCATCGGAACTTTAAGAAAGGCGCTGAGATAGGCAATCGGGCGGTCGAGTTCGCGAAAGTTCACGTCCAGCGACTGGCACTTAGGGCAGCGAGGCTGCTCGTACAATCCCACGTCCTGCACATACAATCCCTCGAGAATAGGCTCGTCGAGCAATTTTTGAGCAGTCTCGGCGTCCTCCGGCTTTACGCAAAGTTTCACGCCCCCGACAAAATTTGAAATGAACCAGTCGAGCCGAACGAGATTGTCGTCGCGCAGGAAACATTCGATGCCGCCGACTCGAGGCTGCCTTTCGCCAGGAGAGCTTCGGGAAGATCCCGAAATTGCCGGATCGTGACCAGAGTTCGCAGGTCGAGCTCTGGCTCAGGATCGAAGGTATGTGTTGGAAGCTCCAGATTTCTGCGGTCAAGTTCCTCTTCCAGCGTCTCCCACGCTGCTTCCGTTAAAGACTCTGGATCGCGTGCAAGATGTTGGAGCTCACCGTCCGTCATTGCGGCGTAGGTTCCAGCGAGACGCAGACGCTCTTTCGATTCATCCAAATTCGACACTCCGGCAGAATACTTCGAGCGGTGCACCGCTGTCATTTGCGTGCAATACAGACGGGGAAGAAATGAATCTTCAGAAAATAGAACGGCCCGCAAGCACTTGTGAGAACAAGGCCTGCGGGCCGCCCGGTGGACTGTTTGGGATTGACCAAGAGGTGGTCACTCTAACGTGGCCTCTTCGGCAACTCCGGGTCCCTGAT
>Ga0181528_10002470_pt1 | contig 11366 bp, 7 predicted proteins | sample PEATcosm2014_Bin_47_FD_119742 | JGI IMG/M metagenome (GOLD analysis project Ga0181528, IMG submission 119742) | Peatland microbial communities from MTU Mesocosm Facility, Houghton, MI, USA - PEATcosm2014_Bin10_10_metaG | ecosystem: Environmental > Terrestrial > Soil > Wetlands > Peat | place... | reverse complement strand
GTAAATGAACAACGCCGACTTCGGGAACCCTATCTTCGCCGGTACAGATCGATGGAACAGGGGGCCCTCGAACGAGAAATCTTCAACACGGATGGTCGGTGGCAATGCATTCGCATCCGGATAGCTCTCTCGGATGAGTCCGAGCCTAAACGCGCGAACGAAGGGACGGCTCAGATTAATATGCTGGGCGGCCCACTCCGCAACTTTTCCTGCCCGCGTCATCCTGAGTGGAATGAGAGCCCTTGGTCCAGATGGATAGGGCGTCCCTTTATGGGGAAGATTAGGCTCAGGGCGGGAAGAGCTATCCGTCGCCTCGGACAACAGCATCTCGAGACAGTCGGGAACAGGTTCCAGATCGTCGTCCATGACCCAGATCCATTCGTGACCTTCATCGAAGGCCCACTTCATTCCATATGAGAAGCCGCCCGCGCCACCGGTGTTTGTAGGCAGCCTCTTCCACGAAATCCTCGGGTTGTCCTGTGCGGACAGGAAATCCCTTGTTGTGTCTGTCGAAGCATTGTCGACAACGTAAATCTGGTCGATGGGGCGCGACTGGGCAAGCAGAGATTTGAGCACTTGCTCAAGGAGATTCAGCCGATTGTAGGTGACCACAACCGCGCAAACGGAGTTAAGCCTGAGTTCCAAATTGACCACCTAGGATGGCGATTCCGCGGCCCAACGCCGGACTGGGATAAGTGCGCGCAGCCTGTTCAGATCTTGTGTTGTCAGGCCGCCGAACAGAAACAACAGCACAAGGAATGAAACGGCCGTAATGGCGGCACAAAGTGGCTGACCAATCACCCGGGCAGCCAGCGATATTGCAAAGGCTCCGACGCCGGCCAGAGCGGGCTTCATCGCGCCCCGCAAAAGCGACAACCCCATGTGCCAGCCACACGAAGCTATCAGGAGAACGTGAACGGCGACTTCAGCCATCAAGTTGCTCAGCGCCGCGCCTCGTATGCCCATGCGCGAAACGGTGGCTGTGCAGACGGCGAGATTTACGAATGCGCCGAGAAATGTTGCCTGCATCAATAAGCGGTTCCTTTTTGAGGCGATGCAAAGTTGGCCCCAGTTGTGCCCAATCGTGATGATGACTCCGGTCCAGACAAGAATGTTGAAGGCAGAGACCGCGCCATCGAACGAGCGGCCGAAGAGCGTTCTTATCGCCCACTGGCTCAGATTTGCCGCAATGAGCCCGCTCCCAATGCTTACAATTGCAGTGAACCGCACCGAACTTGATAAAAGCGATCTTGCGTTTTCCCGGGACACGGACCACGCCTCCATCAGGGCCGGCGTCATGGCCGTGAAGTAGAGCCATATGGGGTAGTAGCAGACCTGACTGAGCCGCGTGGCGGCGACATACAGCCCAACTTCCGCTTCGCTCCGGTAAGCGCCGAGAATCAGATTGTTTGCTTGTATGTACAACGTGATCGCAAAAGAGACCGCGCATAATGGGAGCGATTGACGCAAGAGGTAGCTGCTTTCGCGAAAGGAAAACACGGGCCAGGCATTGTACCCCTGAGGTTTCAGCAGCCCAATACCCAAAGCTGCATCCAACACCGCCGCAATCGCTGCAATTCCAGCCACCCACATCAGATCTTTCGCCTGATGCACCAGGGTTATGGTCAGCACCAGAATCAGCGCAGCCCCGAAAACCTGGAGTATGGTGTTGAGATACATCCTCTGAATTGAGCGGAAGACCCACTCCACACTGAACGCCTGTATAGGTAAGGTCAGGAGATAGATACGAAATAGGCCCTTAGAACTCTGCGAATAGGGCAAGAAATTCGCCGTGATTAATCCAATTGGAATCAGCGCGAAAGCAAGAGCCAATCGAAGCCCGATTGTGGCGGAGATCACTTGCTGTAGTTTGTCCCGGTTTTGAGCGCCTTCCCGGATTGCGACTGTTCCAAGCCCCAGGTCGGAGAGAAGACTGAAGTAAAGGGTCACACTCTGAGCAATGCCCGCGACACCGAACCCTGAAGCCGAGACCGAGCGGGCGAGAACTGCATTTGTCGCCAGGCCGGCGAGCCGGCTGACTGCTGCTCCCACACTCAGACTGCCAAAATTCCACAGGATGGTTTTCGCGCGCGAGGGTGGTGATCGGGTTACGGAGGGGGCCTGACCAGGCCCCATTGCGGGAGTCTCTCGTACCGATACGCTCTCAGTCTGCATCATCGTCCTGTCGTGTGTTGCATTAGAGCAACGATCCTAAAGAGAAGACACCGGCTGCATTTCCGGCTTCAAGCGCGAGATTGCCGGCAGGAGTTCCCTCAAAACTGACTTTTCCTCTTCATGACGCCGATCCCGAGAAACTGGCCCGCCACGGACGAGTATTGGTTGACGAACTCAACAAAGTCAAATTCATGCGACTCCAGCCTTCTTAGAGTCTCCCAAAGGAAGGTCGTATCGGGACATGCTTGAGAATAGACATCATGATGAACAATGATTCGCGCGTAATCACGGACAAGCAAATGGTCGGCGAGCGCGCCCCGCAAGCTGTGGTCGCCATCGATGAAAACGAAGTCGGGACGGATGCGATCCACTGCCCGCCTGACTGTCGCCGACGTGGAGAATTCGCAAAGGTACGTTCCCTGGATTGGTGATTGGACCGCGGGAGACTGCTTCCGTATCAAGTCGAAATAGGCTTCAATAAACGGGGTTGGCTCGATGGGGTCGACACAAGTAACAGCCCGCAGTCGTCCGCCTGTCCTTCGGATCCATTCAGATATGAGAATGAATGTCCCCCCCCAACGGCACCCAATTTCTAAATATGACTCGATGTGGGCGGCATTTCTTGATAGCCAAACCAGATAGCCGGCCAACTGGCTCGGGTATTGCCAAATGTGCAGCCCTTTTCCAAAGCTTGCCGAAAGTTCCGGCGGTTGCTCGTGCAGGCATTCGTCGTTTAACCCAAGAGCCGGTATGAAGATGTTTTCTAAAAAATCGGCGTCGGCGCATTGAGAGTCTGTCAACGCCCAGATTGCAGCGATGGTACTGGAAACTATATCCTTCAGGCTATTGAATTTCTGCCGCCGCTGGATCTCCAGTTGTCGCTCTCCTTCGCGATGCCGGCGAGCGTTGAGTGCAATAAGCCCAGCAGGGACAAGGGGTCTGACGACATGTTTCAACTGGGATAGCTCCATAATTACTTCACTCCTTTCTCTTTCATCAGGTCCTAGGCCGCCACGTGCGGTAGACGTGCGCCAGTCCATGGCTAGGAACTGTGCACTAACTCACGTGGAGACAGTTGTGCCGTACTGATCCTTGTTCTCTGATCGCGCTGTTTCCCACTATTGACCAGGTTCGGGTGCCAACACGTCAGCTCAGGCGCTCCAAAGAGCGCGCAATCTGCCGCTTCAACGCCTTGCATGCAGGTATGATCCTGATTCCCTACCTCATAGCGCCAGGCGCCGAACCGACCCCGTGACAGAATGCCCCATGATTTCAACTTCGTGAGTATGCTGCCGGTGTGCGCGTCCCGATCGACCGTCGGTGTCGGGTAGCCGTGGGCAGCGTAGTGGTGCCAGGAGGAAATAATTTTGTCCTGTGCGCCAAGGAGTCTTGTGTTTACCATCCCTTCGAGCACTTGCTGCACAACCGTGGATTGATTCACCGGGCGAAACGGCGAGTCTGCCACTTCGGCCATGAGCGACCAGTAGCCGTCACCTGGAACGTTGTGATGCGAGTAGTTGGAGAATACGGTAACGCGATAAAACGGACAGTTATCGTCGGGATAGTAGAGCCAATTCTTTTCTTTCAGGTGCGCTGGAAGACTTCCTTGAATCCCGATCCCGACCACGTGCGTGCCGGAATAGCGCAGCTGGGCAGCTTCGGAGATCATTTCACGATCGCCAATGAGCGCCGCAATTACGTCGATGGGGAGGGTCGAGATGAGTACATCGTACCGATGCTCATCGCCGTTCGAGGAGATCACTGTTTGTGTTCTCGTGCAAATTTTGGCGGCGCTCGAGTTGTATCGAAAGTGGTGGGCAGGAATCAGGTTCGCAACTGCTCGCCAAATGGCGCCGGTTCCGCCGCGCAGAGGGAATCGAAAAGTATTGTTTGGTCCCCATGCCGGGTCATCCCGCTCAAACAGAATGTTATCCGAAATGCGCGCCAGATCAACGCTGGCCACTCGTTCGCCAACCCACTCGAAGCTCATCTCCGCTGGATTGCAGGCCCACACTTTGGTGTTGTACGGCAGAAGAAAGATATCGGCGATGCCTCGTCCAAACGACTTGACGATCCACTCTTCAAAATTTCTCGGATCGCCATGCCCATTCTGCCGAGCATCGATCAAGCCCCGCATGCAGGCAGCGAGATCCGCGGCAGGCAGAGAGCGTATGTTGTTCTGGAATGGGTAGGGAATATAGCGGTCACGTATCCAGATATACGATTGGCGCATGTGATTGAGCCACGCTTGCCCGAGCGCCTTGTCCATCAGCCGATCGAAATAATCGTAGTGGGAGAACTGGACGTGACCACCTACGTCCCAGGTGAAGCCCTGGTCGTCCACGAATGACGTCGCGAGCCCGCCCGGATAACCGTTTTGCTCGAGTACGAGAAAGTCGGTGTGGCCCAATTCATGGAGGCGATAGGCTGCGCCAAGGCCGGTGCACCCAGCTCCAAGTATAAGAACTCTCATTCTTTCTCCATAGCAGTTCCCGGAATAACGTCAGTTTTTGACGATCGCGACTGACTGCCTGACAGTCTCCCGCAAGCGGAAGTGTCGCAAACACTGTGACTACTTTGCCTTCTCGTTTTGCTGGTAGCCGTAGTGGTAGCCGTAGTAAGAATATCCATCGCTCGAGGTCTGCTGAGTAACCCTGTTCAGGACGACTCCGATGATGTTGGCCCGAATCCTCTGCAACGTAGACACTACTGTCGCGACAGTCTTTCGCTTGGTCTCTCCGGCTCGACTGATAATCAGCACTCCGTCAGCGGCCGAAGCCATTTGCAGGCACTCTGCAAAACCAAGAAGGGGAGGCGAATCGAGGATCACAAGGCTGAACTCCTTCGCGAACTCGTCCAGAAGCTCGGAGAGACGCGGGCCGATCAGATCGGCGGCGCGATGTGAACCCGGACCTGCGGGCAGAATACTCAAATTCGGCCTGCCTTCAATTGAAAGAAGTGCTTCCCTCCAGGTCAATTCGCCGGTTAGAACATTGGATAGACCCTGCTGCTGGGTCAATCCAAACTTCGCATGCACGCTTGGCCGCCGCAAATCCCCATCCACAAGCAGCGTCTTCTTGCCACGCGCCGCGTTCGCTACCGCAAGGTGCACGGCCAGGGTAGTCTTTCCCTCTCCGGGCTCCGCACTCGTAACCGCGATCGACCGCAATCGCTGCTCAAAGTCGGACAACAGGACGGTATTTCGGAGCGTCCTTATAGCCTCCTCGAAACTGGAGATCGACCGGTAATATCCGCCTTTCCGCCGCCCGTCCTTGTTATCGCCGGATGCATCTTGCATTATCGGCGATGCCTCTGCGAGTTCCGGTTTCGGGGACTTGGGTAGTACGCATGCCCCTTGATCCAAAGGCAACGTTCCAATCACATCTGTCCTGAGGAACCGGCTAGCTTCTTCTGGATTCCTCAGCGTCGTGTCGAGTTTATCCAGGAGCAACGCCGCGCCTACAGCGAGGAAGCTTGAAAAGATCAGAGCCAATATCAGGTTGACGGTCATGTTCGGAAAAACCGAGTGCAACGCAGGGCGGGCGACATCCGCAATTCGGATGTTGTTGTTTCGGAAGCCTGCGTTGATGTCGGCCTCGCGAATTTTCTTGATGAGCTCGTCGTAGAGCGCCCTGTCCCCGTCTGCCTCCTGCTTCAGTTGCTGGTATTCAAACGATCGGGTATTCAGACTGTCCCATGCGGCCTTCGTATCCGCCAGCGCTTTTTGGAGCATCTGCTCTCTGTTCTGGCTCTCTCGGTATTCCACGCCTATTCTGTCGCCGATGCTTCGACGCGTGTCATCAAATTCCTTCTGCATTTCCGCCAGATCCGATGCCGCTTTCCGGTACTCGGGGTGACTCGTTCCAAAAGTGGCCTTGACTCGCGCAAACCGCTGCTGGGTCTCGTTCAACGAGTCGGTCAGTTTTGCAAGCGACTGCCCCTGGGAGGAGACTTCCGCGGCCTCGACCGACCCTGTATTGATTGCATTCCAGGCAGCTTCCTTGCTCACCCGATCCGCCTGTGCATTCGTATATTCTGTGTTCAGCTGCAGGAGGCGCGCCGAAAGAATATTCGTCTTCTCTTCTGGATTGACGACATCGAGATCCTTCTCAAATTGGGCAAGAGCGCGTCCTGACTTCTCCATCTTGGCTTTCAGTTCGTCAAGCTGCTTTTCCATGAACGACGACAGGCTGGCCGACGATCCGATTCGAATCGCGTAGGAATGCGCCAAATAGGACTCTGCAATCGCATTGGCCACGTCCGCCGCCATGTGCGGGTCTGTCGACCGGTAATTGATCAGCAGCAGATAGGTGTTGGGAGGCCTGGTCACTTTCAACCCCCCTATGCCCACTGGAGCTTCTGCGTTCCTTTGCGCCTGCTCCGCAGTCACCCCCTTTTGTATTCCGGGGGCGGCCAACAGATGGTATTGCTCGGCCACCGGGCGCAGCACAGCATCGGATTGGATCAATTTGATTTGAGTGGCGAGAAATAGATCCGGATTCCTGTAAGCAGTTGAGCGCGTCGAGTCCTGACCAACAACTTCCGAAGGAGCCTGTGTGTCGATGTCGATGGTCGCCGACGATTCATAGATCGGCTTGAGCCTGCTGGAAACGATGAAGGTGGCTAAAACACACGCTGCGATGAACGCCACCATCATCCAACGGTGGCGTCGCAGTATCCATAGGTAATGCGAGAGGGGGACCGCGGGGGCCTCTGGTTCAATATCCAGGGCGGGCGGATAAGTCACATAGGGCGACTGTACATTCTGGACGTACGAAGGTCGCAACGGCATTTCAACCGGTAAGGCTGTCTGTTTTGACATGGCTTTTCGCTCGATTCCCTTTAGTGATAGATGTAGAGCAGGGTGGTACCAACGGTTGCGCCGATCCCCGTCATTCGATCCAGCGCTGTCAGGGTGGCTTTGCGGCCGGTTGCCTCGGGGACATAGAGTATGTCGTTCGGCAAGAGAGGCACATCCGGCGCCTTTCGGTTCATGATTTTTTTCAACTCAATCGGGATTTCGTGGCGCCCACTTGTGGCGGCCTCGGAACGATAGATATAAGCGACGTTTGCCGTAAAGTGATCTTGACCCTCGGAGAGCGCCAGGGCTTTCAAGACTGTGCTTTCAGATCCATCGGTGATCGAGAACGCTCCGGGCTTGTGTACGTTGCCGAGCACATAGAATCTACCAGCCTCCGGGACGCTCACCACTTCGCCCCCTTGCAGATTCAAATTCAACGACGGGTCCGCTGCGTTAATTAATCCGCGCACGGGGATTCGGCGAACCAGCATTGCGTCCTTCGGGTCGCTGCCCGCGGGTCTCTGACTTACGAGGATTTCCGAGCCGGCGCTTTCTGTGAGTCCCCCGGCTTGAGAAATCGCGTCGAGCAAGGTTATCGAGCCGGTCGCCTGAAATGTAACAGGACTGCGAACTGCACCGGCCACGCTTATCGGCCTGCTGCGATACTCGACGACCGTCACTGTTACAACCGGATCGATGAGCACATGCTCGTCGACCAGCGCTGATGCGATTGATTTCTCCAGGTCCGTCGGGAAGAGCCCCTTTGCATTGATGGGCTGCCGCAACATGGGTAATCGGATCTCCCCTGTTGAGTCCACACGGACTGTCCGGGTCAGCTCGGGAGAATCATAGACCGTGATCCCAACGAGATCGTCGTCTCCAATTCGCTCAATGGGAAGGTCTGAGGTGGTGTTCAAGGAGGTTGCACTCGTACCCGACTGATTCGGCATGTGCTGGAGTTGCTGCGCGGAAATCGAGCTGGCGACGGCGGTCGTCAGGAGAATCGTTGCAAAATACCTCATCGGCAGGTCCTCTTGGAGTTCTGTGAACATCGGATACCCACGTTCGCATCTTTGTCGACACGGACATCGGGCCAGGGCTTACGTTACGGTCTGGATCAGTTCTGCTTCTCGGAGACGGCGAATCTCTCCACAAGCTCTTCAATCCTGCGACCCAGGTTGTTCATCTGATCACAGAATTCGCCCATTCGACTGTGCAGCATTTCCTCGCGCGTGCCCCCGCTGAGCAGTGCGTGCATTGCGCTGCGGGTCAGGTCCGAAACGCTTCTCGCGCCGGTTGAAGAACACAACTCCCGCAGGGCCACATATTCGTCTTCGGAGAGTCGGATACTGACCATGCGCGACCTGGTTTTTAGGACACTCATCTTAAGTTGGATATTCGGTGACGGACTTGTCTGGCAACTGCGAAACGATTGTGGGGATTGCGTTCACGGGAAACAACGAGCTGTATTTACCTGACGGGCAGCGTCCCCCCTTGCGATTGGGTAGGCTTCGCCCCTCCGAGTCCCAATACTGGAACCCTCCTGAATCAATGAAAGCTGCGCCGGGCGCGAACGGGGTTTGGGGCGCGAGTGCGTCACTCCCAAATGCGACTGCATGCCTTCATTTGCGAATACACATTACCGGATTTCCAAACTCTACTAGCGCATTGTTAACGGGTGAACAAAGGAGTAGGACAATTGCATGACAATTGCTGGAGGCGGCTTGGGCAGCCCTTTGCCCCGCTGAAGGAGTTCGACTGGCTCACCTAAAATCGCGAACTTCCCTGGCGAGAGCAAAACACAAGGCCGCATGTCAGGATAGGCCACGCAAGGCGCCTCACCGGTCGGACGACAACCAGCTTTCAAATTCCCCACAACCAATGATCCCGACGCTGGGAGAAACCGGAATCGAGAACTGCTCACTGAAAATTCTGGCTCAGTTGTGTCAAGTCGAGATGAGAGAGAAACTCCTCGCATTCGATCGACAACGCTTTCGAGACAATTTCATTCGCAGAGTCAGTGTGCGGCGACTGCATCTTGAAGAAGATCGGGACAACGCGTTTACCTCGCGTCGTGTGATCGACAGTCTTGGTTATCGCAAAGTGAACGCCTTCCCTCGGCTTATAAGAGCCGGACTGGCACGCGGTGGGACTGCAATACGTATCGCCGGTCAGGGTATCGGTGTATCCGTCGTTGAAGAGTGCCGTGTTGAATGGAACGGTTCGACCCCCGGCCGTGCTGAACTGCGCTATCGCCTTCGTGATCGGCGTTTCTCCGCGGGTCATCAGGCTTTGCTGGATGCTGTGATCGCTCGGCGCCAGCCATATGCCCAACTCGATCTCATCCGATGGCGCCTTCTCGTATGCGGCGGTTTCCAATACCAGAGTGCCGGCTTGTTGTTCCTGCCAAACCCGAACCAGATTGTACGGCCCAACCTGAGTCGGAAGTCGGCCATTCAGCTCCGTTCTACTGACTTCACCCCGCCGCATGGCCCATTCCAAGTTCTCAGTGCTTATCCGTATGGCGCGCACAGCCGGTACCATGATTACGAGCACGCAAAGGGCCAGGGCTGCGGCCCTCCAATAGGTGGCCTTCCTGTCGCTGGCGGGGAGTGGATCGCTGGAGTTCGCGGGCACCATGGTCGCGCCGGCATCGCCTTCTTTCCTGAATACAATCCAAAACAGTGACACCGCCACGCAGAACAGCAAGGCGCCAATAACATAGTCCGCTTGCTTCGCCGCATGCTCGAGAGCGGTGTGACCCACCGCGACCCGGTAGTACAGCACCAGTGCGCAGAGCCGAATCAGGTTGAAGAGATGTCCAAGCAGCAAAGCCGCGGCAACATAGATGGACCACCTTGCAAGGGATAGGCGCTTCAGATAGCCGAGAACCAGGGCTCCATATCCCAGCGTGATTGCTCCGCGCATTCCGTCGCAACCGGGTGCAATGAACATTCCGAAATCGGGAGTGAACATAAGGCGGAGCAACTCACCGTTCGCCGGGGAGAACCCAAGAAGGCTTGCAAATGAGCGCGCGATGTGCGCAGACAGACCTTGCGCCGGAAGGTCGAGAAAATGAACGAATGCTTCGGGAACCGGTTGAACACAGAGCAGGAGCGCCAGAGGAAACCATGCTCTTCGCCACACGCGAGCTCCGGCAAAGAGCAACACAATGCCGCTTGCGTAGAGATAGATTGGAAACACACTGGGAATGAAATTGACCTTGACATCCCGAACGGCGTAGAAGAATTCCAAACGGCGCGCAAAGATCAATGGAGCAAACGACAGCGCCACGAGTACTAGCCCCCACCACGAGCCGCGCAGTTCCCAACCACTCAGGCGCCAAACGTGAATGACCAGAGCAATGCTTGTGAGCAGGATGATGATCCCGATGGAACGCAGTGGATCTGTCGTCCAGATTTCCCACAGCCTTGGCAGTTGGGGATAGAATCCGAGAGAACCAACAATGGTCAACACCCCGATCCACGACCATGCAAGGGGGCTGGCGCCTGCCCGGTCCCGCTGTCCGGCTTGATCTCCCGTGCCGCTTGCAGCCGGACTCAAAATAGAAGGAGAAGGTCCCGTGCGGTCTGCTATCGGACGCGTGCTACTGCTCGCGCTCATCGTGACGTCTCCTCATGCGATCCCTCACGGCCGATTGCATTCCGGTCGCCGATGAACATAACCGGAAACCGTGCCTGTCTATCATGGCCTTTTCGCAAACTGTGCCGCCGCTCTCATTTACCGGAATGTTTTTTGTGCGCTGCCAAGATAGAGTAAACGACGACGAACAACCTGCCTTGGCGCACAAAAGGGATTTAACCGGAATTTATTGGGCCGGAACTTCGGCGCCCGCTCGCCCGAGCAGCCACCGTTTCCAATGACTGAAGCGGGCCTTGGGCCCTGCCATCGGACGAGGTCAGTCCGGTAACATGATTCTGACTTCTGGATCGTGCTGGTCGATTGAGTATCGTTGAATTAGTATCTTGGTCTGCGAAGTGAACCGCGCCCGTGCGCCGGATGTATCCTGTTGAATTCTTGAAAGTGAAGGGATCCCGCTTTGCATCGTCCACCGAGCTGGCGAGGCCTTGATAGTCCCCGCCAATTCGGCACTGCAAGCCGGATCCCTACGAGTGTGTCCGATTGTCCCGCGCCCGGCGCTGAGCGATAGGTCATTCAACCCATCACCCCGCGACGGGAGCAGCTTCAACCCGCTAGAACGCTGAGCACTGGTCTGTCTTTTGTCTGGCCGAGTTCCCTGCGCCTGTGACGGAGTTGTTGCCGTCGCACTCCATGATGTCAAGGATCGTGTTATTGAATCCCTGAATGAGCGCTGTGTTGTTTTCGAACTCAACATGGCCACCGATTACATTTCCAGAGCAAGATCCGG
>Ga0181528_10002468_pt1 | contig 11373 bp, 8 predicted proteins | sample PEATcosm2014_Bin_47_FD_119742 | JGI IMG/M metagenome (GOLD analysis project Ga0181528, IMG submission 119742) | Peatland microbial communities from MTU Mesocosm Facility, Houghton, MI, USA - PEATcosm2014_Bin10_10_metaG | ecosystem: Environmental > Terrestrial > Soil > Wetlands > Peat | place... | reverse complement strand
TAGAACAGTGTGAGTTTAGTTTTTTCGCATATGGGTATCACGGACTTGAACGGTTGGAGTTTGATAGGGACCAAATCGAAGGTAGTGATCGGTTGGAGATGGGAGGCTACACCTCCGTAGCAAGGAACGCCTGCTCCTGCCCCCGCACTAATCCATTGGTCGGGGGGTGTGGATTCCGCTCTATTGTGTCCGACGATGCCATGCGCCAGAAGCACATCACCAATATGTTCCGGGGTATGGATAAGGACAAAAGGTTGTTGCAGTCGTTGTCGAAGCACCTCAACCCCATCGTCGTCCATATACCCTTTATCCAGAATCGATACGCACGCTTCGTCGATTTTATCCTGCAGAGGAGGGGCTAAAGCCAAAAGCTTGGAAGCGGAAACAGAAGAGAGAGTGACCAGATGCTCATGCTCATCCGACCAACGAACCCTTCCCTCCCTCTTGAGGAAGAGAATATTCTCAGCTTCCCTCTCGGTAATATCCTCTTTGGGATTCGAGTCAATACGGTCCTCAAGATCGAACGGTCCATCGAATCTCTTCTGTTTGATCCAATCCATTAGTTTGGACGACGCCTCAAGGTAGTCGGTATGGGTTTTAGACGACCTTCTACGCTTCAACCTCGCGTCATCGTCCATCATGCGGACCCAAACACGTTTCAAGTAGATTTGTGCGTTCGCGACGCGCGACACAATGCCCGCATATTCGTATAAATCCGACACCACCGGTAGATGGGAGAGGCTCACATATACGATCTCAGGGTACTGCTCACCACCCGCCCCTCCTGCCACCTCAAGCCGGAGAGAGGGCCACCATTCGTCCTCCTGAAGAGGTGGGTTGGTTCGATCAGGAAACGTGCTGAGCGCGAACCGTATGCACGGTTGCTGCTGTTGAACGGCTTGCTGTTTGGTCTCACCAAGCATGATGCGCTTTAAGTTCATGCTCATGGTTTGGAGTGTGTTTTTTGGTGGGGTGGAAGCATGGTCCCCCCCGTTCGAAATGTCCCCCCCACCCGAACGAGGAAAATTGTATATCGTCCAATTGGACCGTTCCGTTTGGAGCCGGACTCGTCCTACCCACCATGGGTTCGTGCCTTTGGATAAGGGCAATGCAAGAGTCGGAGTTCTTACCCACTACCCCTCTGCGGCTTATTCAATGAGCAAATTGGTTAAAGCGTATGAACCGTATTTCGACAATACAACAAAACCAGGCGATACGCTCGTCATACGCCACACTTCTTTGTTTAGTCCAACCACTACCAAAAAAGAGAAAAGGTTGAGCGCCACTCTTTCTGTTTCCACTCTTGGTGTTTCTGAATACCATACCAAACCGCATGTGGTTGCAGTGTTCAAACACACGTACCCCAAGCTGCACACCACACCGTACTTGATCGACGATGTGTTCTCTCCACCACCTCCGCTCATGAGCAGCTATGCGGGTCCAGACCAGATTTTAGCTGTTGGGGATACTGGATTGGACATCAACCATTGCTTCTTCTACGATCCGCTCACTACCCCCAACTATTCGACTTTAGCTGTTGGAGATCCGGTGGTGGTGCCTGACGCGGGACATAAGAAAGTGAGAGCGTACATCCGCATATGTACGGACTTATCAGAAACATGCGATCCAACGGACTTTACGGATTTCCCCAACGGACACGGAACGCACGTGACGGGGATTGCGTTGGGACAAGTATGTTTAGGTAGAAGAGGCGTCTCACCCTCGGCTCGTGTTCTGGTTTACGATATGGCGTCAGGGACAAACATAGATACCATCTCTCTTCCGGTCAATCTTGATGATCTGTTTACGTCGATCATACTAAACGGGGCGACGGCGATGACGGTTTCATGGGGATCTGGGTGTTCAGGTGCATACGACTACTTGGCGGAACAGTTTGATGCTTTCGTGGTGCAAAATCCGCAGCTCCATATCCAAGTCGCCGCGGGGAATTGTGGATCGAATATACCCAACGGAATGGGATCGCCCGCCACGGCTTTGAATGTGATGAGCGTAGGGTCGGTGGCTTTATCCGTAAACGCATACCCACTGATGAGCTACCCACCGAGAGGGTTTGTTTCATATACAGCAAGCTATGAGACAGCAGCTGACTTCTCATCGATGGGACCTACCCCGGACGGTCGTTTTCCGTTGGTGTCGTTGGCTGGAATAGGTGTCGTATCAGCCGACTCGCAACCCTCGGAAGGACCAAACCATGCGGATTTCATCGCCATGTCGGGAACATCGATGGCCACTCCCGCTCTCCCTACTTTAGAAATCAAAGCTCTTTTTCCGAACCTTACGCAGTACGCTTCCGATGTTCATGCATTGGAGTTGGTTATGGCCTCTACTTCTGTTACACAAGTCGTTTCGTATGCAACCGGTGTGACCACAAACGATGAGGTGGGTGGACAAGCGCGATCGTATTTCGGATCCGTTACGGTGAACACCAGCTTGAGCTATGCAGCCACTCACCTCTACCTGAACGCAACACCCATTGGTGTAGCATGCTTTGAGGGACCCATCGACCCAACACAACCCGTTCTGGTTTCAGCGGTATGGCTCACTCCACCCGTGATCCCCATGCTGTTTAACTTATTGATCAATACGGCAGATTTGTATGTCACACCGGAAGATGGAGTGGGTGGGCCAAATGGCGATTTACGCTCCACTACCAACTTTAAGCGTACATCGATCGTACGATCCACTCCAACCAAACTGCGTGCGGCTGTGATCGCACCTACAGTGTTCGTGGAATGGGGATTGGTGAGCGTTGCTGTTTCGAATGCTGTGTTACTTCCGGCAACAGAGTGTGCGTTCTGCTCATTGGCGGAACCTCCACAACAATGTACGGTGACAAACGGAATGGGATGGTCGTTTTGTGGTGGAGAGTGTCTCCCTTCAACATGTGCGACTGGAACACAGCTCGCGATTGGTGGGTGCAGCGCATACTCATCGAGCGGATTGACTTCTTGCTCCTCGCCCTACGAAGTGTATAACGGAACGGCGTGCGTATGTACGTACGTTCGGGTTTGTTCTGATGGTGGGGCCATCACCAACTGCGATCTTGATCCGCCTCCATCGTGTAATGTGGCGACTACGATCACGACCGCTGGATACACAGAACAAGAACTCCCCCAACCCCTCGTGTACACACAACAGAACGCCAACCCAGAGCAGGGTGAGGCGTTGGGATCGTTTCTCATCGTCCATCTCGCATTGGTGGGGGAGACGCTCCAACCGTTCGGGTTGACTGTTTTTCTGCTGTGCATGCAGTGGGTGTTCGGTCTAACCACAATTTTGCTCTCCTGGGCGGGAAACGCAACTTTGGTTGCTCCGTTGGTCGTATACTTCTTTTGGGTTTTGAGCATCGTTCTTCTGTTTCTGATCGTGCCCGTATCTCTGAGAGTGTACTTGGTGGTATCCGCATCAGCTCTTGCGCTGCAAGCGTCGATCGTGGTGTTGGATGTGGACTCGTTGGATCCCATCCTACCTGTTTGGTCCGCCATCCTTCTGGTCGGACTGTTTGTGATTTGGAGATTGCAATGACGACCACAACTTCAGTCCAAAGAGCTTTAATCGCATCATGGGTATTGGCCAATATGGTTTTAGTATCCCCCCCTTCACCCTCAAAGTATTCGCTCTTAACAACGATGATGGTGATTGCGAGTGTCATTGTAAAGTTCGTATACTTGGCCAGTGCACCAACATCAGCGTTCGAAGCGCTTACGGTGGTAGGAGCGCTCTGCCAAGAGCTCGCTCTCCAATGGGTTGGAGTAGAGGTGGATAAAGAAGAGGAGGAGACTCAAATGAAGAAGGTTACATTGGAGAAAATGTGCGGCATTCCATGCACCACAAGCACAGTGGAGAGATATGCGACGACATGGCAGACTTCTGTTCGTCCGCTTGATTTGGAGTATGAGTCATGGAGAACGCTTCGGTTTTTAGTCTTGCAGATTTACTTGTGCAGTCTATGCGCATGGTTTCCGCTCTCACCGGATGCACTGGTCGTGCTCCAGACCATAACAGCATCGGTGGGGATGTTGGTGATCATACGAGGGTATAGGTACGTGGGCGGGTTCAAACTGAACGCATTGGAAGCTTCTGCAAGCACATTGTTGGCGCTTACGTTCGGCATTACGAGGTACTCAGACGCCAATATGGCGTTGTTGTACATTGCGATGTGCGTCGTGCTGCCCGTAGGCATAGCTTTAGTGGAGAACACAACAGAAGCATGGTACGTACCGTTCATTTTATCACAGGGCGACTTTTTCGTATGGTTCTACATTTTAGGTGTCCCCCCTATCCAACCGGCGACCACACCTTTTGATTTCCAAGTCGGGGTGGCCGCCACCTCTCTCGGGTTCGCATCGCTCTTCGTGGTGTGGTTCTTCTTTGTGGACCTCATTCCGTGCATGCTCCGTTCAAATGCCACCGCAAAAACAAACTAAAGATCTACCGCCACTCCCACCCTCATGGTCGTGCATGCAGATGTGCGGCTTCTGTGATATTGACGACAAGTTACCGGAAGTGGTGGTTAAGGCAAAGAAGGAGACCACCAAAGGAGCACCAAATCCTCCAGTTCACATGTACTCGTCATGAGCGTAAGTACCCTGGCGCGTTGTGGAGAAGGAACGCACCACCTTGTACTTGACCGCTCCCGGTGCAGTGCTGCGCAGTCACGTTTCCTCGATCGGTCAGGAGTTTAGCTGTGTTGCTTCTGCAGTAGAGGAAGCAGATATCACCCGACCTTGATATCGCATGTATATAGTACGAAGCGCTGCATCGGTAGAGGGAGATGTCACCGTTTATCGTTCGTACATCTTGTGAAAGGGCATCCACACTATCCATATTCACATCACCAGAAGTGGTGGCCACTCTCACTGTGCCACTCATTATGCGTAAATCTCTGAGAACCACATTACCACCATCACTATTGACCATAATGTCGATGGGTGAGTGGATGCCTGAGATGTGCACATCACCCCATGTAGTCACCACATGCACGTATTTGGATAAATGTGAGAGTTTGAGTTTGATGCGTCGCTCCCCGTAGCAGGCATACGGCGCAGTAGCTGGAAATACGAGCTTGAGCGACCGATCGAACGATTCAAATTGCGATTTAAGCGAGTTCCATGTTTCCTGGGTACAGTCACATGAGACCTCTATGGAATCATCATCGCCATGCTCAACCGTCACGTCGAATATCCCGACGTTGAGTGCAACGTCTGGGCTCAAGGTTCTGGAGAAAGTGAAGTGGGGTAGATCGCAATCATCCACCTTCGTCACATGTCCGCTTGAGCTCATCGCGATCCGTCGACCTCCACCATTCTCTTTAGAACCACTTCGGTCCGAAGTGAACCACCACCATCCAAAAACAGCAAGCGCAGCGACAATGTATTGCATTTCAAGGTGTGAGATCTCGACGAAGACGCATCCATAGTCCACCCAATACGTTGCGTCCTTTCCATTTGGCGCCTTTCAGCGTATCCTCCAACGTCAATCCGTTCCCCCAGATGGGATCATGGAGCTCGACGATGACTTTGGAACCAGTGCGCAGAAGCTTCTCTTTGAGCTCAGGATGTTGGTCGATTTTCGCTTTGAGACCCTTAAACATGACGCGCTCCCTCTCCTTCTCCCATTTATCCTCAGAGTATCCGTACACTCGACGACCGAGACTCTTGGCTTGAGCAGGAGTGGAGGCGACCAACAGAATGAGCGAGGCGGTGCGCTTGTCGCCCATGACGAGCGCCTTCTGATGCATAAGGTAGTGTTCGAGCGTTTTGTATTCTGTTCCTTCTATCACCACCAAATGAGGACTCCAGTTCGAGAGCCAAGGATTGGGCTCATGCAGACGACCGAAGCAGACCAATTTCTCAGCGGCGGTGCGACCAAAGCTTGTCCCACTTGCCGACATTTTTAGTGAGCTCAATGTCCCTATCATGAGTGACGACTTTATCGTATTCGTCTTGGAGAAGACCTTTGGACCGAAGCCAGATGAATACGGCGGTGAACGATGTGAACGCGTAGGGTTTGGACCAGTCTCCATCCAACACAACAATCCAAACATCAAGAAGCTGGAGCCGAGCCACGACGGGTTGGTGGGTTCGTATAGGTTTATCGTACCATCTCGAAAGAACCAACGCTTGTTCCACATCATATCCGTTCTTCTCTCGGGTCAAAAGAGATAAACAAAAGTCAGTAGCCAAACGGACTTGGTTTCTGTTATTGAGCGCTTTCGCAATGGTCCAATCTTTATCGATGAAAAACGGAACGCTGGGACGTTGACCCAACGTCCTCCTCGCAGAAACGCGGTTCGGGTTCTCATAGGGGTACATCGCTAAGTATACGTTAATATCCGACTCCGAAACTTGTCTCGTGGCCCACCAATCGAGAAACTCCTCTCGGGTCATGCGCTCGTCCGCGGTTTTATACTCGCGGAGCATATTGGACCTGAACTTACTGATCTTAAGGTCGAGCTCGACCTTCTCCTCCACCTCAACGTATACCAACGGGCCAATCTCTGCCGTTTCGATTTGCATTCTTTCCAAATACGTAACGTAGAGGTTGACAACAGAGACGAACTTCATGCTGGCTTGCTCCACGAACCGTCGAGTGGAGCTTATATCTACCCGAGTATGTTTGACTTGCGGCTTGGGCTCATCCTTCTCCTCCTGTGCATCAAACAATAAAGGAATGAGTGTACCATCGTCGTCGTATTGGTCTGCGCTGAACAGTTCGGCGAATAAAAAGTCGCGAGAGAAGGTGTTGGGTGGGTGTCGCAGAGAGGAGAGCATTTGGGCTCTTTTCTTTAAGCACTGCACAGCCGCATCGAGCTCTTTAAAGAAGGTTTCTGTTCGTGGAGTGAACGTCGCGCTCGAGCATTTCCATGAGATGAGACTCAACAGAAAAACCAGATGGTCGCTCGTCAGGGATACGAACGGCTCGAGGTGCTTGACCTCCTCCTCCGCAAACAGAGCACTAAGAGTCACAGGTTTGAGCTCGGAGAATGGTGGATTGAGCCATTTCCCAATCTCCGTTTTGAGCTTTAAGTTGCTCTCCAGAATCCAAAATACGTCGGCTCCTCTGGCCTCATACCCGTTGTATGGCACAATAAGCTTGCATACGACATCAAACTCACAAAGACGCGCGGCGTGGAAATACCAAGCAAGCAATACGGCACACTCGATCTCCTGCTCAGTCCATCTTCTTCTTCCGTGCACAAACTTAATGGAAGCGGCAACGGCAGTGGCCCCCAACGATAGAAACATTGGAAGCACTTTGAAAGCTCTACCGCTCCGCAGCACTGAAGCGAAGTCCTGGATGGGGTCCAACACGGACGGAGAGGAGGACTTTGTGTCTTGGTTCATGACTACCAAACTCCACTGGAAGGATGGATATACGGTGTGGTGGACGAAGCAAAAACTTGAGGGGGAGGGATGGGTGGATTACCTCCAAAGAAGCGGAATCGAGAAGGATGCTTTGAAGAGAGTGGTGCCTATACTCGAAAACTGGGGATGGATCCAATGCGCTTCCATTGGTGGTGGAGCGGAGAAATGGTATATGGAGATATCAGATTTAGAGTGGAGGATTGCAACGACGAAAAACCCGTACGTAATGGTTTGGCATGTGGGCCCTCGGCTCGGATACAATACGAAAGAGGTATTGGATGTATGCGCTCGACTGAAACGGAAGAGAGACGAGTTCACGGAGGAGGCTCGAGTCTATGCTGCTGTTTTGTGCCTTCTGCTTAAGAGCTCGAATAGGGCGGAGCTGGATGTGGACTTCATCAAGTCCGAGCTCAAAGATAACGGAATGGAATGGTCGGATGATGTGGTGGAGCACGACCCATCAGGAGGGATGGTATCCGACCATCCGCTGTACACTCCGGACTTGAACCAAGAGGAAGTGTTCCAAGAGTCGATCGAGGAGACGGCTAAACGTGTTAGAGTGGTTGTGGATGGTGATCAAGCAGAAGATGATGAGCCGAAAAAGCAAAAGATCTCATACTTTCTGAGAGAGGAGCTCAAACGGCTATTCAACAATGTTTATTTCGGAAGAGAGGATGGAGCGGTCATGCTACAGAGCAAGCGACAAGTCCAATTGGTGGTCCCCCGAACGCTTCTGATGCTCCACTGTGCGCGCATGTCTCCATCGGAAAGGGCCAAGTCACTCCACCACCAACCTTGAACCAAGGACCATCCGACTGTGGCATACGCAGCACACGTAGAGCGGTTCCGGTTCAGGTTCCGATTGGAGAATGGTATCGTCGTCGTCATCCTCATCCTCTTGAACCAATTTCCTATATTTCTTCACTTCTGGTGCAGGTGCTGGAGAGGGTGGCATCCTTCGACGACGAACGGAATGGCCGAGGCGTTGGATACGTTTGGCCTCCTCCTCATCCTCCGCGCTGCACCCACCGACCAGCTCTTGCGCCTCATCTCCATCATCGTCTTGGAGTTGGTCGAGATCGGAAGGAGCGGTGAGGGCGGGATTGTCCCAGAAGAGACGGTGGAGACACTTGCGTTTGGAATCGGCGACCTTTTTTTGGGCAGCCGAGAAGTCGTCTTTGGAGTGGAACCCGTTGTGGACAGAGCAGAAGAGTTGATCTTTTCCCTGTTTCGTATACGTACGCTCCTGGCTGAAGTCTTTGATAGTGGATGAGATCTGTTTGGAGAGGAGGATGCTTTGGCGGCTACCCTCTTTAGTAAGTTTAGCCATGAACTCCTCAACCAGAAGAGGACAGTCCTCATAGAAGGCCTTGACGGGCTGCCAAGTCTCATCCCCGCCGACCCAGCGAACACGGAACATGAGCTCGTCCTCGTCATCATCCTCATCATTATCACATCGCCGCTCGGCGCCCAGAATGAGCTTAGGTTCAGCAATCTCAGCGAAGCGGCGCTTCTTCATTTTCAAGTTGTGTTGCAGATGTCCACCTTCTGTTTTTGAATATGGTTGAGCATTCCGCCCGTATCCTTAAACGTAAGCGTGCACCTCACCTTTCCGTTATCCATATGCATGAGGTGGTGCTGTGAATAGGGGACACCCATCATCAAATTGTCTTCAGGTTTCATGAGTGTAAACGGAAGACCATGAACAGGCTCCACACTATTGGAGAGAGCATAGCAAAAAAGCTTACGCTTGGTGGGAGTGGTGGCGCCCGATAGGAAAATGAGTATGGCGCCCTCATCACGGTGGAGAGGAGGTTGCGCCGTTGAAAGAGATCGGTCTCTTACGTTTGCGGAACCAAGACGCCTTCTTTGAACGGGTAGAGTATATGAAAAAACCTTGCCGAGCACGTACTTCTTCTTAAACTGCTTCACGCGATCCGCATGCACACAAACGACCTCTTTATCTGTGATGTGATGCATGCGAATGAGAGAGGAGGGGTCGGAATCGGAAAACAGAAGAAGATTGATCTCAGAGGAGGGATGGTGCTCGACCAAATCTGTCCATTCCGACTGCTCATTTACGGAGAGAAAACACCCGCCCACATCACGGACCAACAGAAGAAGCAGCGGAGGAAGTAGAAAATGTCTCATTTACGCTCTGACGCCAAACGGGTTTGTCGGCAGCCTCAGCCTTGGCTCTGGCTTCAGCGATGAGATTCTTAGCCCAAGCCCCCCTGGGTTCAGGGATAGAGATCTTGGCGTGGGTAGGGGGATGGGGATGGTTTTTGTTTTGGCTTCGTACTTGGGCGATGAGCTCTTTTGCCCAAGGCGTAGGTTCAGGGATCGGAACGGCGTTGGGGTTGTGCGGGAAGTTGACGAGCGGGCGTCGCTCCTCTGAGGAAGGCTCATGGGGGTTGTCGGCTTGGAGCATCTTCCTCTTCCAAGCGTAGTAGTGATCCTCCATATCGGGAGGGGCGTACAGCGGCTCGTCCAAACGGACGAAGGTATCGCCACGGTCATAGTCATGTACGCTCTCTTCTCCGTCGCTGTCGGTTTCATCTCCGTCGTCATCCTTATCATCTCCACCACCACCTTCCTTCAGATCGAACAAACGCCGAGTTGATTTCCAAGCATCCCCCCTACGAACCATAGATTTAGAGAGTGAGACCGTGTTCTGACCAGCCAGAAATTCTCCGCGGTACCTAATGTGAGGCACATTCAGCATGCCAAGCTCGATGAATATCTCATGCATGTTGCTGTTGAATCCAGTAAAGGTAATATCACTTGGGAGTGGCACCTTAAGGTTTAAGTATAGCGCGAGTGAATGAAACTTGAGAAGCCAACACGACCCATCGTAATCCACAAGTGGTTTGCTTTCAGAGGTCATAGTTTTGGCGTACGCAGCAAAAGCGGCCAAGAGTTGGAACGCTGCATGTTTCTTGTTGACGACCGTCGCGTTCCCATGTTTCTGTAAAGCCAGCATATGCCTGAAGTTTTTGTACCACATATGCGGCATCTGGCTTTGTAGATCGACCCCAGAGTCGTCGACCTTTAGCATTTCAATGATTTGCATGAATGAGATGAGAACCTCAGCAGTGACTTCGTGCTCAACCCCTTTCTCATCAGTAACTCTGTGCGGAGACGTACCCGCGTTACGAGCCAGAACAACCATATTGGCGACTTGGGTGAATGCACCTAGTATGAGAGCGTCGACATTCATACCCTTGCCGTACTTCTCGAAGAAAAACTTGGATGCTGCAATGAGCAGAATTTTCAAGTATCCCGCCATACCCGGCCAGTCGAAAAGATACATGAGCTCCAAGTATATGCGTCTATTCACCTCAGCATCGTCCTTTCCGTTGATGAGCACATCATACATTCTCTTTTTCAGGTCCGCATCAAGAAGATAGATACGATCCAAATTCGTATGTATGGGTTGAGGGTCATACATATCCTTTATGCGCTCAAGGATTTCATTTGGAGTTATGTAAGATAAACCTTCGATCGCATTGCTGTTTTCCACTCTAAACATGCTAGTGGCAGTAGTCAATACATTACCAGCAAATGAGGTGAGATTTGTTGCAAGACGCTCCAATGGTCCAGCCTCAGTCGTGGTTGCAGCCACCGGGGGAGTTGGCTGAGTTGCAACCTCTGCAGTCGTGATGGTCGCTGCAGGGGGAGACACAACCTCAGCAGGAGGAGCGACGAGCGCAGTAACGGCAGTGGGAGGGGGAGGCTCAACCTCGGCTGGAACAGCAGTAGTCTCTTCTTCTTCCGTCACGGGCTCAACCTCTTCAGCTTCAGCTTCACCCGGGAAAACATCCGTAACGTTTATTTTACTTCTAAGAAAGTCGTCCCGAAAAGTGGGTAGTACGAACCTCGGCTCGTTGGAAACAATGAATCCATCAATGATCTTTCTCATCTCCTTTGCGGGTTCCGGGTAGTCGAGAATATCGTATACCACCAAAACAGTAACGTACGCATG
>Ga0181528_10002467_pt1 | contig 11378 bp, 9 predicted proteins | sample PEATcosm2014_Bin_47_FD_119742 | JGI IMG/M metagenome (GOLD analysis project Ga0181528, IMG submission 119742) | Peatland microbial communities from MTU Mesocosm Facility, Houghton, MI, USA - PEATcosm2014_Bin10_10_metaG | ecosystem: Environmental > Terrestrial > Soil > Wetlands > Peat | place... | reverse complement strand
TGCGAATCATTTTTCAGTGCTCCAGGAAAGGGGTGCGGCGCATCACAGCGGGGGGATGGTCTGCTGCGCGATCAGCTTGGTCGGACCGTAGGCCGAGGTGAAGCCGTACACGTTGACCACCACGTTGCCGCTTTGATAGATGTTCACGATCGCGTAGGCGTAGTCCCGGTCGGTGGGTGCCAGGCCGGCGGTCGTGACCTTCGGGTCGAAGGGCGAACCACCCGAACCCAGCACGAACTGCCAGGAAGCCGGCAGCGCGCTGCCCGTCGGTGCCGCAACGGGCTGGCTGGCATTGAACGTGTGCTGGTGACCGCAAAAATAGGTGGCGCCGTAGGTCTGGATGACGTTCCAGAAGGCGTCGCGATTGCTCGTGGTGTAGGCGTTGGCGTCCAGGCCGCCGGCCTTGCCGTTGTTGCCGGCGTAGTTGTAGGTGTAGGCGGGCTTGTGGCCGAAGACGAAGAAGTTCGTCTGGCCGCGCGTCTGCGCGGCAGCGAAATCGGCGCTGAGCCAGTTGACGGGCGCGGTGTTGTCGTTGCCGCCCGAGACGTCGTTGTTGATGACGGCAAAGTGCGACGTGCCGATGTCGAAGCTGTACGAGAGCTGGTTCTGCGGGGCCGCGGTGGTGACGTTGGCGTTGCCGGTGATGAACGGATAGTCCAGCGCGCTGTGGTCCGTCGTATCGACATTGGCCAGCGTCAGGCCGTTGGGAAGCAGCGCGGGCAGGCGGGTCTGGTCGAGGATCAGGTCGCCCATGTTGGCGCGGAAGGCGTTCTCGTTTTGCGCCAGGGCGTTCTTGCCGCCATTGACGCTGCCCAGCGTGTCGGCGCCATTGACCAGCGTGCCGCAGATGACCTGCGGGACGTAGGCGCCGGTCGTCGCGTTGACCGACGGCGCGGCCAATGCGGTGCGGCACTGGGTTTCGTGGTTGCCCGGAACCGGCACGACATAGGTGCCCGCTTCGATCAGGGTGGCGGCCATGCCGCGCCAGTAGGCGTACTCGGTGTAGAAGCGCACGAGGTCCGAATTTATGACGGACGGCACGTCGCTAACGGTCGTGTTCGGATTCGCATTGCCATAGCCCAGCACCATGTCGCCGTTGAAGAACAGCAGGTTGGCCTTCTTCGCCGCGATCTCGCGGATGATCCGGCCGAAGGCCTTGGTGTTCTGCAGCCAGATCTGGTCCTGGCCGCTGAGCGGCAGCTGGGTCGGATCGGGGCTGGCGTTGTCCTGGCGCGAGTCGCCCACCGTGGCAAAACTCAAGACGACATAGTCGGCCGTCTGTGCCGTTGCCACACCGCTGGCGCACGCCAGGCCCGCTGCAACGACCAGGGCCGCGCAGTTCGAACGCATCCGCAACATATGCTTATCCCCTCATTTATTCGATCTATCGGATCGACTCTGCGATCTCGAGCAACCACGAACTCGAGCCGCGTCGATGCAAGGAGAATCACAAGCATTTGTGAAAGCGCTGTGTCCGCGGACACCAGTGCGTTGATCCGAAAGGACCAAGGCTGCAGCCGGCGCCTTGCACGCCGGCGTTCTGGAACACGTGTCAGGAATTGCGCTGCGTCGCGGCGTTGCGCATCGCCACGCTCAGGCCCACCAGCGCCTGCAGCGTTCCATCCACGCCTTTCACCGCGCCCGCATCCTTGAGCGCCCCCGCCTCGTCAAACGCCTCGTGCGCCCGGCCCAGCGCGAACTGCTGCGGCACCACGATCATGGCGAAGGCCATCTGCAGATACTGGCGCAGATAGTTCATCGACCGCAGTCCGCCGGCCGCGCCGGGCGAGGAAGAGAGCAGGGCGGCCGGCCGGTTGGCGGTCACGGCCAGGCCCGCGGGGTGCTCGGCGCTCGGCTTGATGCGCGACATCCAGTCGAAGGCATTGATCACCAGCGGCGTGGGAAAGCCGTTGTACTCGGGCGTCACCAGCAGCAAGGCATCGCTCTGCAGGAAGGCCTTTTGCAGTTCGAACGCGCCGGGCGGCACGCCCTGGGCGGCCTCCAGGTCGCCGTCGTACACGGGCAGGCCCAGCGCACGCAGGTCCAGCTCCGTCACCGTGCCGCCGCTGGCGCGGTGGCGGCTCGCGGCATAGGCGGCCAGCTTGCGGCTCAGCGCGCCGTTGCGCGCGCTGCCGGCTATGACCAACAGGTGTGTGACCATCGGGCAATTCTCCTGGATACTTCGACGAACATCGGTGGCTGTGGGATTCAGGTCGCAGCGGCGGGTCGCCGCGCGCACAGCAGCATCGCCGTGGCCAGCGTGTACAGCACCCAGGCATTGAGCAGGTGCCAGAACCAGTGCGTGCCCGGTGGCCATGCGGTGCACAGCGACTGGTCCACGCTGCGGGCCAGCAGCGAAACGCAGAATACGCCGGCGGCCGCCGCCATGCCGCGGCCCGCCCGCGCGTCCAGGGTGCGGGCGTAGGCGGTGAGCGCGAACAGCACGATCAGTGCCGGCAGGTACATCAGCGAACCGTTGATGGCGTCGGCCGGCAGCAGCGCGCCGCTGATGCGGTCCAGCACCACGAAGCCGACGCCGCCGGCCACCGCCCAGGCGGTGCGCCAGCGCGCCGCCAGGCGCAGGAACAGCACCAGGAAGACCACGTTGAAGATGCCGATGCACGCCACGTCGAGGATGCTGCCCCACACGGTGGCCAGCGTGTGGAACACCAGGCTGCCGGCACCCACCAGGGCCAGCAGCAGCGCCAGCGCGCGCTGCGCGCGCACCAGGCCAGGCGGGCCGTCGCCGGCCTCGCGCCAGAGGCGCCAGGCCCAGTAGAAGAAGGCCAGGTTGGAGAGCGCATTGAGCGGCTCGGCCGTCCAGTCGGTGCTGGTGCGCTCGCAATAGTCGTTGACGGGGTCGCCCAGGCTCATGCGCTCGCTCCTCGGTGGATGGCCGGGGTCGCCCGGTGGCGCCGCGGCCCGCCCTGTGCCGTGAGAAGATTGGCTGTTGCAGGCCGCGATTGTCGCATCCGGCCCGCGCGCCGGCGCAGCCGGCATTGCACCGGGAGAATGAGCAATGAACCACCGTTATCCGTCACGCCGCGCCGGCGCTTGCGCCGCCGTCCTCGTGCTGCTTAGCGCCGCGTCTTGGCCGGCCGGTGCCCAGGACGCCGGGCTCGCCTACGTGTCCAACCAGCAGGGCGGCGTCACCGTGATCGACCTGGCCAGCATGGGCGTGCGCGCCACCTTCGACGTGGGCGCCCACGGGCCGCGCGGCATCGGCCTGAGCGACGACGGCAGCCGGCTGGTCACCGCCAACATGGGCGATGGCAATGTCTCGATCATCGACACGGCCAGCGGCAAGCTGCTGCACCAGGTGGCGATAGGCCGCAATCCGGAGTTCGTGCGCGTGGGCGGCCAGACCGCCTTCGTCACCTACGAGCCGACCGGCGGGGCGCCGCCGGCAGCGGGGGCGGCGCCGCCGGCGGCATCGGTCGCCGCGCACGGCGACGACGACGACGTACCCGGCCATATCGCCATCATCGACATCGCCTCCGGCCGCCAGGTGCTCGACATCGTCGGCAAGCCGCAGACCGAAGGGGTGGAGTTCTCGGCCGATGGCAGCCAGCTGATCGTCACCAACGAGTCCGACAACTCCCTGAGCGTGCTCGACAGCGCCACCGGGCATCTGCTGCGCACGGTGTCGGTGGCCGAGTACGGTTCGCGGCCGCGCGGCATCAAGCGCTCACCCGACGGCCGGCAGTTCGTGGTCACGCTGGAGCTCTCGGGCAAGCTGCTGGTGCTCGACGCGCAGCTGCAGGTGGTGCGGCAGATCGCCACGGCCAAGACGCCGTACGGCGTGGCCTACGATCGGGCTGGCGCCCGGGTGTACGTGGCGGCCAACAAGGACCGGCTGCTGCAGGTCTTCGACACCGCCACCTGGGACAAGATCAAGGAGATCCCTACGGGCGAGCGCTGCTGGCATTTCAGCTTCACGCCCGACGACCGGCAGATCCTGCTGGCCTGCGGCAAGTCCAACGAAGTGCTGGTCATCGATGCGCAGCGCCTCGAGGTGACGCGTCACATTGGCGGCCTGAGCATGCCCTGGGGCATCGTCACGTATCCGCGCTCCAAGGGCAGCATCGACTGAGGCCGGCATTTTCCCGGCCTGCGCGTGGGGTTAATAGGCCCGCGCTTGGGCGTACATTGCGGCGCTCCGGGTCGCTGCCGTCGTCCGCACTCCATGGCCTCCGCCACCGCAGCGGCGGCGCGCATCCGGGTTCCCAGGCGCAACAGTCAAGGAGCCCTCATGACATCGAATATTCCCCCGGGTGGTCGTGCAATGCGCTGGTGCGCGCTGTTGCTGGCCGGCGCCACGGCGTGCGCGGCGGCGCAGGCTGCAGCGCCGGCGGCGGCCGATGATTCCAAGCCGCTGCCGGTGGCCTTCGTCGAGACCTTCAACAAGCTGGCGGGCGGGCCGCATGCCGGCTACCGCGCCAATCACGCCAAGGGCATCCTGGTGACCGGAACCTTCACGCCGGCGCCGGGCGCGGCGGCCCTGAGCAAGGCGCCGCACTTTGCGCAGAAGGTGCCGGTGATCGTGCGCTTCTCCGACCCGACCGGCGTGCCCAACCTGCCCGATGCCGATCCGCATGCCAGCCCGCACGGCATCGCCATCCGCTTCGACCTGCCCGGCGGCGCCAACGCCGATATGGTGTGCCTGTCGGCCAGCAGCTTTCCGGTGGCCACCCCCGAGGAATTCCTGGCGATGCTGCAGGCGGTGTCGGCCAGCGGTCCGGGCGTGGCCAAGCCCACGCCCATCGACACGTTCATGGGGGCGCACCCGCTCGCGGCCAAATGGGCCAGCACGCCGCGCCCGGCGCCGCAAAGCTTCGCCACGCTGGCGTTCTACGGCATCAATGCGTTCAAGTTCACCAATGCCGCGGGCAAGGCGCGCTACGGCCGCTACCAGATCGTCCCCGATGCGGGCGAGCACGCGCTGGCCGATGCGCAGGTCGCCAAGGCCGATCCCGATTACCTGATGAAGGAATTGCCGCAGCGCATTGCGCACGGGCCGGTGAAGTTCCACCTGTACGTGCAGCTGGCCGAGGCGGGAGATCCGATCAACGACGCCACGCAAGCCTGGCCGGCGCAGCGCGAACGCGTGGAGATCGGCACCTTGAGCCTGGGGGCCGTGGTCGCGGACCAGGCCAGCGCGCAGAAGAACCTGCTGTATTTCAATCCGCTGGGCCTGCCCGACGGCATCGATCCGTCCGACGACCCCATCTTGCTGGCGCGGCCGCCCGCCTATGGGGTCAGCTTCGGCCAGCGCGTGCAATAACGGCGCCGGGCGGCGCCGCCGTCAGTCGAGGTGCAGGCGCAGCGGCACCATCGGCGAGGCGCCGAAACCGTGGCGCTTGTAGAAGCGCTGGGCGGCGGCGTTGCTCGCGTCGGTGAGCAGGGTGATGCGCCGGCAGCCCTCGACGCGCGCCACCTGGAAGGCCGCCTGCAGCAGCATCGTGCCGATGCCCTTGCGGCGCGCGGACGGCAGCACCACCATGTCCTCGAGCAGCGCCACGCGCGCGCCCAGGGCGGTCGATTCGGTATAGAGCAGGTTGACCATGCCGACCAGGACGTCGTTCTGGTGGGCCACCAATATGGTGCCCACGCGCGGGTTGGCGATGATGTGGGCCAGGCCGCGGTGCTGCGCGGCACGGTCCGGCGTGAACTCGGTCTCCTGCGTGAACAGCTCGCGCAGCAGTTCGCACAGTACGGGCAGGTCGGCTTCGGTGGCAACCGAGGTGTACATCGGCAGGTGCATGTGCATGGAGTGGGTTCCTGTCTGGCGCGCCGCTGCGCGGCGTGGGTCACTCCAGCACTATAAGCGGCCGCTTGCGCCGCTTCGCCCGGGAAAAGGGCGTCGATTGCCCGACACCTTGGGCGATTGCACGGTCCCGGCGCGCTACTGGCGGCTGGCGTCGAGGATCGCGGCCACGTCCAGCGGCAGCAGCTGCGCCACCTCGCGGCGAAACGGCAGGGCGTCCGCGTCGACCGGTACGCCCAGTTCCTCGGCGGCGCGCCGTCCGCCGAAGACCGCGGCGGCGATGGTGCCGGGGGCCAGCGCGTCGCCGATGGTCTGCACGCTGAGGATGCCGGCGTGCGCGACATCGGCGGCACGGGCCTCCAGGGCCAGCGCCAGCGCGTTGTGCGGCAGGCGGCTGCTGACCATCACCAGGCTGTCGGTCTCCACCGCCGTGCGCCGCCCGGTGAAGGTGCAGGCCAGTTCCAGGTAGCCGGCGTGGATGCCGGCCAGTGCGCGGTGCGGCAGCACGCGCACGCCCAGTTCGATGAGCTCGCGCTGCACGCGCTGCTGCTCCATCGTGTTGTGCATCCAGCTCGAGGCCTCGGCCGCCGGCGTGGCCAGCGTCACGTCGTGGCCGGCGCGCGCCAGCAGCGCCGCGAGCACGCCGCCCATGTAGTAGTGGTCGTCGTCGTACACCAGCACGGCCGGTGCCGCGGGCCGCGCGCCGCGCATCAGGTCGTCGGGCGTGAGCACCGGCATCGCCGGGTCGGTGGGCAGCGGCTGCAGCACCGCCCGCGCCACCGCGTCGCTGCGCCAGCGCGAGCCGGTGGCCAGCACCACGTGCTCGTAGCCGAACTCCAGGATGTCGTCGACGCCCAGCGCGCTCTCGCGGTAGACGCTCACCGTGGGCATCTGCGCGATCTGGCCGCTGCGGTAGTCGGCCACCCGGCCCCAGGCCGACAGCCCCGGCAGGCGCCGCTCGCCGACCAGGCGTCCGCCCAGCTCGCTGCCGCGTTCGGCCAGCGCCACTTCGTAGCCGCGGCGCCCCAGCATCATCGCCGCTTCCAGCCCGGCGGGACCGGCGCCCACCACCAGCACGCGCTGCGCGGCATGGCGCCGGCGGATCCGTTCCGGATGCCAGCCGCGGCGCCACTCCTCGCCCATCGACGGATTCTGGGTGCAGCGGATGATCGACGAGGTGTGATCGCCGGCCACGCAGATATTGCAGCCGATGCACTCGCGGATGTCCTCGACCCGCCCCTCGTCGATCTTGTTGGGCAGGAACGGGTCGGCGATCGAGGGGCGGGCCGCGCCGATCAGGTCGAGCACGCCCTGGCGGACCATGCGCACCATCGTGTCGGGCGAGGTGAAGCGCCCCACGCCGACCACGGGCTTGGTGGTGAGCGCCTTGACGCCGCGCACGAACGGTTCCTGGTAGCCCTCGTCGGCAAAGCGCGAGGTCTGGCTGTCGTTGTCCCAGCCCGACAGCGTCAGGTCCCACAGGTCGGGCAGCTCGGCCAGCTGGCCGATGAGGTCGCGCGCCTCGGCCGCATGCAGTCCTTCGGTGCCTATCATCTCGTCCATCGACAGGCGGCAGGCCACCGCGCAGCGGTCGCCCACCGCTTCCTTGACGTCGCAGATGAGCTCGCGCAGCAGCCGGGCGCGGTTCTCCAGGCTGCCGCCGTACTCGTCGGTGCGGGTGTTGTAGCGGCGCGAGAGGAAGAACATCGGCCCGCCGAACAGCTTGCCGGCGTAGATGTAGACGATGTCGTAGTCGGCGCGCCGTGCGCGCAGCGCGGCGTCGCGGTGCCAGCGCCGCAGCTCGCGGATATCGCGCCGCGTCATCGTGCGCGCCTGCACCGGGTCGTTGTAGATGCTGGCCACCGGCAGGTCGGCCGGGCCCAGCGGGATCTCGCGCGAATACAGGTTGGGCGCGTTCATGCCGTTGTGGCACAGCTGCAGGCCGGCCAGCGCGCCGTGGGCGTGGATAGCGCCGGCGATGCGCGCCAGCATCGGCAGGTCCTGGTCGTCCCAGATGCGCAGCTCGACGAAGGGCGTGATCTCGGCGCTGGGGTGGATCTCGGCCTGCTCGGAGCACACCACGCCCCAGCCGCCTTCGGCCTTGATCGCGCGCATCGTCGCCAGCGCCGACGGATCGCGATAGCCCATGCCGTTGCAATGGGGCACCTGGAAGAAGCGGTTGCGCGCCGTCACCGGCCCGATGCGCACCGGTTCGAACAGGATGTCGTAGCGCGGATCGCGTTTGCCCAACTCATTCCTCCCAGTCGAAGCGCCACAGCGCCAGCAGCGCGAAGGCCGCGGCGAAGCCGAGCATCACCGCCACCGGCGCCAGCGCCGCGTCCAGTCCCAGGCCGCGCCAGGTCATCGCATCGAAGCCGTCCACCGCCCAGCGGCTGGGCACGAAGCGCGATACCTGCTGCAGCCATTCGGGAAAGAGGAAGCTGGGCACCCAGGCGCCGCCCAGCATCACCAGCAGCAAGGTGGCGAAGACCGCCAGGCCGCGGGTCGCCTCCGGGGTCCTGCCCAGCGCGGCGATCAGCAGGCCGAAGCTGGCGGTGAGCAGCGCGAAGGCCACGGCCACGGCGGCAAAGCCGGCCACGCTGCCCTCGATGCGCACGCCAAACAGCGCCATTGCGGCCGCGTAGATGACAAGCAGCAGGATCAGCGCGATCAGCGCGCCGCTGGCCATGCGCGCGCCGATCAGTGCCGCGCGCGACAGCGGTGCGGCGCGCAGGCGCTTCCACAGGCCCAGGCGGCGCGCCAGCAGCAGGCCCACGCCCAGGTCGATGCCCATGAACAGGATGAACTGCACGCCCATGCCGGCAAACGCGTGCGCGTAGCTGTTGTAGTGGGCGTCCGGTCCGGAGGTCACCGCCTCGTCGTTCGTGGTGAAGGGCAGCTGCAGGCGCACGGGCGCGGGCGCGGCGGCCCCGGTGGGCGCTGCTGCCCGCGCGCGCTGGGCATCGTCGACCAGCGCCAGCAGCCTGCGCCGCCGCTCCTCGTTCATGGTGCCGGCGTCGGCCAGGCGCGCGCGCGCGCCGGAGAGCAGCTGCGCGCCGGCGCCGCCGTTGAGCGCGGATTGGGCCAGGCCCTCGAGCACATGCTGGACCAGCAGGCCGTTGACGACCGCCAGCGTCATCGATTGCGAGGGGTCGTAGTGCACGGCGATGGCCGGCTTGCGCGCCGGGTCGAAGATCGCCGCGATCATCCGCTCGCCGAAGCCCTGCGGGATGACGACGCTGGCCCGCACCTTGCCGTGCTTGACGAGCGCTCCGGCGGCCGCTTCGTCGAGCTCCTGGATGTCGAAGGCGCTGTCCGATTGCATCGCGGCCAGCACCCGCGTGGAGACCTCGCTGTGATCCAGGTCGACCACGGCGACAGGGATGCGCATCGGGCCCTTGCCGGCATCGGAGTCGAACAGCGAGCCGAAGAAGGCGGCGATCAGGATGGGCGCGAGGATGTTCATCAGCAGCGCCCGGCGGCTGGAAAAATACAGGCGCAGGTCGTTGCGGATCAGTGCGAGGACGGCGTGCATGGCGTTCAATCCCGCAGCTGCCGGCCGGTCAGGGCCAGGAAGACATCTTCCAGCGTGCCCTGGCCGGAGCGGAAGTGGCGCACGGCAATGCCCTGGCCGGTGAACCAGGCCAGCACCGCAGGCGCGGTCGCGCCCGGGTCGTCCATTCCCACCACGATCGCGCCGCCGCTGCGCGCCACCGACTTGACGCCGGTCACGTCGCCCAGCGCCGCGAGGTCGGCGCGTTCGGCCGCGCCGGCCGCCGTGGTGATCTCGATCGAGGCCGAGGCCGGCAGCCGGTGCAGCAGGCCCTGCAGCGTGTCGCTGGCAACGACCGTGCCGTGGTCGATGATCACGATGCGGTCGCACAGGCGCTCGGCCTCCTCCATGTAATGCGTCGTGTAGACCAGGGCCTTGCCGCGGCGGCGCAGCGCCTCCAGGTTGTCGAAGATGGCATTGCGGCTCTGCGGATCGACGCCGGTGGTCGGCTCGTCGAGCAGCAGCAGGTCCGGGTCGTGGACCAGGGCGCAGGCAAGATTGAGGCGGCGCTTCATGCCGCCACTGAAGGTCCTGGGCTTGTCGCGGGCGCGGTCGCCCAGGCCGACCAGGTCCAGGGCCTCGGTGCAGCGTGCCCGCAGCGTCGGGCCCGACAGCCCGTACAGCGCGCCGAACAGCTGCAGGTTGCCCAGCGCGGGCAGGTCCTCGTAGAGGGCCAGGTCCTGCGGCACCAGGCCGATGCGGCGCTTGACCGCACTGCGCCCGTCGCCCACCGCTACGCCGCCGATCGTGACCTGGCCGGTGTCGGGCTGCACCAGGCCGCAGAGCATCGCCACGGTGGTGGACTTGCCGGCGCCGTTGGGTCCGAGCAGGCCGACGATCTCGCCCGGCGCCGCGGCAAAGGACACGCCGGCCACGGCGGCGCGCGTGCCGTAGCGCTTGTGCAGATCGGTGACGTTGAGCACGTTGCGCGGTCCCGGTGCGGCCCGCCGCGCGCAGCCGGCGCCGGACGGCGCGGGCGCCAGCGGGTCCTGTCGCAGGCACCGATCGTAACCCGGGCCGGCGCGCGCGCCTACCTGGCGGGAGCGGCCGCGGGCAGATTGCCGCGGGGGAACCGCGGCCGCGGCCCGGCAGCTACAGGTGGAAGTGCGACACCTCTTCGACCAGGCCGTGCGCCTGCTCGTTCATCGCCGCCGATGCCGCGGCCGTCTCCTCGACCAGTGCCGCGTTCTGCTGCGTCATCGTCTCGAGTTCGGTCACGGCCGTGCCGATGCGGGTGATGCCGGCGCCCTGGGTGCGGGCCCCGGTGGCGATCTCGCCCAGCAGCCGGTCGACGCGCTGCGAGGCCAGCACGATCTCGTCGATCGTGCTGCCGGCGCGCTGCACGATGCCGGTGCCGGCCTCGACCTGCGCGACGCTCTCGTCGATCAGGCGCTTGATCTGGCGCGCCGCCTCGGCGCTGCGTTGCGCGAGCACGCGCACCTCGCTGGCGACGACCGCGAAGCCGCGGCCCTGGTCGCCGGCGCGGGCCGCCTCGACGGCGGCGTTGAGCGCGAGGATGTTGGTCTGGAAGGCGATGCCGTCGATCGTGCTGATGATCTCGCTGATGCGCGACGACGAGCCGCGGATGCCGTCCATCGTCGTGATCACTTCGCGCATCACCCGGCCGCCGTCGGCCGCGACCTCGGCGTTGTGGCGCGCCACCTGCGTGGCCTCCTCGGTCAGGCGCGCGCCGCTGTTCACCGTCGCGAGGATGTCGCCCATCGAGGCGGCGGCCGTCTCCAGGTGGCTGGCGGCCCGTTCGGTGCGGGCGGACAGGTCCATGGACGCGGTGGCCACCTCGCCGCTCGAGTGCAGGATCTCTTCGCACGAAAGCCGCACCCGCTGCACGACGGCGATCAGCGATTGCTGCATATGCCGCAGATCGAGCATCAGTTCGGCCGCCTCGTCGCGGCCCCAGGGCGCAGGGGCGCTGGTCAGGTCCCCGGTTGCCATCGCGCTCAGGTGGCGGCGCGTTTCCTTCAAGCCCCCGTCCATCACGCGGTAGAAGCTCAGGAACAGGTAGCCGGCGATCAGCAGGGCGCCCACGACGACGCTGCT
>Ga0181528_10002466_pt1 | contig 11378 bp, 11 predicted proteins | sample PEATcosm2014_Bin_47_FD_119742 | JGI IMG/M metagenome (GOLD analysis project Ga0181528, IMG submission 119742) | Peatland microbial communities from MTU Mesocosm Facility, Houghton, MI, USA - PEATcosm2014_Bin10_10_metaG | ecosystem: Environmental > Terrestrial > Soil > Wetlands > Peat | place... | reverse complement strand
GGACTCGGGCAGGGTCTTGCCCTCTTCGAGCGTCATCTCCTTCGAGATCTGCTCGAAGCGCTGGTCGAGCAGGTCGGCCACTTTGAACAGATACGCACCGCGCGCCGGACCTGTGAGCGCGCTCCAGCCGGGCAGCGCCGCGTGCGCCGCCGCGGCGGCCCGGGCGATGTCGCCGGGCGTGCCGCTGACGTGCAGGCCGACCACCTCGCCAACGTTCGCGGGGTTGCGATTCTCAAAGGTCGTCCCCTCGACCCAGCAGCCGTCGATGTAGTTCGGAAACAATTTCGCAGGCATTCTATTGGCTCTGGCTACTTGCTTTTGAAATCGACCTTGGGCACGGAGCGTGCACCGGGTTCCGTCTTGAAGTACTCGTCGTTGCGGTGGAAGCCGAGCATGCCGGCGAAGATGTTGTTGGGGAACAGTCCGATGGTCGTGTTGTAATGCTGGAGCGTCTCGTTATACTTGTGCCGCTCGATGGCGATGCGGTTCTCCGTGCCTGCGAGTTCGTCCTGCAGCCGCAGGAAATTCTCGTCCGCCTTCAGGTTGGGGTAATTCTCCACCACCAGCAGCAGGCGCGAGAGCGCGCCGCTGAGCTGGCTGTTGGCTTCCATCTTCTCGCCCGGAGTGCGCGCGCCGCCCATCGCCGCGCGCGCGTTGGCGACGGCTTCGATCACGCCTTTCTCATGCGATGCATAGCCCTTTACGGTTTCCACCAGGTTGGGAATCAGGTCGGCGCGGCGTTGCAGCGCGATGTCCACTTGCGACCAGGCAGCCTTCACGGATTCCTGCTGGGTGACGAGCGAGTTGTTTACGCTGACACCCGTGAAGAAGATGACGCCTCCCCCGAGCAGGAGCAGACCTAACACAACCCCGGCGATGATGAGAGCGACTTTCATGATTTGACTCCTAGCGATCGAGCTTATCCACCGCGTCCACCAGGGCGCCGATGGATTCCAGATACGTTCCGAATAGTGCGACCGCCTTCAGGTCCCGCGCCTTGGCGCGGCCCTCGCGGAGGTCCAACAAAGTATAAAACGGTTGGGAATTCATTCCGAAACGTTCCGCGCAGCGGCCGGCGATCTCGCGTTTGCTCCACGGCGCGTCTTCTCCCGTCAGGTGCAACGCATGGTGCGCCAGCACACAAAACGTCGAGAGCGAATCCGCCATCAGCCGGATGAGCATTTCGGAGTTGCTCAGCACGCCGGCGGCCTTCTGCCGCAGGCGCAGCAGCTTCGCCCGCAAGTCGTGCTCCACCTGCGCGCGGTAGAACACTTCGTCTACCTCCAGGCCGGCCACAACGTCGGCGCCGTGAAGGACCCTGCGCCGTTCGAGCATGTCTTTGAACTCGATGGGAAAGCAGTCCGTGCTGGTGCGCATCTCATGCTCGCTCATCAGCAGAGGAGCGGGCTGGTGCTGGTTGCGCCACCAGGTGAACACCGGCTCGCTCGCGGCGAGTTCCCGCGGAGTGACCGCGTCGAGAACGCAGAAGACGTTCAGGTCCGAGTAAGCCGCGTGGTGGTCGGCGCCGGCGGCGGAACCGTACAGCACAACGCTGATCAGCGAGCGGCCGTGAGCCGCTGCCAGTTTGTCGACGAGTTGCTGGAGCAGTTTATCGAACTCGGGCATAGACTTCCTCCCGGCTACCTGCATCTTACCAGTCGCCCGCAGCTTACCAGTCGCTGGAAGCCCCGCCTCCGCCGGAGTCGCCCCCGCCGAAACCGCCGAAGCTGTCGCCGGAATCCGAACCGCCGAAGCCCCCGCCTCCGCGGTTGCCTGGCCCACCGCCGCCGAGGATGTTACCAATGAGCATGCCGGTGAGAAAGCCCCCGATGCCCCCGCCGTAGCCGGAGCCGCCCCGCCCGCGCGAGATGAGGAAGAGGATGAATATGATTGCTGCAATGACAATCGGACCCACGGGCAGGCCCTCCGCATGCGGCCGGCTCGCGCGGCGCGGTGCCTGCGTTCCGAGGGCGACGCCTTTCGAGGCGGCTATCTTTTCGCCAATCTGCGTTGCGGTGTCGGCCAGGGCCTGCGAATAGTTGCCAGTGCGCAGAGATGGCCGCAGGCTGCGCAGCAGTCCGCCCACGTAGCCATCGGTCATGATCGGTTCCAGGCCGTAGCCCACCTCGATGCGTGTGCGGCGGTCGTCAATGACGAACAGCACCAGAGCGCCTTCGTTGGTCTGTTTCTTGCCGACGCCCCATTTGCGGTAGAGCAGGTTGGCGACGTCTTCTACAGGCTCGCCCTCGGTGGATTTCAGGGTGACAAGCGCAAGCTGCGCGCCGGTGGCCTTTTCCACCTGGGCGCAATACTGGTTGAGCTGATCCCGTGTAGGCTGATCCAGGACCTCGGCGAAGTCGCTGACGTAACCCTGCGGCTGCAAGGCGGCGAAATCGGCTGCCTGAAGGCTGCCCAGCAGCGTACAAACCGCGACGGGCAATAGGAGTCCGATGGGTTTCAACAAATCAAGTCTCCTTGCGATAGCCCAAGTGAATCGACGCGCCCCACAGCGGCGAGCCCGATCTTGCCAGGCTGGAAATACTCGCGGGCGACTTGCTGAATCTCGTCCGCCGTGACGTCATCGATTGCGCGCGCCAGTTCGTCGAGCGTGAAGAACCGGCCGTGCGTCATCCATTGCCGCGCCAGGTTGCTCATGCGGCTGGTAGTGGACTCCAGGCTGAGCAGCAGCGAACCTTTCATGTGCTCGCGCGCCCGGCGCAGTTCATCTTCAGGCACCGGCTCCTCGCGCAAACGCCGCAATTCGGCCAGCGTGCAATCGAGCACGCGCCGGCCGTTTTCGGGCGAAGTCCCCGCGTAAATGCCCAGTGTGCCGGTGTCACGGTACAGATTCAACTCCGAAAAAATCGAATAGGCCAGACCCTGCTGCTCACGGATGTTCTGGAACAGGCGCGAACTCATGCTGCCACCCAGAATTACGTTGAGCGTGTAACAGGCCAGGCGCAATGGATGGGCCGCCTCGATCATCGGCGTGCCCAGGCAAAGCTGCAATTGTTGCAGCGAACGGCGGCTCTTCAGCTCAAACGGCGGCAAAAACCCCGTAACTGCCTGTTCCGGTTCCGGCTCACCGGTCGGGAGGCCCTCCAGGTGGCGCGTCACCAGTTCGATGACTCTGTCGTGTCGCAGGTTTCCGGCTGCGGTCACAATCAGATTGGAAGCACAGTAGTGGCTGCGGTGATGCGCGCGCAGCGCGCGCTCATTGAAGCTGCGAATGGTCCGCCCGGTTCCGATGATCGGCATCCCCAGCGAATGAGGCTTCCAGCAATTGCTGACGAAGAGTTCGTGAACAACGTCTTCCGGGTCGTCGTTCTCCATCTTCAGCTCTTCGAGGATCACGCCCTTTTCTTTCTCGATGTCGGCCTCGTCGAAACGGGGATTCTTGAGCATGTCGGCGAGGATGCCGAACGCGAAATCCAGGTGCTCATCGAGCACCTTCATCGTGTATCCGGCCAGATCGCGTCCCGTGAAAGCGTCGAGATTGCCGCCGATGGAATCCATCTCGCGCGCAATCTGCTCTGCCGAGCGCGTAGGCGTGCCCTTGAAGAGCATGTGCTCGATGAAGTGCGAGATCCCGTTCGTCTTCGGCGTCTCGCAACGCGAACCGGTGCCGATCCAGAAACCGGCGGCCACGCTGCGCACCGCGGGCATCGGCTCCGTGATGACGCGAACTCCGTTCGGCAGTTCGGTCATCTGTATATCTCGCTCGAGCGCGCTGTGCATCATCTGCTTCTATTCCATCAGATCGCAGGTCCGGTGAGCATGTTAAAACTGTGACCGGCGCGGGCGACAATGGAAGGGACCAAGGAAGACGCGGGGTTCGATGGCCGCTTACTTCATCTTCGCCGCTACCTACGTCGTGCTCGCCGCCGGCCGCTTCCCCGGGCTGCGCATCGACCGCACCGGCGCGTCCATCGTCGGCGCCAGCCTGATGGTCGCCTTCGGCGTGTTGAGCTTCCCTGATGCGCTGCTCGCGGTAGACTGGCCAACCATCGTGCTGCTGCTCGGCATGATGATCGTCGTCGCCAACCTTCGATTGTCCGGTTTCTTCCGCGCGAGCAGCGCCTTTGTGGTCCGGCAGGCGCACGGGCCAAAGACGCTGCTGGCCGGGATCATCCTGGTTACCGGCTTCTTCTCGGCCTTCTTCGTCAACGACACAATGTGTATCGTGATGACTCCACTCGTGTTAGAAGTTACGCTGGCGCTTGGGCGCAATCCTGTGCCGTATCTGCTGGGCGTGGCGATGAGTTCCAACGCAGGTTCTGTGGCGACGATCACGGGCAACCCGCAGAACATGCTGATCGGATCGCTGTCCCATCTCTCTTACCGGCTGTTTATCTGGAAGCTGGCGCCGGTGGCCTTGGTTTCGCTGGTCCTCACCTGGATGGTCCTCGTTGCGTTCTACAAAGCGGAGTTCCGGGCGACCGCTTTCGTTCAAGTCGACCCGTTGAAAGTTCGCGTGAACGCTCCGCTGCTCTGGAAGTCGTTGTTCGTGGCAGTGGGCATGGTGGCTTGCTTTTTCGCCGGTTGGCCCATCGCGCAGGTGGCCATCGTAGCCGGAGCGATGCTACTGGTGACGCGGCGGGTGAAGCCCGAAAAGGTCTATCACGAGATCGACTGGCCGCTGCTGGCGCTCTTCGCCGGGTTGTTCATCGTCGTAGCAGGTGTTGAGAAGACCTCGCTGGATGCCGATCTGTTCCAGTTGGCCTCGCGCTACGGCTTGCAGCGCGTGCCGGTGCTGACGTTCTTCTCCGCACTACTTTCCAACATTGTCAGCAACGTACCAGCAGTGTTGCTTTTCCGTCCCGTAATGCGGCACCTGGCGGACCCGGCACGGGGTTGGCTGACGCTCGCCATGGCCACGACGTTGGCGGGTAATTTCACGATTCTGGGTTCGGTGGCGAACCTGATCGTCGTACAGCGGGCGCGGCGAGAAGTGAAGATCGGGTTTTGGGAGTACTTCCGCGCGGGATCTGTTCTGACGGTCCTCACACTCGTCTTCGGAGCCTGGTGGCTGTAGTTTGTCAGTGGGACAGACGATCGCGTGCGTCGTCTGTCAAGTTCGTTGCCCTGAAGCACGACAGACCACGCAAGGCGATGGTCTGTCCCACTGTAGGTACAAATAGATGCAGATGCGACAATCGGGGTAGGACATCATTTGACACAGGCGTTACTGGGACTGGAAACCGAGGAGTTGCGCGCGCTGCTGCCGGAGGGCGAGCCGGCATTCCGCGCCCGGCAGTTGTACGAAGCGCTCTACCACCGTCGAGCCGCCTCGTTCGACGAAATGACGGCGCTCGCAAAGCCTCTGCGTCAGGACCTTGCGCAACGCTTCAGCTTCGGCTATCCCGAGGCTGCGACCGTTTACCATTCGGAAGACGGGACCAAGCGCTACCTGCTGCAACTCGCCGACGGCAAGACCGTGGAAGCGGTCTATATGCCAGAGCAGGGGCGCGACACGCTGTGCATCTCCACGCAGGTTGGCTGTCCCGTCGATTGCCAGTTTTGCCTGACCGCGAAGATGGGGCTGGAGCGCAACCTCACCTCCGGCGAGATCGTGGGCCAGGTGCTGTACGCGGCGCGGGAGAACGATCTGTGGGCCGACGCCAAGCGCATGAACATCGTGATGATGGGACAGGGCGAACCGCTGCTGAACCTGCCGAACGTGCTGAAGGCCGCCCGCATCCTCACCGACGCGAAAGGCGTGGGACTTTCGCCGCGCCGCATCACCGTATCGACTTCTGGGATTACTCCGCGCATCGCCGAGTTCGGCGCGGCGCCGGACGCGCAGCGCCCGAAACTGGCCATCTCGCTCAACGCCTCCCATGAGGAGCAGCGCCGTGAGTTGATGCCGGTCACCCGCAAGTGGCATTTGAAGGAATTGATCGACGCCTGCCGCGCGTACCCGCTCCGGTCGTGGGAGAAGCTCACCTTCGAGTACGTCCTGCTGAAGGGCGTGAACGACACGGATTTGGATGCGCGCCGCGTCGTCCGGTTGCTCGCTAAGATCGACTGCAAGGTGAATCTGATCGCTCTCAATCCGGGTCCTGGCATCCCGTTCGGCACCCCCGAGCCCGAGCGGGTCGCCGCGTTTCAGGAGATCCTGCGCAAGAGCCTGCCCTGTTTCGTCCGTCGCCCGCGCGGCCTGGATATCTTTGCCGCCTGCGGGCAATTGAAGCGGATGGAGACGCAGCGCGGCCCGGCGCTGGTGTCGCTCGCAGGTGCTCCGAGAGGCGTCTGAAACCCGTCGCCCAGGCGCCCGGGAATGAGGATCTTCGAGAGCGCAAAACTTGACGCGTTCCAGCTTCAAAGATCCGCTCCAAGCTCCCGCGCCACCTTCGCAAAACCTAAAGGACTTTGGGTTCTTGTTTCTAAGTTATTGATTCTAAATAGAGATTTCTTTGAAAAACCAAAGACGTTTCGTTTTTGCCTCTCGACGCCGAAACGATCGAAGCGCTACGCCAGCTCAGCCACCGGCCACAGACATAACGACTTGTCCCGGTACGCTCCGCCCGCCTCGATGCAGTTTTCGACGATTGTGCGAGCCGGTGGCGGAAAGCTGAACGGAGCAAGCTGGAAGTTCAAGAGACGCCAGTCGCCGTCCTCAATGTCCCGGTTGCTTTTCGCATCAGGGAAGCTGGTGACCAGCAAGTACTTCGCCCCGCTGCGCTTCACGTTGTCCAGCGCCCGCCGGATGTTCGCGTAGCTGAGGTGGACCAGGCAGTCGCGGCAGAGCACGACATCGGCCTGCGGGAGCGGGTCCGCCGTGAGATCCAGCCGGACGAAGCGCCGTTTCTCCGAGGCGTAGCGTCGGGTGTTCTGCGCGACCAGAGCCTCGACGATATCGGCTCCTGTGTAGTCAACGCCCAGTTCCGTGAGGCTGAGCCAGCCAAAGTCGCCACAAGGAATATCCAGCAGCGACCATGCACCGAGGTCCCGCAAGAGCTGCGGAAGCTCGCAGCGCAGCGTCTCGGTCTCCGGCAGGGTCGACCCGACGCCGGAGCGCGATGCGTCGTCGCCCCAAAGGTTGGTATCGAAAATGTACTCGAAGCGGCCCTTCAGATCGAGCCGCTCCAATTCTTCCTTGTGTTCCAGAAAGCGCTTTTGCGCGATGATTTGCGGGCGTTCTTCACTCATTTGGGATGCGCCTCTAAGAGTATGTCCCAACCCGCCGCGGCGGTCCATCGCGGGGCTCCCGTGACAAGCGCGTGTTGAAACACGGAGAGTACCTGGCAACGAGGCTTGACACAACGAAGGTTCAGCGCTTGCCGTTGATCTCCATGCAGGCGTACACTTCCCGCTTTGGCAATCCGCGCCGCCGCGCCACTTCCTTGATCGCGTCCATACGCGGCAGGCCGGCCTTTTCCAGCGCCTGAACTTCTTCGGGAATCGTGAGTTCTTCCGTCTCGGCGCTGGTTTCCGGTTTACCAACGACCAGCGTGAACTCGCCCCGGACCAGGTCGCGGGAAGCCAGTTGGGCTCGCACCTCCGACGCTTTACCGCGCAGAAACTCCTCATGGAGTTTGGTCAATTCGCGAGCGGCCACAATCGGAGGATCGCCCAGCGCGCGCTCCAGGTCTTCGAGCGTCTCAAGGACCCGGTGCGGCGATTCGTAAAAGACGTGGACCATCCCGGTCCCGGCAAGCGAGGCGAACAGCCGCTGCCGCTCGCCGCTCTTGCGCGGCGCAAAACCGTGAAAGCAGAAGCTATCGGTGGGTAGCCCCGAGGCTGACAGAGCCGAAAGAACCGCCGATGCGCCCGGGATCGGCACGACTTTGACACCCGCTTCGGCCGCCGTGCTCACGATGCGGTAGCCGGGATCGGAGATCAGCGGGGTGCCGGCGTCGGAGACCAGTGCGATGTCTTCGCCAGCCAGTAACCGCGCGAGCAGGTCGCCAGTCCGCGCTTCTTCGTTGTGCTCGTGGTAGCTCACCATCGGACGGGCGATCCCATAATGCTCCAGCAGCTTGCGAGTCTGCCGCGTGTCCTCGCAGGCGATGGCGGCCACGGATTTCAACGTTTCCACGGCCCGGTAGGTGATGTCGGCAAGGTTGCCGATCGGCGTCGCGACCAGATACAGTGTTCCCGGCATTTGGCTGTCTTCAGTATCTCTTAGAGTTGTTTCACAATTTCTATGAACCGTGGCCTGTTCGCGTATACCCACAGCCAGCACAGAGCCGCGAATGTCAAAGAGCGGCCCTTTGCGATAAGCGTCGGTTGGCCGCTCTCTTACGTTCGCGGCTCGGTGCTAGTGGCGGCGCTCCTGGCGCAGGATCAGCGGACTACAGGAGATGTGAAACAGGTCTAGCGCCGGGAAATGAGGACGGGGGCGAGGCTCGCGCGGGGCTTCCAAGCCCCGCAGACTAAGAACCGGAAGAGCGGGGTCTAGAGACCCTGCGTGGCTCTGGAGAGCCGCCCCACAACTGAGCTCAGTCGTTGGCGTGAACCATCCGCCGTACGTCGGCGGGTGCAAAGTCCAATGTCCGGGCGATCAATTCGCGTCCGGTCAGCGCTTTTCGGGCCACACCCGAGCGCCCATGCTCGTTGCACTTGCCCTTGATGTGGTAAATCTCATGCGCGAGAACCCGCGCCAGCGCTCGACCGAGCAACTCGTCGCGATGGCCGAACTCGCCGCCCACCATGGCCGACTGCGCGGCAACGCCGACACGGTCGCAGAGCACTTCGCTAAATGGGAGCACCTCGCCATCGCTGGTGTGAGTAAAGGCCATCGGCCCGCGCTCGTCCAGGTACACCGGGGTCGGCTGGATGCGGCAATTCCCGCGGAACTTCACGAGCACAAGGTCATGGACCTCAGTTCCCTCGGCGAATTCCGACAGGTCTTTCCATTCCACGCGGATTGAGGCCTGCAGCATCAGTTTGTCCATCTCCCGGTGCATCTCCGCCACGGTCGCGGCGGGCAGCGGGTGTTCGGCGGAGATGACCAGCGTGAGCGGCGCGTTCAACTCGGGCAACCCTCCCGCCCGGGTAGAGAGACAAGTTGCGGTGAGGCACAAAACACCAAGCGGCAAACAGGTGCGAAGCCGTAACATGGGCTGCACTCCTTATCGTCCGCAACAAAGCGGACATGCGACTCCAGTATAGGCGTGCCGCTGATGGGATCCATTCAAAAAAAGTAATCGATGCAGGAGGTTTAATTCACGGCTAATCCCATGAGATTCAGGCACTTTGCGTCTTCAGAGCTCCGCGGTGCGCTACGATTCCGGCGTCGCCGGACCAGGCAGATCAGGGCTGTTCCTGCCCCTTGGGCGGTGTTGGAGGCGTCGTCGTGCCCTTCAAATGGGCGTAGAATCCGAGATCCTCGCCTGTGACGGCCTTAGTGAGGAAGATGATCTGACCCGTGTGGAGCGAGAAATGCTCCACCACGTGATAGATGGCTTCGAGCACAGTCACGCTGTAGTTCTGCGGGTGGCATACCTCGGTGAGACGCGCGTCGGGCAGCGCTTCGATCAGCCCGCACGCCTCCTCGACGACGGCGCGGAGCCGCGCGATCAACTCGTCCCGTCCGATGCCGCCGCCGGCGGCAAACTCAGTGTCGCGAACCCTCTGATCTGGCGCGCCGCCTACGCCGTGCAGGATCCACTGCCTCACGTTTCCCGCAAGGTGCAGACAGAGGTTGCCGCAAGCATTCGAGTTCTCGCCAGTCCTCAGCCAGATCTGGTCGTCGTCCAACTTGCTAAGGCAAGCTTCAATGCGACCGCAGGACTGGCGCATCCGTATGGCCGAGCATTCCAGAAAATTCCGTTCCGCTGTCACGTCTTCTTATCCCTATATTTACGCCTTCAAAACGCGAAAGAGCCCGTCTCTGGCGCCCAGGCCAGCATCACAGCCACAAGCGCCAGAGACAGGCCCAATGTCATGCCTCGATTATACGGCCCTTACAGGATCTCGTCGCTCCAGCCTTCGAGGATCTGTTTGACCTTCTGGCAGAACTGGTCGCCCAGAGCGCCATCGACCAGGCGATGGTCGAAGGTCAGTGCGAGATAGGCCATCGAGCGGATCGCAATCGCATCTCCTTCGACGACTACCGGCACCTTTTCGACGGCTCCGACACCCAGGATGGCGATCTGCGGCTGATTGATAACCGGCGTCGCAAACAGGCTGCCGAAGCTGCCGAAGTTGGTAATGGAGAACGTGCCGCCGCTCACCTCGTCGGGCTTCAACTGCTTGCCGCGGGCGCGAGCCGCAAGATCGACGATCGCGCGCTGCAAACCGACGATGTTCTTCTCGTCGGCCTGCCGGATCACCGGGACGATCAGCCCGTTGTCGAGAGCCACGGCGATGCCGAGATTCACTTCGTTGTGGAAGAGAATGTTGGTCCCCTCAATCGACGCGTTGAGCAGCGGGAACGTGCGCAGCGCTTCGGCTGCGGCGCGAGCGACGAAGGGCAGGAACGTCAGGCCGAAGCCGTAGCGCTGCTGGAACTCCGCTTTCACCTTGGCGCGGATCTTCGCCACTTTCGTCATATCGACGCGGTGAACCGTGGTGACATGGGCCGAGGTGTGCTTGGAGTGGACCATGTGTTCGGCGATCTTCTGCCGCATCATCGACATCGGCTCAACGCGCACCTTGGCCGGATCGACACGCGGTAGTGGTGGAAGCGAGGCAGGAGCGCTAGGCACGGCAGGGGCTGGACTCGGCGCGGGCGCGGCCCACGCCGGAGCCGCCGCTGTCGCCGGCGCAGAACGCGCAGCAAGGTAGGCGTCGATGTCCGACTTCGTGACGCGCCCACCGGCGCCGGTGCCCTTCACCTGCCGGAGATCGATATTGTTCTCGCGGACCAGCTTGCGCACAAGCGGGCTCACGGGACCGGCGATGTCGGCTTCGGGTTCTTCAGCAGGCGCCGGAGCTGGCGGCTCTGCAGCCGCTACGGGAGCTGGCTCGGGCGCGGCGACAGGCGCTGGAGCTGGAACCGGCTTTGCTACCTCAGCGACTGGCGCCGGAGCTGGAGCGGGCGTCGCTTCCTCTGCGACCGGCGCCGGAGCAGCGGCAGGCGCGGCAGCGCCGTCCCCAATCCGGGCCACGACGGTATTGATCCCGACCGTCGCGCCTTCCTGCACCAGGATCTCGGTGAGTGTCCCGGCCGCGGGGGCCGGGATTTCCGTATCGACCTTGTCGGTGGAGATCTCGAAAAGCGGCTCGTCGCGCTCGACGCGATCGCCCAGCTTCTTCAGCCAGCGGGTCAGCGTGCCTTCGACAATGCTCTCGCCCATCTGGGGCATCAAAACATCAGCCATTGCATCCATCTCCGTTCTTGAATCTTGCCGTTATACCAGCGCCGGCGCGGTCCTGACCGCTACCGGATCATAATCGAAAACGCGCGCGAACTCCTCAACTATCGCCCG
>Ga0181528_10002465_pt1 | contig 11379 bp, 5 predicted proteins | sample PEATcosm2014_Bin_47_FD_119742 | JGI IMG/M metagenome (GOLD analysis project Ga0181528, IMG submission 119742) | Peatland microbial communities from MTU Mesocosm Facility, Houghton, MI, USA - PEATcosm2014_Bin10_10_metaG | ecosystem: Environmental > Terrestrial > Soil > Wetlands > Peat | place... | reverse complement strand
CTCCTTGTTCTCATAATCGGCGGAGTCGTGGTACTCGCCGTCGTATCCGTCGGTGGTAGTCATCTCTGGGCACGTCGTTCCACTCATTCTAAAGAAAACTCAGCAAAGTTGTCGGACGCAGTTGCTCAACGCGGAACAGATTTAAAAGGTGCGGTAACTCGGGTCGAAACGGTCCATCCAAATCCGGGTGGCTTGGAGCGGATTGTCGATGTTCCAGGCACCGTCCGTGCTTTCGATCACGCAAATCTTTACGCACGTGTTGCCGGGTTCTTGAAGGTGCAATACGTCGATATCGGGGACCACGTCATCGAAGGCCAGATTTTGGCCGAGTTGGATGTTCCCGATCTTGTCGAAGATCACCAACGCCGTGTGGCGGATCTTTTACTGGCGCGAGCGAAGGTTGAACAGAGTCGGGCGGCGATCCAGTCCGCGATCGCTGAAACCAACGTGGCAACCACGATGATCCGTCAAGCTGAGGCTGAAGTCGGCCGCGCCACCTCCGCACGAATATTCCGCGAAAAGCAATATATCCGGTTTAAGGAGCTTGTGGGTGCGAACGCTATCGACAAGCGCCTGGGCGACGAGAAGGAGGACGAACGTGATGCAGCAATTTCCGCCGAACAAACCGCGAACGCCAGGGTAGCAACTGCCAAATCACAAGTCGTCGCTTGGGAGGCCAAAGTGGTACAGGCGCGAGCGGACCTGGATGAAGCCAACGCCAAAGTGGACGTCGCGAAAGCGCAAGTGCAAAAGGCCGCAGTAATGCTGGATTTTGCCAAGATCGTCTCGCCTTATGACGGCGTGATCACACAAAGAAGTTTCCACGTTGGAGACTTCATTCAATCGGCAGATCAAGGGGGAGGCACGCTCGTTCTGCAGGTTCAAAAGATCGATGTCATGCGTCTTGAGGCACAGATTCCTGATCGGGATGTCGCCTACGTGGACGTGGGTGACACAGTCGACTTTAAGGTTGATGGACTGAGTGGCACCGAGATTCAGGGACACGTATCTAGATTCTCACATTCGGAAGACGAGCGTACTCGCAGCATGCGTACCGAAATCGATCTGCCGAATCCTGACGGAAAACTGCGGGACGGCATGTACGGCAAAGTTCGATTCCATCTTGATCCCGCGAATCCCAAGACGGTGAATGTCCCCTCCGCATGCTTGACGGGAACCGAAAAACTCAGCCATGCAAAGGTGTTCGTCTGCCTGGATGGCAAACTGAAACTTACGCCTGTGACAGTCGGATTCGACAACGGCAGCTTCATCGAAGTTATCGAGGGAGTGACTGTGGAATCACAGGTTGTGTTTAAACCCGATGGCGACCTGGTCGATGGCTCCGAAGCGGAACCAAAACTGAGAAAGAAGAAGAAGTCCGCGCCCTAGCGACATCCCCTGAAGAGTCTGTTTATCGCTTTTGTCGCGGTTCCCGAACGCTTCATTCGCCGTTTGTCGGTGTCATATTCGATCTGCGCAGGAATCTGATTCATGAATGGTTTGATCCGTGGCTCTTTGAAGAATCCTTACGCAGTCACAGTTGCCTGCCTGACGGTCCTCATTCTTGGGCTATTGGCGCTTTATCAGATTCCGATCGACATTCTTCCGATCTTTAGAAGTCCGGCGGTCCAAGTACTGACCTTCTACGGTGGCATGCCGCCGGAAGGAATGGAAAAAGGGATTACCAACCGCATGGAACGCTGGGTGGGGCAGGCCAACGGGATGTCGAAGCAGGAATCACGCTCTATCGTTGGTGCCAGCATCATCTGGAACTACTTTCAGCCGGGCGTCGATCCCAACGGTGCTTTGACACAAGTCAACTCTCTTGCGCTGGCTGCCGTTCCGAATCTGCCGCCGGGTACGCTGCCCCCAGTCGTGCTGCCATATGATCCCACCAGCACGGTGCCCGTCGCTCTGGTGGCCCTCGACAGCAAGTCCGACTCGCAATCGATCCTGTACGACGTTGGACGGTACGAGGTGCGCAACATGATCATGAGCCAGCCCGGCGCGGTCGCTCCCGTGGTCTATGGCGGCAAAATTCGAGCCGTGATGCTCTATGTCGACCGCATCAAGATGCAGGCCCGCGGATTCGCGCCGACGGATATCATGCATGCGATGGACAGTTCCAACCTCTTTCTGCCCAACGGCGACGTGAAAATTGGCGATTACGACTACGCCGTGGCCTCGAATTCGATGTACGACTTGGTCGAAGCCATGGGGGAAATGCCGCTGCGCACTGAGACTGGCAATGCAGCGTACTTGAAGGATGTGGCCATCCCCGAGGACGCGGCCTTCATCCAAACGACCGTTGTCCATGTGAACGGACGACGGCAGGTCTACATCCCAGTCTATCGCCAATTGGGAGCCAGCACGCTAAGCGTCGTGGATTCGCTTCGAAGTTCGCTACCGAACATGCAGTCACGTTTGTCACGTTCCACAATCGACCTGAAATTGGTTATGGACCAGTCGGTCTACGTCAAGGCGTCCATTCAAGCGCTAGTTCAAGAAGGCGCTCTTGGTGCCGTCCTTTGCTCGCTGGTCATACTGATCTTCCTGGGCCAGTGGAGGATGACCATGATTGCGATCATGACGATTCCACTGTCTGTCCTGTCGGCAATTCTTTGCCTGTATGCCACTGGCAACACGATTAACGTGATGACGCTGGCAGGGCTGGCATTGTCGATCGGCCCGCTCACCGACAGCGCGATCATCTGCCTTGAGAACACGCACCGTTATTTGGGAATTGGAAAAAGTCCGGAAGACGCCGCTTTTACAGGAGCCAGTGAAGTGGCGTTGCCAGAACTGGTTTCCACGCTTTGCACGTTCCTCGTGCTTGCTCCTCTGGCGTTAATGCCGGGCATGGGGACATTCCTGTTTCAGCCAATGGCCATGGCGGTGGCGTTCGCAATGATTGCCGCTTATTTGTTGTCGCGGTCTCTTGTACCTGCACTCTGTAGCATCTGGTTAAAGCCGCATGATCCCCATGCAGACGATGCGCCCAAGGGGTTTGTAAATCGTACGTTCGTGGCGTGGGAGCGACTGATTGACCGAGGGATTTCGGCCTACGTGACTGCGCTCGACTTTATCCTGGGCCATCGGCTGACCACGGTGATTGGAGCGGCAATGGCCTTGGTGACGGTCGTTCTGATTTTCGGCGGACCATTGCGAAAGGAATTCTTTCCGGAAGTCGACGCCGGGGCCTTCGAAATTGCGGTGCGAGCGCCAAGTGGAACTCGCATCGAGATTACGGAAAAGCATATTCGTGAAGTCGAGAACTTCATTCGCAAGGTCATCGGTGGACACGATCTGGATATGATTATTTCCCAGATAGGTCTCACGCCCGACTGGTCGGCCGCTTACACGCCGAACGCTGGTCCGATGGACGCCGTGGTTTCAGTGCAGTTGCAGCCAAGCCACAGCCAGACCGCACAGCAGTATGTCGACCTCTTACGAACCCGCTTTGCCAACGAATCGCGATTCGAGGGTCTGGAGTTTTCGTTCGACTCGGGTGGCATGGTGCGCGGCGCCTTGAATGAAGGTAAGTCAACGCCGATCAACGTTCGGCTGACTGCCAAAGAACTGGGCGTAGCTCATGACATCGCCGCAGCCATCAAGCGGGAAGTCGAGCAGATTCCCGGAGTTGTCGACGCCCGCGTCATTCAACGCATGAACTATCCGCAATTCACCATTACCGTCGACCGCCTGAAAGCGGCGGAACTAGGTTTGACCCAGCAAGACATCATGCACAACGTGGTTGCAGCAGCCAATTCCAGCATCTCGTTTAACAAGCGCAACTTCTGGATCGATCCCGTCACATTCAACCAATATTTTGTCGGCGTCTCGTATCTGGAAGAGGACATCAAGTCCATTGATTCCCTACTGGACGTGCCGATTACAGGCCCCAAGCAAAAGGAACCAGTGCCACTTCGTACATTGGCTACGATCGGTCGTTCGACCATTCCGACCGAAATAACCCACCTGAATATCCAACCATCAATCGATCTCACGATGGGGGTCAGCAAACGTGACTTGGGACACGTTTCCAATGACGTTGCCAAAGTTTTGAATAAATTCGGCGTGCGGAAAGATGGCAAATGGATCCCCTTCGATCCGGCGTCTGGGGACAAAAAAACTCCCCTGACAGGGGCAGGAATGACTCTGAGTGGTGAGTACAAACGGATGCAGGATACGTTTAGGAACCTGAGCATCGGATTAGTCCTCGCCGTCGTACTGATGTACTTTTTAATGGTGGCTCTCGATAAGTCGTGGATTGTTCCCTTCACCGTTCTGTTGACCGTACCTGTGGCATTGGTGGGCATCTTGCCGTTCCTGTACTTCACAGGCACGGCGCTCAACGTGCAATCATTGCTAGGCATCATTTTCATCGTGGGGATCAAGGTTGGGAACACCGTGCTGATGAGCGATTACGCGCAGGAATTGCGTCATCACGAAGGCCTTAATCCAACGGATGCGATTCGCAAAGCCGCATCGGTTCGCGTGCGACCCGTGACAATGACGGCGCTCGCCGCCTTCTTCGCAATGATTCCAGCCGCACTGGCACTGGAACATGGCAGCGAAGCGAACGCGCCATTGGCACGTGCCATCCTGGGAGGTTTGATGGCCGGTGAACCAGCAACCCTGTTTGTGCTTCCTTGCCTTTATTCGCTATTTGTCCGCGATAAACCGCGTAGCCATCAGAATGAACAGCCAAAGGATTCACCCACAAAAGCCTGGGCGGATTTGACTCCCGAAGGGACGATTAAGCCCAACGGTGACAACACTGCGGTGCCAATGAAGGAAACACAAATCCCATGACAGCGAATACAAAGACGCCAATACGTGAGTTGCACGAATATATTTCCGAAGTTTCTGAGCGTGCGAACATCCGAGCGGGCTCACCACTTCCTTTCGGAACTCACGAAAGTGGAGGAGGGGTTAATTTCGCTCTCTTCAGCCGTAATGCCATTCGCGTTCAACTCGAGTTGTTCGCCCATCCTGAAGACATTACGCCCGCTCAGGTGATCGATCTGGATTCCAGATGCCACCGTACCGGTGACGTGTGGCATGTTTGGGTTGAGGGGATCAGTATCGGTCAACTGTATGCTTACCGAGTGGATGGTCCCTACAAACCCAGCGAAGGACATCGTTTCAATTCCCATAGATTGCTCCTCGACCCATTCGCGACAGCCATTGCGCGGCTCCCGCCTTGGAATTTTTCATCCGCACGCGGATACGACCCTTCGGCACCGGAACAGGACTTGGCCCTCTCGACCGTGGATAATTCTAAGTCCATGCCGAAATGCATTGTGGTCAATGAGTCTTTCGATTGGGGCGCGGATCAGCCACTACGACACTCCTGGTCGATGACCGTAATTTACGAAACGCACGTCCGGGGATTTACTATTCGCCCGCAATCAGGCGTGGATCATCCAGGAACCTACCGAGGGGTACTCGAAAAGATTCCCTATCTCAACAGCCTCGGTGTGACCGCTGTGGAATTGATGCCCGTGCAGGAATTCAATGAAAATTCCGTTACGCGTGAAAATCCTCGAACAAATCAACTTCTCAAGAACTACTGGGGTTACGACCCTGTGGTGTTCTGTGCCCCGAAAGCCTCCTACAGCGGTTCAGGAGGGTTGGGCCAGCAGAAACTGGAGTTCAAGGAGATGGTCAAGGCTCTGCACGGTGCCGGTATCGAAGTCATACTGGACATGGTGTTCAATCACACGGCAGAGGGTGACGAATTGGGTCCGACGCTTTGTTTCCGTGGGATTGATAACGCAATCTTCTACATATTGGAGGATGACAAACGCTACTACAAGGACTTCACGGGCACGGGCGACACCATCAACGCCAACCATCCCGTCGTGCGAGACCACATTCTTTCGGCACTGCGTTATTGGATGGTCGAGATGCATGTGGATGGATTCCGGTTTGATTTGGCGTCGGTTCTCGGACGAGACGAAACTGGCAAATTGCTGGCGAATTCTCCACTCCTCCAACGGATCGCTGAGGATCCGATTCTGAGAGACGTGAAAATCATCGCCGAGGCATGGGACGCGGCGGGTGCGTACGAAGTCGGCAGCTTTTCAGAGCAGCGTTGGGCGGAATGGAACGGGCGGTATCGAGATGATGTCCGGCGTTTCTGGCGTGGCGACGACGGGATGCTCGGTTTGTTTGCCAATCGTATCTGCGGCAGCGCTGACATCTATACAAAGTCTGGCAAGGGCCCGGAGGGCAGTATTAACTTTATCACGTGTCATGACGGTTTCACGCTCAATGATCTGGTGAGCTATCGAAAAAAACACAACGCAGAAAATGGAGAGAGCAACCGTGACGGAACCGATGCCAACTACAGTGAGAACTACGGGCTTGAAGGCGAGACAACGGACGCCGGAATCGAGGCGTTGCGTAAACGCCAAATCAAAAACTTCCTGCTAACCCTGTTCATTTCGCGTGGCGTGCCGATGCTGCTCGGTGGGGACGAATGTCGCCGTACGCAAGGTGGTAACAACAATGCCTATTGTCAGGACAACGAGACGAGTTGGTTTGACTGGAACCGTCTTAAACAACACAGGGACGTTTTCACCTTTACCTGTGAAATGATTGCCTTTCGCAAAGCGCATCCGATCCTGAGTAAGGAACAATTCTACACGGACACGGAGATTCGATGGTTTGACGACAAAGGCAAATTACCAAATTGGACAGATTCAAAGTGCAAACGACTTGCCGGTTTAATCCATGAAAGCGATCAGAATAAGCTTTACTTGATGTTTAACGCGGGAGAGCAGGAAGCCGATTTTGTCTTGCCTCTGCTTCCCCGAAATAAGGTTTGGCATCTCGCCGTCGACACGTCCAACTCTGGCAACCAAGAACTGAGTGCGATGGGGAAGGAAGCCCACTCGGACTATTCAAAGTCGTATCACGTTAAAGGCCGAGCAAGTGTGATCCTTCTGGCAGGGAAGCATGATTCTCAATTGCAAGGGAATGCTAAATGAATCAAAGAGCCTCTGGGATTCTTTTCCATCCGACGTCTCTTTTCAACCAATTTCCTATTGGCGATTTGGGGCCCGCTGCGATTGCCTTTGCGGATTTCATGGTCGAAGGTGGACAGGATTGGTGGCAGATGTTGCCCATCGGACCAGTAGGTCAAGAGAATTCGCCTTACCAATCATTGTCTGCTTTCGCGGGGAATCCACTCCTCGTGAGTCCCGATCGACTGAGAGAACAAGGACTACTCGACGTCGACGATATCGCGCATCAAGTTTCCGCTGTCGGAGGGAATGTGAATTTTCCCGCAGCAAAGAGCTTGAAGTTGCGATATTTGAAAAAAGCATTCGAACGCTTCGATAAAAGCTGTCATGGCGAGCACCAATCAGATTTCGACGCATTCGCGATCAAGCAGTCTTTCTGGCTCGATGACTATTCGTTGTTCTCAGCAATCGAGGAACACGAAGGAACTTCGGAATGGCCCCGGTGGAACAAAGAACTGCGAACACGCCAGCCAGACGCAATCGGTCGCGCTCAGAAATGCTTTGCCAATGACATACGTTTCCATCAATTTGTTCAATGGCAGTTTTCTGTGCAGTGGGAGAAGCTTAAGGCTTACTGTACATCCAAGGGGATCTCGCTGATCGGCGATGTCCCTCTTTTCGTCGCGCACCAAAGTGCCGATGTCTGGGCTCATCCCGGTCTCTTCAAATTGGACGCTGTTGGAAATCCGACGGTGGTCGCAGGCGTTCCGCCCGACTATTACTCGAGAACAGGACAAGTGTGGGATGTCCCCGTTTATCGCTGGGACGCCCTTCAAGAACAAGGCTACCGGTGGTGGATCGAGCGACTGCGCATCGCTTCGAAACGGTTTGATGTCAACCGTCTTGATCATTTTATTGGATTCGTCCGTACCTATGAAGTGCCAGCGCACGCATCGACGGCAGTGAACGGTCATTACGAACCTGGCGGAGGCGCTTCGTTCTTCAAAGCCGCCCGCGACGCACTCGGGTTGCTCCCGTTTATCGCGGATGATCTCGGTGCCATTACACCGGAAGTGATTGCTTTGATGGATCATTTCCAAATTCCCGGCACGCGGGTTCTCCAGTTCGAGTTTGGCTCGATCCTCGACGGCAATTCTGCTCTCCCGGAACAGCTCCCGGTCAAATCGGTGGTCTACACCGGCACCCATGACAACGACACAACGGCTGGTTGGTATTGGAAGTTGCCAAGCACGCAACGCGCGGCTTTGCAACAGTTGCTGGAAACAAATAGCCGCGAGATTGTCTGGGCGATCATCGGTAAGGCGCTGGCATCGAAGGGCGAAACCGTGATCGTGCCGATGCAGGATCTTTTGGAGTTGGGGTCGGTGGCTCGAATGAATTCTCCTGGAATTGCAAAAGGAAATTGGCAATGGCGTCTCAAAGATGGTGCGCTGACCAAGGAACTCGCGCATCGGTTGTTACGCACGACAATTGCATTTGGACGACAGAGCATTCGAGAGACCCAGCCCTCTCGGCAATCCCCGGACGAAATCCCTCAACAACAGATCGCGAAGCGGGCGTACGACTTCTATGAACGAAGAGGTCGCCAGAACGGCAGAGACAAGCAAGATTGGCAGTTGGCAGAACGGGAATTAAAGATGAAAGCGAGCGATGACAAATGAGCATTCTGAACAAAAGGAGATTCTGACAATGAGATCAACCGAAATTCAGCCAGCCCCCAGGCCTGACACTCATCTCAAAATTCAAGTTGAAGAAGTGATCGTCTATGGGCATTCCGCGTTGCTCTATTGGTGGCCGCTTTGGGCGACAGGGTACGTTATGGCACTTCTGACCTGGACAAATCACGCCCAAACCGTCGTTGGCGATAAGCCACAGTGGTTCCATCCAAGCCGAAACTTGGGGGTGATTTACACTTTGCTGCTCGTGTTGCTGATCGTGATTACGAGCACCAACGTCCGGGGCATGAAAGCAGCGTTCATCATTTCCGGTCTGAGCTTTTTTGCGTTGTTATTCGCCTATCTCGGTTGGTGGGAAGAGATACTGAGTTTGATCGGACGTGAGTACGTTTACATGAACTTCGGTTTTTATCTGTTTTCCTCCACACTACTTTGCGCGACATGGCTCGTCACCGTCTTTGTGGTCGACCATTTGAGTTTCTGGAGGTTCCGACCGGGACAGATCACTCGCGAGTATTTGGGGGGAATTGTGGACAAGAGTTACGACACTGACAACATGATCCTGCTGAAACGACAAGACGACCTCTTCCGGCATTGGATTCTTGGCCTCGGTTCCGGCGACATTCATATTCAAACGATGGGAGGTCGTGGAGTTGAAATGAGTGTGGCAAATGTTTTGTTTGTCATCGGAAAAATGGACAAGATCCAGAGGTTAATTGCCACAAAACCCGACGTGCCAGAACAGGCGTGATCAAAACCATTGTTTTACGGAGCATATCAGTCGCAAGTGATAACCCGGATGCCCTAGTTGGGACGTTTCGTCCATGACGCAGCTCAAGCTACCCCCAGAGAGCCTGGAAGGACTCCAGCGAGAAACCTTTGATTATTTCGTATATGAGTTCAACCCTCTCAACGGGCTGGTTATCGACAAAACTCAAAACGGCGCGCCCGCAAGCATCGCTGCAGTGGGATTGGCCCTATCGGCCTACCCAGTTGGAGTGGAGCGTGCCTACATGACCCGCGCAGTCGCCGTCGAGAGAACGCTGGCGACCTTGCGGTTTTTCCATAACAGCTCTCAAGGTGAGGGAGCGGACGCAACTGGCTACAAAGGCTTTTATTATCACTTTCTTGATATGACGACGGGTAGGCGTGTTTGGAACTGTGAGCTGTCCACCGTCGACACCTCATTTCTACTGGCGGGTATGCTGACAGCAGCAGCCTATTTCGCCAATGATACGTCAGACGAGTGTGAAATTCGTGTGCTGGCCGACGAGTTATATCGGCGCGTCGACTGGCAGTGGGCTCAGGACGGAGCTGCAACGGTCACGCACGGCTGGAAACCGGAAAGCGGCTTCCTGCCGTACCGGTGGCAAGGCTATGACGAGGCGCTGTTCCTCTACTTGCTTGGACTAGGTTCGCCGACACACCCGCTGCCCGAGGAAAGCTACGTGGCCTGGACCTCAACCTATTTGTGGAAGAAGGTCTACGAACATGAGTTCTTGTATTCCGGTCCGCTCTTTACGCACCAGATTTCTCATCTGTGGATTGACTTCCGAGGGATCCACGATGCCTACATGCGAGGAAAGGGCAGCGATTACTTTGAAAACAGCCGCAGAGCGACTTATGTGCAGCAAGAATATGCCATTCGCAACCCCGGTGAATTCGATGGCTATGGTGAAACCTGCTGGGGGATTACGGCCTGCGGTGGACCTGGATGGAAGTCTCGGCAGATCAACGGCAAAAAGCGACACTTCTTCGGCTACCTGGCAAGGGGTGTGCCCGATGGGCCAGATGATGGCACGATCGCCCCTTGGGCGGTGGCGACCTCACTCCCATTTGCACCGGAGATCGTGCTGCCCGCTCTCCAGTATTTTGACGACCTGAAACTGCGGGCGGAGAATCCTTATGGTTACAAGTCCACGTTCAATGCAACATTCCCAAAAGGATCCAAGGAAGCGCCGGGCTGGGTGGCTCCGTGGCACTTGGGACTTAATCAGGGACCGGTCGTTCTGATGATTGAGAACTACCGATCCGGCTTAATCTGGGATCTCCTGCGGCAATCCCCATATCTCGTTCGCGGGCTGTGCCGAGCAGGATTTTCAGGTGGCTGGCTGGAGACGCAAAGTAAAGTACCGCCGGTTTCGATACTTAAGCGGTGTGAAAGTGAAGGCGCCCATGAGCAGCAACGTTCAGCAACTTCCCCTGGTTTACCTCGCCAGACACGGTGAGACGGCCTGGACCATTTCGGGGCAGTACACCGGTGTGACCGATCTCCCTCTGACGAAGCGTGGCGAAGACAACGCTCGCAGGCTTGGCGATCGGATCAAAGATTTGGCATTTAGCCGTGTCTTCACAAGTCCCTTGCGACGGGCCTTGCATACCTGTGAGTTGGCAGGTTTTGGACCAGTCGCAGTCGTTGATGATGACCTGGTGGAATGGAACTACGGTGACTACGACGGAAAGACGACCGAGCAGATTCTACAGCAGCGGCCCGGCTGGGAACTATTCCGCGATGGCGTTCCCAACGGCGAGACGATGGCCGCGATTGGCGCCCGCGCGGACCGAGTGATCGCCCGCCTGCGAGCGCTTGAGGGTGACACACTCGTCTTCTCCAGCGGCCATTTTCTGCGTGTTTTGGCCAGTCGTTGGCTGGGCCTTGAAGTCGCCGCTGGCCGCTATTTTCTCCTCGGCACCGCGGCGGTCAGCAT
>Ga0181528_10002463_pt1 | contig 11383 bp, 8 predicted proteins | sample PEATcosm2014_Bin_47_FD_119742 | JGI IMG/M metagenome (GOLD analysis project Ga0181528, IMG submission 119742) | Peatland microbial communities from MTU Mesocosm Facility, Houghton, MI, USA - PEATcosm2014_Bin10_10_metaG | ecosystem: Environmental > Terrestrial > Soil > Wetlands > Peat | place... | reverse complement strand
CGAATGACCTGCTTTTCATTAATGAGTACTGCATGGCCGGTTTTAGGATTTCTACCGGTATGTGCATCACGCTGTTTCACGGCAAAACTACCAAACCCCCTGATTTCGATTCGCTCGCCGTTAGCAAGGGTATGGGTTAGCTGTTCGACGATGATATTAACTGCTCTTTGGACTTGTTTAACCTGTAAATTTGGCCGTTTGTTGACCAACACTTCAATCATTTCCGACTTGTTCACTTTCAAACCTGTACTGTCAATACTTTTGAATTAAACTCTACTGCTGCAAGGTCACAAATGACAACTTACCCACCCCAGAGCGCTGAGCACTCGCCATCACCTTGGCGACCGATTCAAAAACGGCTGCTTTATCCGCCTGCAGTTGAATGCTGATTTCAGGATCGCGTTCCTGTAGTGCCTTGAGTTCGGTTTCCAGGGAGGCTAACGGCACCGGTTTATCATCGAGTTGCGGTTCGCCAAGAGCGTTGATACTGAGAGTGGCAATGTGTTTGTCCGGCGCTGGCTCGGTTTGCTCGGTCTTCGGTAGCTTGACGCGCACGACTTGAGTCAATAGCGGTGTAGTGACGATAAATACCACTAGCAACACCAACATCACATCTACTAAGGGCGTGACATTGATTTCGCTCATTTCGCCGTTTTCGTCATCATTTGGCAGTTGTATGGACATGTTTGTTCTCCGTGGTTTCGGTTAAGTCGTTTTCAATGCAGCTGCGCAAATAGTCGGTGGCAAAATGTTCAAGGCTGGCGATTGACGTCCGGTTTTGACGTAGGAAGAAGTTGTAGGCAATTACCGCCGGAATCGCCACGGCAATACCCAGAGCGGTAGCGATCAAAGCTTCGCCAATAGGGCCGGCCACCACATCAAGACTGGCGTTGCCTTGGGCGCTGATGTCCTTCAGGGCATGCATGATGCCCCAGACTGTGCCGAACAAGCCGATAAATGGCGCTGTGCTGCCAATGCTGGCCAGCCAGCCCAATCCGGATTCCATCAGGGCTTTCTCTTTTTGTAATTGCTGACGTAAAGCCCGTTCGATCAGTTCGTGCCAGGCGGCATGGTGTTCCAACGTATTGGTTTTGGTCAGATTCTTGGCTCGGGCATACGTCTGGCTGCCAACCGATAATACCCTGCCTGCCTGAGTAGTGAGATTTTTGTCTGTTTCTATTTCTGTTGGGGTTAAGGCAGACAATAGACTAATTTTCGTATACTGGTTAATCACCTTTTTATTTCGATAGCGGTTCAGTGCCATTTCACCGGCTTTTAAGATAATTACGCTCCAGGTCAGCAACGAAAAACAGCCGAGCATGCATAAGGTGCTATCGACAATAGTGGTTTCGGAAAAATTCAAGGGTGTCTCCTTATTGTTATAGTTTTAATTTTGTTCATATTGCTTTTAGTTATTAGGGTTATTGCATCTAGCTTAGTGGCTTGTGCAATGCTATTCCATGTAATCGCCCGGATTAACCAAATCCGGGCAGTTCAACATCCTTGTTGCCCCGGATAAGGTAAGAGGCAGGAATCCGGGAATACTTTGGGGGAAAATCATTACTGCAAGCTAAAATCAATTGGCACACTGGCCCAACTGGCCTCGGCAAACTCGCCGCGTTTGGCTGGCACAAACCGCCAGTTTTTGACGGCTTCCAGCGCCGATTCATCCAACTCCTCATGACCACTTGATCGCTGCACAAGCACTTGTGCGGCATGGCCGTCAGCGGTGATATATACCCGTAAAATGACTAACCCTTCCCAATGCCGCTGCCGAGCCACCATCGGATAGACTGGCTTGGGGTTGTTCAGGTAATTGGCATCTGAGTTGGCTGGCGTATAGGTATCGTTACGCGGCGAAGCGGTACGCTCATGGTTATCAGTCGGCGGCGCCGATGAGGTGGGCGGAGCGCTGTCCGGCTCGTCCTTTTGAACTTCAACTTGTTTCACTTTAGTTTCGGAAGGCAACGGCTTTGGTTTCTTCAATGGTTTGGGGTCAGTTTTTTTCACCTCTTTGGGTGGCACTGGCGTGGGCGGCGTGATGGGCTGGTTCACTGCTGGTGAAGGCGGCGCAGACAACATCATGTTTATCATCGGTAAAGGCGCTGCTGCCGAAAATGGAAGTGGTGCTGGGCGATTGACATACCAGAACAACAGGCAGCCATGCAGCAAGGCAGCCGCCAATGTGGCAGAAACAATGGCCAACGGCCGGCGATACTGGTTTCTACTGGGCGTAGCGATTAAAGGCAAGCCTCCGTCGTTGGGCGTGCTCAAGGCCGAAGGCAAAAACAGCGATATGCTCGGGAATTGGATAATCGATTTATACATGGTTCGACTACCGTTGTCTTTGCAGCTTTGACGATCCATCGGATGCCTGAAGGTTCGCTGTGACTGGTAACTGCTGCTGCAGTTGGTGCATTTGAGTTTGCAGTGCTTGCAGTGCTCCTTGGGTTAGATGCAACTGCTCTTGCAGATATTCAAAGTGGATCTGAAAATAGCGGGCGGTTGGAAATCCCGCTCCCGCTTTTAAAGCCAGATCGTTTTCGCCTGGATCCATTTCTCTTTTTCTGGAAAGTGACTTGCTTTGCATGCGTTTTCCTCCGTTAATTTTATTATTCATTCTGCGATACCGGATTCGGATTCGATTGAAGGTTTGAGTTGCTGTCAGATTTCAGCCAACTGTTCACCTGTTGCAGATCTTGCGGCGACAGTGAGCCCACTGCTTGTTTCAAGCGCAGGCTATCGAGCAGATAGTCGTAACGAGCTCTGGCATAATCGCGCTGAGCTCCCAGCAGTTCGCGTTCGGCGACGATGATATCCAGTGAGGTGCGGCGTCCGGCGTTGAAACCGGCTTGGGTAGCGGCAAGACCTGTTTCACTGGACTTGAGTGCCTGTTTCAGCGCGTTGACTCTGCTGATGCCAGCCATTACGCCCAGATAAGCTTTGCTGGTCGCTCGATGCACCGTGCGCTTTTGCTCGTTAAGCGTGGCGATGGCCTGACGATATCGATGTTCGGCTTCGCGGATTTTCGAGTTGACCCGGCCGCCTTGATAGAGCGGGAAATTCAGATTCAGACCGACAATGTTGTCTTCAATGTCGGCGGTACCGAACCGGCCGCCGGAGGTGGCGAAGTTATGATTACCTTGTGCATCCAGGGTCGGCAAATGCCCGGCGGCCAGTCGCTGAATTTCGTCCTTGGCGACTTGCACGGCTTTTTCGTTCGACAGCACCGCCGGATTCTGCGACAAGGCCTGTTCTATCCAGCGTTGCTCATCGCTTGGATCGGGGGGGATCAAGGGGATTTCTGTGCTGAGCACGGCCAAACTATCGTGGTGGATGCCGGTCACTTCCAGCAAAGCTTCGCTGGCATCGCGCAACTGGTGTTCGGCAGCCACTGCATCGGCTGCTGCGCGGTCAGAACCAGACTGGGCTTCCTGAACATCGGTATAGGCTAAATACCCTACTGCCTGCCGCTGGCGGGTTTCGGTGAGTTTACGTTCCAGGGATTGTTGTTGTGCCTTAGCAAAGTTCAGATTTTCCTCGGCGGCCAGTACATCGAAATAGCGTTCCGCCACTTTCAACATCAGGGCGATTTCGGCGGCACTAGTATCGGCCTCGGCTTGAGCAATCTTGCTATCGGCCTGCTCCAGCGCCACCCAACGGTCATAATGTAATAAGGGCTGAGTGATTAACAGGCTATACCCGCCGGACATGAAGGCGTCATTACCACTGGTGCCGATGGCGGCAGCCCCGCCTAAGCGGATGTTTTGATAATCGCGGTTAATGTTGGCGGTAAAAACAGCTTCCGGCAGGAATAATGCAGCATGGGCTTGGGACTGGCTTTCCAGCACAGCTTCCAGGCCCTCTCTTGCCCGTTCCAGTTGCGGATTATCGTTTAAGGCTTCGCGGTAAACTGAGAGCAAGTCATGGGCATGAAGAGGCTGCGAAAGCGCCAATAGGTTTAAGGCACAGCTTGCTGCCAGAATGCGAGGCAGCCAATGTCCGATACTGATGCGCAACGTCATTGAGTCTCCCCCCGCAAAACCCAACCCATCGCCAAACGATATAGCAACGGCATCATGAACAGGGTAAACAAGGTCGAAAAGCCCACACCCCAGACGATGGCGGTCGCCACTGGTTTCCACATGGTGGCTGAAGTATCATCACTTAAAGCTAAGGGCAATAGACCAACCAATGTCGTGAGCGAGGTGATGAAGATCGGCAATAAACGCCGTTTCGCCGCCCAGACGCTGGCGTGCACCACGCACATGCCGCGTTCCAGCCGGTCGTGGGCGGCGGCGAACATCAATATCGCTGAATTCACGGCGATGCCGGCCAGCGCCACACCTCCATACATCGTATACAGGCTGACCGGCTCGCCGGAAATCAACAAACCTAATATGACACCGGAAAACGCCATCGGGATTTTCAACAACACCAGAAACGGCAGGCCGTAGCTTCTAAATTGGGCGCCAACGATGATAAAAATCAAACCAATGCCCAGTACGAACAATTGCCAGAGTTGTTTTAAACCTTCCTGCACGGTTTCCATTTCACCGCCGAACTGGACGCTGACATCGGGATAACGGTCTTTGACCTGTTGCCAGCGTTGTTGAATTTGCTGGTTGGCAGCTAAGGTATCCATCTGAGTTTTGTCGAGTGCGGCTTGCAGGGTTTGTACTTGCTGAAAGTCGATGTGATTGATGCTGGCCGGGCCAATGCGCGGTTCGGCTGTTACCAATTGACTGAGCGGTACGCTACTGCCGTCAGTTCTGGCGACGGTATAGCGGAGTAATTCGGCAATATCATACAGTTGGTTTTGATAGGCCCGCACCCGCACGCCAACAGGCTCGCCCTGTTCGACAAAGCTGGCGACGCTTTCACCATCGGCCAGCAGTTGCAAGGTACGGGCTACGGTTTCCGGGGCAAGACCTGCGCGTTGCACCGCTACGCTATCCAGACGCAGTTTCAATTCCGAAAGGCCGGGGATAATATCCAACCGCACCTGACTGATACCCTGTGTCGCAGAAACAATGCTTTTCAATTCGGTAATGGCGGCATCCAGTTCGGTGCCAGGACTACCCTGGATGTTCAAGTTAATGGCTTTCCCAAGCCCGCCACCCAGCGCAGAGCCTTCACCCTCAACCCAAGCTTCAACCGCCCCCTCCAGATTGTTCAACAAGGGTTTAACCAGCGGTATTAAGGTCGCCGAATCCCGGCTGTCACGGTTCAAGCTGAACCATAAATCGCCATATTGATGACCATATAGGTATTGGCCTTCTTTGGCGATAGCACCGCTTTCTGCCGCACTGGCCCGCAATTCGCCGGGCTTTAAAATAGCGGTTACCCGGCGTTCGATTTCCTCCAAGGTTGCCAAGGTTTTGGCGGAAGGCGTACCGTTGTTCATTTCCAAAGTGACGACAAAGCCGTAATCCGGCACGCTCGGCAGTAAATTGAACTTAACCCAGGAAAAACCGACAGCAGAACCAGACAAGACGAAGAACGCCAGCAAAACCAACAAAGCACGTTTGGGGTGCCGCAGCACCTGAATCAGCGCCTGCGTATAGCGGCGCTGTAAACCCTGCCGCATGGTTTCACGCCAACTAACACTATTAGCACTGGCCTCGGCTTTGACGATGGCCGCCGCATGTGAGGGTAAAATCCATAAGGCTTGGACGATACTGATGATCAGAGCCAGACACACGACTTGCGGCACCACACCCATCAAGTGACCCAGAAACCCCGTCATCAGCATCAAAGGTAAAAAGGTGGCAATGGTGGTCATCGACGAAGTCGTCACCGGCAGCCAGACTTCGCGCAAGGCAGACACGGTGGCGACCAGGGGAGCAAGTCCTCGGCGTAACTGCTGGCCGACCGCTTCGATTACCACGACCGCATCGTCGACCAGCATACCCAACACAATGATCACGCCTAGTAAGACACTGAGATTCAGCGATTGCTTGGTCACTTGCAGGGCAATAAACACCCCGGCTAATGAAAACGGCACCGCCAGGGTGGTGAGTAAAGACAGCCGGGTGCCCAATAACAGCCAGGTCACTGCAAACACCAGCAACATCCCAGACCAGGCGTGTTCTTCCATTGTCGAAATTGCGTTACGAATGGAATCGGAGTCGTCGATCAGTAGGAATAGCTGCACGCCTGTATTGGCGCTGACCCGGTTGCGGGTATCAATATAAGCCTTCAACTGATCAATCAGGGCCAGGGTATTGGCGCCGGGTTGCTTGAATGGCATCACCGCTACCGCCGGTTGGCCGCGAAACCGCGCCCCCAGCTTGACCGCCTTGCTGGTGCGGCTAATGTCGGCCAAATCACCCAGCTTCACTTCACCCTTGGCGGCGATCACCGACAATTGCGCCAGTCGCGCAGCGGCATCCTCTGTACCCGTGACTCTGAGCAGCCATTCCCGTTCATCGACTTTTACGACGCCAGCTGCGATATCCTTAAAATAACTGCTAACAGTATCGGCCAGCGCCGTAGGGCTGATGCCCAATCCGGCTAGCCGTTCCGGATGAAACACGACATGCAATTCCGGATCTTCCAGCCCTTTGGTTTGCACCATTGCCACGCCAGGCAGACGCTGTAAATCCAGTTTGACTTGGCGGGCTTGCTTGCGGAAATTTTCGTCTTCACCGGGACCGTAGACCAGAATTTTGAACCAGTCCGAACCTAAATTGCCTTCGAAGATTTCCGGCATAGAGGCTGTTTTGGGTAGTTCTGATTGTGCCAGGGTTTGCAGTTCACGCCGCAATTCCTGAATGCGCCGTTCGTACAAGGGCTTATCCAGCTCTTCAAACAAAACGGTTACAGAAGCCATGCCGCTTTGGGCGTTGCTGTTGACATGTTTGATATTTTTGATCTTGCTGCGCAGCATGCGCTCGACCGGTGTCACCAGCAGACGTTCGACATCCTCGGCGCTGGCGCCGGGCATGAATAACGAAATATCAGCGGCAGTGGTTAAGGTGTCCGGGGCTTTTTCCTTGGGTAGTTGCGTATAGGCGAGCACCCCCAGGATCAGCACCATGAAATAACTCAGGTTAGCCAGGACATGATTTCGGTACAGCGCATTCAGCCACATCTCAGGGCTTTTCCTTGTCTGGTACAGACTCGGCCTTGTTAAGCTCATTCCGCGCTTTCAACTCCGCCTTGATGGCTACGCCTTCCTGCAAGGCAAACTGGCCGGTGATGATGATCTGGCTATCGGCTGGCAGGCTTATGGCCGCTGGGCGACCGCTTTGCGCCTCCGGTAAGGCCTGAAAATGCGCGCTGCCGTTCAGGTTAACGAACACGCCTAATTGCTCACCGCGCTTGACCAGCAGTTCAGCCGGAATGTGCATGATTTTGTTGCGCCACAGCAGGCGTCCGGCAGCACCCGGTTCGGCTTTAGCGTTAACAAAATCCAGCCGCACTTCCTGGGTGCCGGTTTCAGTACGAATAGTCGGCAACAACGCACGCAAATGCAGCGGGTAGTTTTCACCGTTGTGTTCAAAAACCAGCGAACCGGCATTTTGCAAGGCTGGGGTTTCCCGGCTGGAGACCTGGGCGGAAACTTCCGGGTGGCTTGTATCCAGCAGGCGCACCAAGGGTGTTCCTTTTGCCGCAAACTGGCCGACTGCAATCAAACGTTCCGTTACCACGCCGGCAAACGGTGCTTTGACAATACAGTTGCTGATTTGACGCTCAGTGGTTTCGATGCGGGCGGCATGGGCGGCGATATCGCCGTGCAATACCGCCAGTTGCGAACGTTTTTCCTGCACCTGTTCTTCGGGCAGAGTTTGCTGTTGAGCCAGGGTTTCCGCTTGCTTAAGCTGCCATTGGGATAGTTCCAGTTTGGCCTGGGTAGCTTGTCGCTCACCTAACAGCCTTGCCCGTTCCAGCTCGAAATCCCTGCAAGACAGTTGCACTAGCACCGCTCCGCTTTTAACGGTATCGCCAACTCGTACTGGTACATCCAACACCAGAGCGTCGACTTGCGAGGTTATCGGCGAATTGTTCAAGCTCACCACCACGGCTGGGGCGGCGGACTCGGGGTAGATCGCCAGTTGCGATAATGGTTCGGTACGAACCGGGATGGCATCGGCGGCCGATACTACTGCACAAATACCAAACAGTAGAAAAGGAACAAAGCTGAGCTTTTGAGAGAGATGTTCACCTTGCACCCTATAGATGCCTTGTTGTTTGACCCATCGGAGCCGACCGATTATCCTCACACTTCCACCTTAATACTGATCCGCTTCATACGTTGGCAACCTATTGTTGCCAACACTAGTCCTCCGTTCAAAAGACAGACGACGGGCTTTTCGCTTTTTTAACCAGATATAAACGCCGGTCACTGACAGCATCGTAATGACCAAACCCATCACGCAGACGAAAATCTTCATCGGCAAACCAAAAATTCTCGCCATATGAAGTTCCTGTATCAACCCGGTAATCGTATCCGCCAAACGCGTTGGCATCACATGTGTGTGCGACCCGGACATAGGTTCTTCAGGCGGAACTGCGCCGGTGTCGGCATCGAACTCGACACAGGCTTGGCTGTCTTCGGCATTCAACAATGTATTTGCACACATCGTATATCGCTCGGTATTTCGGTCGATAACCAAGATCGTTTCATGCTTGATGGCAAAGCCATCCTTGTTCGCCTTTTCGCTTAGCAAAACCCTACCTCTGGTACGCGCTTCCGCCCATCCCAGTTTGGGATTTTCAAGCGGGGCCGAGCGGGAAGGTAGGGCAGGTGTGGACAGTTCGGGCTGCGGTGCACCGAACAGCGTGTTCATCACCGGCGTGTAGACTTCATTCAGATTGAAAGCAACACTCGACCAAGCGAAGATGAATAACATCATCCAGGTCCACAGCCCAAAGGCACGGTGAAGATCGAAATTAATACGGAAAGCACTAGCGTACCATTTAACCCACCAGGCCGGCGCCCAACGTGCCCACCAGGACTTGCGAGTTGCCGTATGAACACGATGTGGCTTAGGCAGAGTTAAAAAGAACGAGACAAAACAGTCAAGCGTCCACAGTAGCGCCACGATTCCAAGAATCCGAGCACCCAAACCGGCGAGATTCGCTGGTAGCGCCAACATCATATGTAACCGGTAAATAAACCAGATGATGTCCTTACGGCCATGAAGCCCATTTGTGAGATTGCGCTCGCCGATTTTTTCGCCTGTGTAAGGGTCTAGATAAATCATAGGTACGCCAGCTTCATTGCTGAACGCTCCCAACACGCCTGGAAGCGTAACAAGTTCTTTTACTGCCACGTTCTGAACGCGAGGCGTAAGCGAAAATTGTAAACTTCGCCCTGATTCAACATAAAGGGGCGCTGCATCGACACGCATATCGGGTTCATTTGCCTCGGCCTTTTCACGCAGAGTGAGCGGATCAAGCATGGGCGCTTCGCGTGTCGCAACGAGCAACAAATCAGCATTAAGGTATAAATCCAATTCGTCCTTAAATGCTATTATGCTGCCGGTGAGTCCGACTATAACGAAAAAGATCGTCATGGCTAGACCAACATAGCGGTGCATCAGTACCCAGAAGTGGCGTGTCATAGTGGATCTCAGGGTTAAATGTATAGGGGTAATGTTCAGGAGCCTAATCCAGTTAATCATTTTGTGGTGAGCTAGTTGAACAATCGAATCATGATTTGGGTAACCATTCAGTCACTCACAAACAATGCCGGACGGGGTATTTACCCCGTTCGAAACATTCGATGGATGTAATTGCAATAGTTACGAAATATTAATTCTGAACTCTTATAAGCTTAAGCAATCTGGATTGATTTTCAGGAGGGCAGCGGGTAAGTCATACCCATCCGCGCTGCTCGTCTCCTTTTTGAAATGTTAAAATTAAAACTCAACCTTTATAGACCCCATAAACGTGCGAGGTGCCCCAAAGGAAACATACCCTGCACCATATCCAGCGGAATTTACGGTAGATGAAAATACACTAGCCTGTGTATAGTAGTTGTGATCCAGAAGATTATTGACATTCAATTGCGCGCTGACCTTGGATTTACCCACCTTCATGCTATATCCCGCCAGTAAATCGACAGTAGCATAGCCGGGGATAGTGGTAGAGGTGTTACCTAGATCATAATCATAAGCAAGTGAGCCATCTCTTAGCGTGACGCCACCGCCGACCTTAAAGCCTTTCATCGGGTCTTGCTGAAAATCGTAGGTATTCCAAAGGCTCGCTGTGTTTCTGGGTACTCCCCAGTAGCGGCTACCGGCAGCAGGATAGTCTTGATTATTACCTTTGGTGACAATAATGTCGGTGTTGGCGTAGGTGGCAATTACATTCCATCCTGGTAAGACTTCCCCTTGAATATCAAGTTCTGGCCCACGACTGCGAACCTCGCCGGTTAAGTGAACATAGCCGGGGTTTAAAATATCTGCAGAAGCGACGTTTTGCTTAGCCAAGTTATAATATGCAAATGTAGTGCGCAGGCGTCCACCAAAGAACTCGGTCTTAGCACCGACTTCCCACTGCTGGGAACTGGTTGGGGCAGCCTGTTTTTTTGTGTCGGCATTAACCAAAACAAGTCCTGAGTTGGCACCAAAATTCTCCGTGTAGTTGCTGTATAGGCTAAGCCAGTGTTGCGGTTGCCACAATAAGCCGACGCGGGGAGTTACCGCATCCGCTGATGAAGATATGTTGGGAGTTACCACTAAATTATTAGATTCAGACGATCCAGCCTGGTGAATATTCTGGTATCTGAAGCCCCCCATTACATGAATGTCATAAGGCAATTTAATCTGATCTTGCAGATAAAAGCCGTACTGATCGGTATTAGTGACAGTTTTTGGAGTTACCAATGCGTAGGGCGAATTTGGATCTATAACTAACCCACAATATGGGTCAGCACATGGTGTCGGATTTAGAATATTCTTACCGGCCATGTTGTAAAGACTGCTAGCCCAAGAGTAAGCATTGTCCACTCGATAATAGTCGCTACCAAACAGCAAGGTATGTTTAAGTCCCGCCGTATCGAAATGACCTGTTAGATCAATGTTGGTAGAATAAGTATTGTTTCTGGTACTTATTTTATTTAAAGCGAGGCCTATTTGATCTGTTGGACTCCCAGCAACAAGAAATTCTGCAAAGAACGGCGAATAGGCCCTTAGCCCCATTTCATCCGTTTCAGATTGGTTGACAGATACACTATGCTTGATAGACCAGTCGTCATTAAATTGATGCGACCAATTTACACCTCCAAAAATATTATCCTGCTTTGCCGGATAGGGTTGTCCGTAATTACGGCCAATCGGAACATTCATAAATTGATTATTGATACGTGGCACGATGCCGGTATCTAAACCGAGATTGTCGTGACCATATTCCAACTCCATAGTTACCTGGG